>SXGU01038430.1_pt1 | contig 25228 bp, 17 predicted proteins | sample 3174531 | NCBI WGS metagenome assembly SXGU01 (sample SAMN11356863, study PRJNA531348) | freshwater metagenome | isolation source: freshwater sample F1-140 | place: China: Fuxian Lake, Yuxi | collected 2017-12-25
TACCTTCCAGCCGTCCGTTGGGAACAGTCCGCACGACCCGACCTCTCCACTCGACCCACTCACGAAAGCACCAATTCAAGGGATTTGAACCGGTCACTGTCTTTTCAGGTTTACCCCGCTCTTTCTGAGGTCAGAAGTTTCGACCGCGATTTTTTGAAACGACATTTCCAGCGCGCCCCCCTTCTGACGATATGGAATTTCCGTTCAACAGGACGGCCCCATTGGCGATCCAGTTGAGGTTTAACTTTGGTTTAGCCACTGATTTGTATCGTCCCCGCTCCCTCACCGCGCGGATCGGGTGCTGTGTTCCATCAGCCAAAGCGCGTCGGCGCTGCCCGGCACTTTCAAATCATAAGGTTGCCAGCTCGTGTAACTCACCGGGGTCATCGTCCGCCGGTCCTTCCACTTGCGTGAGGCGACGTGTCCATCGGCAAAGGCCAGGTTGCCCGAGCCGTTGTGATAGCTGGCGGGCTGGTTGAGCATGGTCCATTGCCCCGGCTTGTCCGAATATCCATCCATGCTTTGAGCGAAGAAACCGTTGTCGATCGAGTCGGCGCGTTCGTCGAGAAACGTGAAGGTGCCGGAGGGACCAGGGTCGTTGAAGTCGGACATCTTCACGTACACCTTCCACTTCCAGGTGGTGGAATCCCGCTCGGGGAAGGTCGTGTTGATGCCAGGCCCGCCCACCCAACTGTTGAGCGACATGCTGCGCGGACGCGGCACGCGCTGGCCCTGATCGTTGATGCCGAACGACCGGTCGCCAGGGCACTTGAAGACACCCACGGTGTTCGCGCAGTACGGCATGAGTGCGCTTCGGTTCAGGAGAAAGCTGGAGTCCCAGTTGGCCCGCTTGCGGGGATTGGTGATGTCGAGCCATTCTGTTTCGCCAAAGACAGGCGCGCCCTAGGTGGGCAATTCGCCGCCGCCGCCCCGTGGCGACCATCCACCGCTACCCAGGACGGCATCATCATGATCGCCGGCGTAGAGCATCCAGCCGAGGGCCAGTTGGCGAAGGTTGCTCTGGCAGACGCTGCCTTGCGCGAGCGTCTTGGCCCGGCTCAAGGCCGGCAGCAGCAACCCCGCAAGGATCGCGATGATGGCGATGACGACGAGCAGTTCGATGAGAGTGAAAGCCGGGGATTTGGATTTATCCGACTGCAATAAATGACAGTTGGTTTTCATGGAGTTTTGTTGCGACACTGGTTTGGCAGCCCCACTCGCACGAGCGGGATGGGGTGAGGGAATTCAGATTCCATGACCTGGTCTCTCCCTGCCCCTCACCCAATCGGATGGTGTAGAGAATTCTCCGAAGTAGAACGTCGCGCTTGCAGTCCCTGAATGGACGTTCAAAGCGCAGAGTCTCGGAGAACACAGAGAATCTGACTCTGAGTTCTCCCGTACTCCGGGCTCAATGCGGAGGTTCATGGAAAGGGGACACCTTCAAGAATCGGATGTGAGTTGAGACCATGAACCCGCTGCTTGATCCAATGATGAGAATTGAGCACAGAGCTTTTGAGGACACAGAGGACTCAAAACCCAACTCTCTGTGTCCTTCAAGACTCTGTGCTGAAACTGGCGTTTCATGGAAAGGGTGTCCGCAGGACGGGTAAGAATTCTCCGGAATGGACATGCGCGATCATTGACCTCGGGCGCGGAAGTAGCGGCACGGTGTTTCAGCGAGCGGCACGGTGAAGCGCTGAATTTTTGGAAAGCCATTAGGGCTGGAATTCCGGAGAGTTTTCCACGGCACCCATCGAATCAAATCGTCGGAGGCTTGGATTTGCCACACGGCGAATTCTTCAATGCGGGCGGATAAATCGGGATGCAGATCAAAGTCCACACCGTCCTGCCGAATGGCGGCGGGCTCCAGGTACAGTCCCGATCGATCCCAACGCACGGCAACCACTCCCCCGGGGGTCTCCGTGGCGACGACCACGCGATAGGACCGGCCGGCTTCGGATTGAACCGTGGCTCGCGCACTCCAGTTGCGGCCATCCATGCCTTTCGGAGTGAGCGCCCCGAGTGCATCTCCTTCGTAGATTTGAACGGACTCAAGTCCACTCCGCTGGTCCGGGGTGGTGTCGATCACGAAGGTGAACGACCCGGTCTCTCTCGGAGTCCATTGAAACCAGACCGATGCATTGCTGGGCGTTGAATCGAACAGTTCCCGGTGTGCACTTTCGCCCTCCTCCCAGGTGGCGCCGAGGGTGTTCGCCATGATGCTCCCGCTGGATCCTTCGATGATCGCGGGCTTGGCAAATGCGTCGCTGAGAAAGGTCAGCACCAGATCACCCTCGCCCGCCCGCCGTGCCATGAACGAATAAAATCCTTCCACCGAAATGTAGTACTCGGTCCCCGCCGTGACCTCGGCGATCAACCGGCTCGCGTCTGAGACGCCGGACCCGTCATCGAAAGCGACGCGAGTCAACTGCGTGAGAGTCTGCCCGCGATAGAGCGCGAGCAGCGTGTCGAAATTGCTGCCCTCCGTGCTGATCGTTATCGGGCCGGTGAGCGGCGCGACCCAGCGGAACCACACGGAGGGTCCGCCGGGACGGTCCGGGTTGTCCGCTGGGAGACGCGGCTCCCGTGACTCGCGCGTCGCACACCGGGTGCTGACCAGGATGCTGGCGGCGCGGCTGGGAATGACCTGCGCGTCGGCGAAGTTGTCGTTGGGAGGCGGCCCGTCGCAGCCGGGAAATGTTTCGGGAATGTGAACTTCGACCTGTGCGCTGTTATTGTCTTCAACCAATTCAGGAATCTTTTTATCCGGGTCCATGCTGATCTCCAACCAATACCGGCCTGGGGGAACTCCGGTGACATCCAGCCACTGGCCGGGAAGAATCTGCCCGTAAATGTCCGACCAGCCGCGCTGGATGCCGGAATTCTCGGCGGTGAATCGACCCGTGGGGCTCGCCTCTGGATCCCACCGCTCGCCATCCTCGATCGCGAAACTGGGTTTGCCCCCATCGACCACGACCGTGCCTTCCTGCGGATGCACCAGGCGATAGCTGACGAATCCCTGGAAATGATGGTGATTGTGGCAAGCGTGAAAGACGAACTCCGGATTGCCCGCGGGTGAGCCCATCACGAGATCTGCAGTGCCGGCGTTGCGGGTCTCGGTGGTGAAGCGCAGCAAACGTCTCTTGCCCGCGAGCACCAGGCCCTCGCGCACTTCGCAGTCTTCTGGCTTGAAGGTCCACTCCTCGAGACGCGGCAGCAGGTTGCGCATCCAGGGCATGAGGTCCGGCATTTGCGGCGGGAGCGAGCTGCCGGCCAGTGACATCCCGAAGAGCACATCAGGCACGCCGGTTCCGTCGTGCTGGTGGACTTCCACAGCGAGCAGGTTGTCCCGGTCTTTCAGCGGATTGCGGTCGATGTTTGCCATCAGCACGGTCGCCCGACCCTCCGGGGCCACGGTTGCCGGTGTGGAGGAATCCACCGGTCCAGACGGCATCCTCAAGCGGCTTAATTCGACGCCGTTCAGGTAGAACACGGCACCGTCATCGACAAAATTGGTGAGGATGAGCCAGTTAAGCGTGGGCCGTCCGATGGTGTTCGGCGCAAACGGATGATGGAACCGGGTGCGAAAGTAATAGGTGTTCACGCGGTTCCCGGCGGCATTCGTGATTGCCAGCAAGGTGGTTTTCGAGATCGGCAGGTTGGCAGGCTCGTTGAAGAAAGGAGCTTGGCCCTCCAGCCACTTTGAATCGTCAAATTCCGGCGCGCTCCATGTCTTGTCGAAGCCCGCACCAGAATCGTTGAAGCGCCACCGCTGATCGAGCGGGATCAACAGCTTTGGCCTCTCCAGGCTCAACTGCGCCGCCTTGCTGGTGATCGAGCCTCCGGCATCGGTGACGACTACCGAATAATCGCCGGTTTGCTCGCCTGTAACTCTAGGTAACTCGAGCCGGGCCGTGGTTTTCCCGGCGAGGGGAAGGTTGTTGCGATGCCATTGAAAGCTCAACGGCGTGACGCCGCTGGCCTTTACGCTGAACGTCGCGGTTTCTCCACCCGCCAGGACAGTCAGTGATTCCGGATGTGCGAGAATCTGTGGTTGTCCGAGCGCCGAGGTAGCCGTGCGGGTGCCGACGGTCAGGGCCAGGAGGCGCATCGTGGTGAGGAGCAACTTGTAGTTCATTACCTCCTACTGGGAAGAAACCGACTGAAAGTTGCGCGAAAAAATCCAGAGACCGACAGACCTCAGCGCGGCGGCTGAGGTTCCGGCTAACGGGGCGCCGCCCAGACCCGCACGGAGTGGCCCAGATCAGCGGTCACGAGCAACTCGTCTTTCGCGAAGAAGGCGGCAAAGACTGCGGTGCCCTGGTGCCGCGCGGAGGCCACCTCACGCCGACTGGCCAGATCCCAGAGCTTGACCCGCTGATCGCCACTGGTGAGCAAGGTGCGACCGTCACTGGTGAAGCCCAGCATGTTCACCGAGGAGAGATGCCCGGCCAACGGCTCGCCCAATTGTGTTCCGGAACGCGCGTCGTAAAGATAGGTGAGGCCGGAAAAATCACCGATTACGAGTGTGTTCCCATCGGGGGACAGCGCGAGTGTGGCGAACCGCCGGGTTGGGAATCGGCGGATCTCCCGGTGCTGCACGGTGTCCCAGAACAACACTTCGTTCCTGCTGGCGAGGGCCAGGACATTGGTCCGCGCGGCGAAGGAGAATGGAGTCCTACCCACGTGGTCATCGGGAAATTCGATGACCCTGGCTTCGACCGCCGCGCCCACTTCCCAGAGCACAATTTGCTGAGTTCGGTGATGAGAAGCGAGGAGCCGCCCATCGGGGGAAAAAGCGACGAAGGCTTCCGAGGACTCGCTGCCGGGCAACGTCCGTCGTCGTCCATCGCGCAACGAATAGAGCACGATGGGTTGGTTGGTCACGGTGATCGCCACTTCGCCGAAATCCGGTGAGACTGCCGCCATCCCGCCACCGCGCAGCGGATCCGTGGGGGCATCGCGCAGCTCCGGCAACTCCCGGCGTTGAGCCGGCAGCTCGCGCAGTGCCCGTCCTTCCCAGACCCAGATACGCAGCAACCCGGAGGACAACGTCGCTACCTGGCGCCCATCGTCTGAGACGCCCACCGGGAAAATGGGCTGCGGGTCGGCGGTCAGCACTTCCGGGGAATGCAGCGGGTGGGTCGCCCACTTTTTTACCGTTCCATCACGGCTGACGGTGAACACGGCGGAACCATCCGGGGCCGGAGCCATGCCCCAGATCTCGTCGGTGTGGCCGCGCAGCGTTCGCACCTGCGGCGTGGCTCCGTGTTCCCAGAGACGCACGCAGCGATCCGCGCCGGCGGTCGCCACGAGTCGAGAGCCGGGCACGAAATGGGCATCGGCGATCCACGCCAACTGTTCCGCCACCACCTGGCCGGAAGGCTGCGAGTGGCCGGTCTTCCAGAGTTGCAACCTGCCATCCCAACCGCCGGTCAAGAGCTCGGTGCCGTCGGGTGAAAAGGTCAGACAGGAGAGGTTCTTGGAAAATGAAGTGACGGCGGGGTTCGGACGGAGGGAGGGAACCTCCAGTTCACGAAGTTCGCCGGTCTCACGAAGGGGATAGCCCGTGTTCACCAGGAGCCGCCGTTCGTCCGGGGCAAAGGCCAGCCCGCGAGCAGTGAAAAAAAAGAATGTCAAATTGGTTGCCTCCGCCTCCTTCTGCCAGTTGCGGAGGTCCCAGAGCTGCAATCCCGCCTCGCCACCTGTGGCCAGCCAGCGGCCGGACCTGGAGAACGCCGCCGCCCACACCCGGCCTCCGGTCGGCATCGGCTTGGTGTCGCCTGTGCGGATATCGACGCGCCGGAGGCCGGCGGCGTCCGTTACGAGCAATGCGGTGCCGGTCGGCGCGAATAGCAGCGCCTCGCCCGGTTCTCTGAGCTGGTGAACCAGATTCGAGCCGGAAGTTTCCCAGACCCTGCTGCCCGCAGCCACCCAGCGACCATCCGCTGAAACGGTGACATGGCGCGGATGCTCGCCGCCGGTGCTCCAGGAGGCGGACTCATCCCCGTGAAGGGAGTTCCAATGATAGCGCCACTCGAAGCCGCGCAGATCCAGTTCGCCTTGCTTCGGAAAATGATTGGAGAGCCGTTGCCGTGCGCGCGACAGATCGCCGTCTTCGATGGCGCGTTGGGCGTCGAGCATGTCGGCGGCGTAGAGGCTCTGGCGGTTCTGCCGCGCCTCGGCCTCGGCCCGGAGTCGCTCGCTATCGATCCGGACTATTGCGACGGGCGAGCCAATCAGAACGGCCAGCGCGAGAAGCAACGTTGCCGCGCTCAAGGCGGCTAGCGCGGGTTTCCGTTGGCACCAGCGCCAGGTGCGTTCCGTCCGGGAGACAGCCCGCGCCAGGATTGGTTCGCGGCGGAGCCAGCGGTCCAGATCGTCAGCCAACGCATCAGCGGAAGTGTACCGCCGACCTGGTTCCTTCTCCAAACATTTGAGACAGATCGTTTCCAAATCCCGATCCACGGCGGGATTGAACATCGACGGGCGGCGAGGCTCCTGATCCAACACCTGCCGGATCGTCTCCAGCGAGGTGCCGCCGGCAAAGGGCGGCGTGCCGGTCAGCGTTTCATACAACACGGCACCCAGGCCATACACGTCTGCGGCGGTCGTGACGGCCTTGGCATCTCCGCGCGCCTGTTCGGGCGACATGTAGGCCGGCGTGCCCAGCACCGCGTTCGTCTGCGTGAGCGTGCTGTCGCGTTGGATGAACTTGGCGAGGCCGAAATCGGTCAGGTGCGGTTCGCCTTCTGAATCGAGGAGAATGTTGCCTGGCTTGATATCCCGATGCAGCACGCCGCGTTGATGGGCGAAATGCACCGCCCGCGCCACGGTGATCAGCAGCTCTGCCGCCCGCCGCACCGGCATCGGCTTGCGACCGAGCGCTTGGCCCAGCGTCGGGCCATTAATCAGCGTCATGCTGAAAAAATGCTGGCCGCTGTGTTCCCCGATTTCGTGGATGGGAACGATGTTCGGATGGTTCAACCCCGCCGCCGCTTGCGCCTCGGCTTTGAAGCGCTTGACGATGCTCTGCGAAGCGAGCACGCCTGCCGTGATCAGTTTGAGAGCGACCACGCGGTTCAACGAGACCTGTCTCGCCTTGAAGACAGTCCCCATGCCACCGTGGGCGATCTCATCCAGCAATTCGTAATCGCCGAAGTAACGAATTGTCTTCAAGTCGGACAGCGTGAGGGCGACCGCGTCTGCCCCTTGAATCGTAGCAGCAGAGGTAGCGAGGCTTTGACTTCGCTGGGGAGATGAGGAATGAGAGATGGGCAATCCGGAAGACGGAACAGCCTCCGGGCAGCCGCCACGAGGCTCGCCGGACGAAGCCAGCGCCCGGCGAAACTCACAGACGGGGCAAAAGCCTTCCAGCGCTCCGACAGGGAGGGCCGTGTGGCATTGAGGGCAGTGATTTTTTTCGTTCACCAGGGTTCCGATTTTTATCTTCACCTGTTACTGGGAAAAAGCAGGCGGAAAGTTGCGCGAGAATTAGGGAGTGCCAACTTTAAGTGTCCTGGCGTGCATTACGGGAAAACCCGGATGCGTCCATCACCAGCCATCCAAACACGCGGCAGAATGGACTCCATCTTCACCCACCCAGGACGCTAAGGAGATAGCGAATCTCCTCATCCACCTCGGCAGGTGCCGCCACGGTATGAGCGATTTCCTCCCGCAAAAGGTCACGATGTCTTTGCCGCAGGCGCCAGATCGCAGACTTCACGGCGCTTTCACTCAATCCCAGCCGCGCGGCCACTTCCGCGTAAGACTGGACAGCTTCTTCACCGGGCTGGAACGGCTTCAGCTCGTCAAACAACTTCCCGCGATCTGCCGCGACATATTCTTCGCGCAAACGGGCGACGGTTCGCTCCATCACGGTCAATGCCCAACGCCGGTCAAAGAGAGTCTCTGGCGTCCGGTCCGTGGCCGGTTCAAGATTGTGCTGTTGTTCCGCGAGTTCGACATCCAGTGAAAGAGGTTGGTGACCGCTCCCGCGCTTTTGAGCTCGCGCCTTTTTCCGTTCGTCTGAAAGGAAATGTTTCAGCGTGCCGAGGAGGAATGAACGGAACCTCCCTCTCACAGGATCCGCAACGCGCAGGAGTTTTCTTTCCAGCACCCGGGCCAGAAACTCCTGGGTCAAATCCTGCGCGTCGTGCTGGCTGTGTCCCAAACGTCGCAAGTAGCCGTAGAGCGGATGCCAGTAGGACCGGCATAACTTCTCCAATGCGTCCCCAGCCCCTGGAATCGAGGTGTGTCCAGCCGCGAGCACGACGCTCCAGTGCGTCGTGGCGAAGCCCTGTCCTCGTGCTGAAACCTCCTCCTGATTCTGGTTGTCTGATGTCACGCAGCAAACCTACCGTCACCGCCGCACTCCTGCACCCTTTTGTTGAAAACCGCGCGGTAATCGGGAAATAGACCGAAAACGAGCCTCACTCGTTCCAGCCTTCGCCCAAAAGAAGATGCCTCCTTGGAAACCAAAAATCCCGCCCACCTTTGCGCGGTGCATCCACAAGTTGTCGGTGGAGCGCGACTGTGCTGGAAGCCAGTCGCAGCAACGTCGCGAGCGCGCTGTCACGCCAAACCTGCTGCGGCTGGTGCTTCGCACACAACCGCGCTCCAGGCTGCCAGCCGAGTTCGCCAACAGCTTGTGGAGCACTGCCTTTGCGGGAAGCTTCGTTCTGTTGTCGTGCTCTCTTGCGCCACAGTATAAGCTGCGGTTGATGTCTGCACTGGCCATTCGATTTCACAAGGGCGGGATTCACCTGCCAGGGATCGGCCTCTGGCTTGATCCGCACGAATCTCAAAAGGGGCCGGAGCGCGTGTTCATCAGTCACGCGCACTCGGATCATACCGGCGTTCATCGGGAGGTGATCCTCACTGAACCGACGTCGCGATTGATGAAGTCGAGGTTGAGTGGCGAGTGGCAGGAGCATCTGCTGCCCTTCGGCCAGCGAACCGAATTTCCCGACTCCACCACACCCTACCATGTCACGCTGCTGCCGGCGGGACACATTTTCGGAAGCGCGATGGCGTTGATCGAAGCGGGCGGAGAGTCGTTGCTTTATACGGGGGATTTCAAACTGAGGCCTGGCTATTCAGCCGAACCTTGTGATCCGTCGCTGGCTCGTGGCGTGGATTCACTCGTGATGGAGACGACTTACGGACGGCCCGCCTACCGCTTTCCCGCGACGGATGAAGTGATGCGCGGTGTAATCCGCTTCTGCCGCGAAGCGCTGGACAACGAGGAAACTCCGGTGCTTCTGGGCTACTCGCTCGGCAAAAGCCAGGAGTTGCTCCGTGCACTGGCAGACGCGCAGTTTCCGCTGATGCTCCATGGTTCGGTGCACAAGCTGACGCAGGTTTACGAATCATTCGGAGCGAAGTTTCCGCCTTACGAGAAATTTGAGGCCGGGTTGGCGCGCGGAAAAGTGTTGATCGGGCCTCCCGCGATGGCGAACTCCACGAGCCTTAGAAAAATCGCGCGAGTTCGAACCGCGGTGCTCACCGGTTGGGCGGTCAATCTGCAATGCCGTTACCGTTACCAGGCGGATGCCGCCTTTCCCATGAGCGATCATGCGGATTTTACAGACCTCATCGAGTTCGTGAAGCAGATTTCGCCGAAGCGGATTCTCACATTGCACGGCTTCGCGGCGGATTTTGCGCAAACGCTGCGCGACCTTGGCTACGATGCCCAGGCATTGAGTGAAGAGGAACAACTGGCCCTGCCGCTTGCATTCGGCGGAGTCGATTCCCCAACCAGCATTGGCTCCCAACAGCGGGCGATGGCCGCCGCCCTTGCGCGGGAGTCCGCTTTGAATCGCGATGCTTCGGCAGCGCCGTCGGAATCCCGACCATCCGGACCCCGGCTGGCGGAATTCGCCGGGATCTGCAGGGAAATCGGCGGTACGGCGAAGAAGCTCGAAAAAGTGGCAGTGCTCGCAGCCTATTTCAAATCGTTGGATACAGCCTCTCTTGCCACCGTGGCGCCATGGTTCACCGGAACCGCATTCGCGCCGATCGAGAACAGGAATCTTCAGGTGGGCTGGGCTGTGATTCGAGATGCGCTGCTGGCGGTCAGTTCGCTCAATGGCACGGAGTTCGGGCAGATTTATCTGAAGCATAGCGACCTTGGGGAAGCTGCTTCTGAGATCATTGGTGGCGTCGGCAAGAGTTCAGCCTCCATGACCCTCAGCCGGTTGCGCGACACCTTCGAGCGATTGCATTCAGCGCGGGGTCCGTCGGGAAAAGTGCAGGCCTTGGCACAGGCGTTGCATGAATGCACGGGGCTCGAAGGAAAGTACGTCATCAAGATTCTCACGGGAGATCTGCGCATCGGACTCAAGGAAGGACTGGTCGAGGAAGCCCTTGCGCTGGCGTTCGACACCCCGGCTGAAGCGGTCCGCAGCACGAATCTTGTCGTCGGCAGCATCTCGGAGACGGCGGTGCTGGCGTCGGAAAAGCGGCTGGACAGCGCCACCCTGGTGCCATTTCGACCAATCAAATTCATGCTCGCTTCACCTGAGGATTCGGTGGGCGAGATCTGGCAGCGAATCAATCAATGGAGCAAATCGGCCGGAGTCGGGGCTATGAATAGAGGCGCGGTGTTGTTTCCGGCGAAGGAGATCGAGGATGCCTTTGGTTCGGCATCCCTGGCCTGGGTTGAGGACAAGTATGACGGGATTCGTTGTCAGTTACATAAGGTGGGCAATCGAGTGGCGCTCTTCTCTCGCGATTTGAAGGAGATCACCGCCACTTTTATGGAGGTAGCGGACGCGATCCAGACCAGCACGAGTGATTTCGTTTTGGACGGGGAATTGATCGCGGCAAAAGGCGACGAGATGCTGCCTTTCACGGAATTGCAGAAACGCTTGGGAAGGCGGGAGAGTGATCTGTTCCTCGGGGATGAAATCCCCGTCAGATTCGTGGCATTCGATCTCCTTTGGCAGGACGGCTCCAGTTTCTTGAACCAACCGCTTCAAGTCCGCCGCCAGGCGCTGGACGCTCTGGCACCACCGGGCGTCACTCTCGCCTCGGTCACGCGCTGCACTTCCGCCGATGCAATCGAAACATCCTTCTCCGCCGCACGCGACCGAGGCAACGAAGGCCTGATGATCAAGGATCCCTCCAGCCTTTACACACCGGGCAGGCGAGGGCTGTCCTGGCTGAAATTGAAGCGGGCCGCCGCCTCGCTGGATTGCGTCATCGTCGGGGCGGAGTATGGGCATGGAAAACGGAAGGATGTATTGAGCGATTATACATTTGCGATTCGCGATGATGTCACCGGAGAATTCAAGACCATCGGGAAGGCTTACATCGGCTTGACGGACGGCGAGATCGCAAAACTCACGAAACATTTGCTGAAAAAGGTGACATCACGGGAAGGTCGCTACAATACGGTGGAACCGGACACGATCCTCGAGATCGCATTCGACGCCATCCTTGTCAGCGACAGGCATTCGAGCGGGCTGGCAATGCGCTCGCCTAGAATCGTGCGAATCCGTGAAGACAAGATGTTGAGTGAAATCGACACGCTGGTGACCGCTCGCAACCTCTTGAGAGCTTAAGAATGAATTTTGACATCGCCGTCGTGGGCTCGGGTTTTGCCGGATCCTTGCTGGCAATGATCGCCCGCCGGCTGGGACGCTCGGTGGTGTTGATCGAACGAGGACGACATCCACGTTTCGTGATTGGGGAATCCTCCACGCCGCTGGCAAACCTGCTTCTGGAGGAGCTGGCTCTGCGGTATGACCTGCCAGAGATCGCATCCTTCTCGAAGTGGGGCACGTGGCAGCGCAATCATCCGGAAATTGCCTGCGGGCTAAAACGAGGCTTCACTTTTTTTCACCACGAGTCTGGCAATGAATTCAAGCCTCGAGAAGACCGCGCGAACGAATTGCTCGTTGCCGCCAGCCCGCATGACGGGATTGCCGACACGCATTGGTACCGTTCGGACTTCGATCATTTTTTTGTGAAGCAGGCTCAAGCGCTCGGTGTGGAATACTTCGACGAAGTGGACTTGCGGAGCGCGAGTTTTGATGCGGATGCAGCCACCCTGGAAGGCGGGCGTCACGGAAAGCCGTTTTCAGTTCGTGCGCGGTTTGTCGTTGATGCCACCGGACCTCGAGGTTTTCTTCACCGTGCGCTCGGACTTGCTGAGACGCCATTCGAGCATCTGCCCGCCACGCAAGGCCTCTTCTCGCACTTCAGGGATGTTCGACAGTTCCGCGAGGGCTCCGCTGGCTCTGTGTGCGAAGGGCCGCCATATCCACCCGATGCCGCGGCGCTTCATCACGTATTCGACGGGGGCTGGATCTGGGTGTTGCGCTTCAACAATGGAATTACCAGCGCCGGCGCGGCCGTTACAGACAGGCTCGCAAACGAGTTGTTACTGAGCGAAGGCTCTGCCGCGTGGGAACGATTGCTGGCCCGTTTGCCGTCGGTGCGTGAACAATTCTCCCAAGCGAAGCCGACGATGCCATTCGTCCACACATCGCGTCTCTCTTTCCGTTCTTCTGTCGTGGCTGGCCATCGATGGGCGCTGCTGCCTTCGGCGGCTGGATTCATCGATCCGCTGCTCTCGACCGGTTTTCCACTGACTTTGCTGGGGGTGGACCGTCTGGCGCGCGCTCTGGAGGAAGCCGGGAACCCTTCCGAATTTGGTGAGCGCCTTGAAACCTATTCGTGGCAAACAACAGACGAACTGCTCGCCGCGGAACGGCTGGTGGCGGCGCTCTACGCAAACATGAATGACTTTCAGATCTTCAGCGTTCTTTCGCTGCTTTACTTCGCGGCAGCCAGCTTCAGCGAGACAGCCAGAAGACTTGGAAAGGCTGACCTTGCTCCATCGTTCCTGCTCCACAATCAAACAAACTTCGGGCCGAAGCTGAAGCACTGCTGCGAGCTGGCGTTGAGTCGCCCGGCGAACGGCAACCTGAGTGAAGCAGACCGCTCCGGATTGCTGGAATCGGTGATGGCTGCCATCGAACCGATGGATGTGGCCGGCTTGTCCGATGGCAGGCGGCGCAACTGGTATCCGGCCCTCGCATCCGACTTGTTTGCAGCCGCACCCAAGCTGGGAGTGGATCATGCTGCCATTTGCGCCCTTCTGGAACGTTGCGGTTTCACCTGACAGGCTGATTCTCGACCAGCTCGGGACTGATTCCGCGGCGTGCTACGAAGCCTGAGTCGTTGGCCAACGGATGCGAGGTTGAGTTCTTCCTTTGATGCGTGCAGCATTTGACTGTGAAAACTCTCTCCGCCGTCCTTTGTCTGTGCTCCAGCCTGATCTGCACGGCACAGTCCATTGATGCAAAGAAAACGGACACCTTCCGCCGGATCAAAGCGCGACTCGACAGCGTCCCGGCAATCGACACGCATGATCACCTGAAGCCTTTCCCGATTCTCCAAGGTTCGGTGCGCACTGCGCAGGGCGTGGGCATAAATCTCTACTCGCTCTGGCAAAGCAGTTATTACACATGGATCAATCCTCTCACGCCCTGGCCGGAGAGCGGACGCTTCGAGGACTGGTGGCCGAAGGCGAAGAACGATTTCGCGAACGCCCGCGCCACGAGCTTCTATCGGTATCAGCTTCCCGCGTTTGCGAATCTCTATGGAGTGGATTTTGAAAGAATCACAGACGAGCAGGCGCAGGATCTGAACCGTCGGATCTTCGCAAATTACGAGAACCAGGACTGGATTTACGAGGTTGTCACCGAGCGCGCCAACATCGAACTGATGTTCAATGATCCTTATTGGGATCGACTCGCTCGAACCAATTACTACCCGTTTGGTGTCGCCGTATTGAATGTGACCCGCCTTCTGCGTGGCTTTCATCCTTCGGAATTCGCAGCGGGAGTGGATTCGCCCTTTCGGTACGCGCGAGAAGAGAATCTTCCAACCGCCACGCTGGATGACTACCTCGCGGTGATCGAACACTGGTTGAAGGCCGGCAAGGCGGAAGGTGCAGTGTGCCTCAAGACTACGACGGCATACGAGCGCACATTGCTATTCGATCGGGTGCCGAAGGAACGCGCGGCCAGGATTTACGGGCGTCCGAAATCGCAACTCTCGGACGCCGAGGTGAAAGAGTTCGAGGATTTCATTGTCTGGCAGCTTACCGGGATGAGCGCCGGGCTGGAACTGCCGTTTCAAATCCACACCGGTCACGCCCGCATCCAGGGATCGAATCCGATGAACTTGCTGAACCTCATCGAGGCGAATCCCCGCACCAAGTTCATCCTCTTCCATGGCGGCTACCCGTGGGTCGGAGAAACGGGCGCCATCATGCAGCGTTACGGCAGGAATGTTTGGATCGACTCCGTCTGGCTGCCGACGATCAGCTATACCATGGCGAAGCGCGCGTATCAGGAGTGGCTCGAAGTGATGCCGAGCAACCGGCTCTTATGGGGCGCGGATGCCCATCACGTTGAAGGCATCTATGCCGCCACCGAAGTGACTCGCCGCTGTCTTGCCGAAGCGCTTGCCGAGAAAGTTGAGCGTGGCGAACTGATCGAAGAACATGCGCTCCGGATCGGCCGACAGGTGCTGCGCGACAACGCGCTTGAGCTGTTCCCATCGTTGAAGGACCGGCTCTGGAAGCACAAAGGGAAATTGAAACCGCCTGAGAAATGATCGATGCTTCGCCACCAGTTGAATGATGGATTTGGCGCATCCGTCAGAAAGCGCGAACAACAGTCTCCACTCGAATAAAGATGATACGATTCAAGCTACATTCCACTCCGTGGAGACTGGCGCCCATCATGAGCATCAGTTTGCTGGCTTTGAGTGGAAACTTGATCGCGGCGGATGCTTCTTTTCCGGCAGGTGGCGATCTGTGGAATGTTCATATTGAGCCGCTCCTCAAGGAACATTGTGTTGAGTGCCATAGTCCGACCAGGAGCAAGAGCGGGCTGGACGTCACTTCACTGCAAACAATCCTCCGGGGTGGAGACCGGGGCGCGGCAGTTCTGCCCGGTCGGCCCGACGACAGCAATCTCTACAAGTTCCTCAAAAGCGAAGCGGACCCACACATGCCTCCGGGCAATCGCAAACCCCTCGCGGAGGATTCAGTCACGTTGATTCGGCAGTGGATTGAGAAACTGGCGGCATCCTCTGTCTCCCATGCGGCGACCAATTTGACGGACACTCATTCTGTTTCAGCCCTGCCCAAGCCTCGCATCGCATGGCAGCCGTCGGCGAGCATAACTCCAAGCAAGGCGATAGATCGCTTCCTCGAACTCGCCTGGAAGCTCGACAAGGTGACCCCGACTTCGCCGGTGGATGACCGCACCTTTATGCGACGTATCCACCTGGACCTCGTCGGACGGATTCCAACTCAGGAAGAGACTGAGAAGTTCCTGCGCAACCACGCCAGTGACAAACGGGCGCGGCTGATCGAACAACTGCTGGCTGACGGGGAATACTCGCGTTACATGCGCGAAGTGTTCGATCCAGTTTTGATGGATCGGCGTGGGGAGAAGTGGGAAGACCAGCGCACGAGCCAAAAATGGTTCACATGGCTCGAAGAGGCCTTTCATCACAACCGGCCATGGAATGAGATTGTACGCGACCTGATCGTCGCGCGACCCGGGCGGCCCGAGGATCGCGGCGCGGTCTGGTTCCTCTACGAGCGCGAGAATAATCCGCAGGCCGTGGCCGAGTCGCTGGCGCCGGTGGTCTTCGGCGTGCAGGTGAAATGCGCCCAGTGCCACGACCACATGGTGGCGCGCGAAATCAAACAGGCGCATTACTGGGGCATGGTCGCGGCGTTCAACCGCAGCAAGAACGTGGACACTCCCGCCGGTCTGGGCGTGGCCGAGTCAGCCATTGGCGGATTCGTCAGCTTCGCCAATCTCAAGAAAGAATCGCAGCCCGCGCATCTCACGTTCTTCAACGGCCGCTCGGTGGATGAACCCTGGCCGAAGGAAGGCGAAAAGGAAACCGACTCGCCCGAACTCTACCTCGTGCCGCCAGAGAAACCTGTGGAGACTTCTGACAAAGATGCACCGAAACGTCGGCGCGAACGAACCACCAAGGTGGAGCAGCCCGCCGTGCCGAAGTTTTCCCGCCGCGAAGCCTTCGCCGAGGCGGTCACCAAGGAAAATCCGCTACTGGCCCGCGCCATGGTAAACCGCGTCTGGGCGATCCTTTTCGGTCGCGGCATCGTGCATCCGGTGGACCTGATGGACTCGAAACATCCGCCGAGCCAGCCCGAGCTGCTCGACTGGCTGGCGCGCGACTTTGAGCGCAACGGCTACGATGTGAAGCGCCTTGTCCGCACACTCTGCAACACGCGGGCCTACCAACTTGATTCGCGCACTGGAGCACCGAACTCCGATTCGGCCCGAAAAAACAAGCCAGGCCGCACCAAACAACAACTCGCCGCTCCGTCGCCCGGCACGTTCGCTCGCGCGTTGGACAAACCGCTTTCCGCCGAGCAGCTCTATCGTTCGCTGCTCGTGGCCACCGGCAATCGCGCCGACACGAACGGCGTCGTGGCTGGCAAGTCCGAGAAGGAACTGCGCCGCGTCTTCATCAAACAGTTTCCCGACCTCTTCCCCTCCGAGTACAACGCCTCGCTGCAACAGGCAATGTTCCTTGCAAACTCGGAGCTGTTCGACCAATTGCTGACGCCGCGCGACGGCAACCTGACAATGCGCCTGGCGATGGTGCCGGATGAAAAGGCCAGGGTGCGCGAAGCCTTCGCCACCGTCTTCGGGCGCGAGCCAGACACGGAAGAGTTGCGTGAGTGTGGTGCCTACCTGACGGGTCGTTCGCCCGAGTCGGGAACGAAACAGCTTCTCTGGGCCTTGCTCACCAGCGCGGAATTTCAAGTGAACCATTGAAGCCAGACCGAAATTGTTTACTCTTACCGCATGAGTTACCTGACCGTCGAAGTGCAAATTGATCACGGGCGAGTTATTGCCAGAGGGAAAGACCAATTGCCGGACAAGGCGAATGGCCTTCTCACCATCCTGCCACCGTCGCAGGTCCACTTGGGCAAACCGAAGTCTGCCAGGAAGCGTGTGAAATTGCCGCTGATTCGGGGAGACGGCAAACACGTCATCAACCCAACGCCGGAGGAACTAGATGCCAGCCTCTGGGGTGATTAAGCTGGCCGATGCGAATGTCTGGCTGGCGGTTGCTTTTTCGGACCACCTTCACCACGCGTTAGCCAGATCCTGGTTTGAGGAGCAAGCCGCCGACATCTGCGCATTTTGTAGGGTCACTCAAAAGGCGCTCCTGCGGCATCTCACGAATTCAAAAATCATGGGTCGCTTTGTCCAGAGTCAACAGGACGCCTGGCGAACATTCGACCAGCTGGCCACTGATCCTCGGGTTGTCTTTCTACAGGAGCCGTCGGGATTGGAGGCAGTCTTTCGCCGTTTTTCACAAGCTTCCTCGCCTTCGCACGCCGTTTGGACAGATGCCTATCTCGCAGCGTTTGCGCTCCAGCATCAGGCCGAGTTCGTAACCTTCGACAAGGGATTCGGCCGTTTTTCCGGACTCGATTTGAAGTTGTTGTCATGATGCGGAATTCCAAGTGAACCACTGATGCGCCATCCGCTCTCTCATCTTCCAAATCCTGCCTGCGGCGGTGCGGACCATGCGCTGCATCGTCGAAAGTTTCTCCAGGGCGTGGCCGGCGCGGGCGCTCTGTCGCTGATGAGCTGGGGTGGACTGTTCTCACTGCCGGTCTTCGCGCAGCAGGCGAAGCGAGCGCAGAAGCGCTGCATTCTCCTCTGGCTCTGCGGCGCGCCGAGTCAGTTCGAGACGTGGGATCCGAAGCCCGACCGACCGACCGGCGGTCCGTTCCGCAGCGTCCCGACGAAGCTGCCCGGCGTGCATTTCGGCGAACTCATGCCGCACTGCGCGAGCATCGCGGACAAGCTCGCCATCGTGCGCTCGATGAAGACGTCGCAGAGCGAGCATCTCCAGGGCATAGACCTGCTCAATCGCGGCGCGGCACCCCGGCCGCCATTCATCCGCCCGACGCTCGGCTCGGTGCTCGCGCAGCAACTCGGACAGCTCGACAATCCCATTCCCAATTTCGTCCTGCTCGAGCCGTGTCCCGAGGGAAACGAGTTCAAGGAGTTCAAGGCCGGCAACTGGGCCGGCTGGCTCGGCGCGCAGTACGGCCCCGTGCGCGTGGGCGGCGAATACAAGATCGAGAACGTCCTGCGGCAGGCGGATGTCTCTGCCGAAGATCACGAGGCGCGCAACGCGCTGCGCCAGTTCTTGACGAGGAAGTTCGAGAACGAGCGCCGCAGCGCCGCAGCGTCGTCGCAGAACGCGGTCTTCGAGCGGGTGAAGGGGCTGATGAGCTGCGCGGACTTATTCGACATGGAGAAGCTGCCGGCGAAGGACCGCGAACGTTACGGCCCAGGCGCGTTCGCCCAGCACACGTTGCAGGCGCGGCATCTGGTCGAGAACGGCGCGCCGTTCGTGATGGTCGCCAACGGCATGCCATGGGACAGCCATGTGTTCCACAACGAGATCTACCAGATGCTCGTGCCGGAGCTGGACCGCGTGATCTTCAACCTCGTCAACGACCTCGAAGCGCGCGGCCTGCTCGACAGCACGCTGGTCATCGCGATGGGCGAGTTCGGCCGCACGCCCTGGATCAACGCGGCGCGCGGACGCGATCATTACCCGAATGCGTGGAGCTTGATGCTCGCCGGCTGCGGCATCAAACGCGGCGTGGTCGTGGGCGCGACGGATGCGGATGGCGTGGATGTGGCGGAGAAGGCGTTCAACGAGAAGAACCTCTTCGCAACCATCTTCAGCGCGCTCGGCATCGACCCGTATGCGCCCTACGACATACCGGACCTGCCGACGTTCCATCGCGTCGAGGACAAGGCCGAGCCCATCCGTGAGGTGTTGGCCTGAACGGAGACTGATTTTTAACCACGAATGGACACGAATAGACACGAATTTAGAGGGAGCGCGATCGCGCTCGCTGCGATTCGTGTCCATTCGTGGTTTTCCTCCTCTTCTGACCCCCATGCCTGACGAACCGAACAAGGCCGACGAGACGCCATTGAAGCTGGAGAAGGCGAAGGAGATCTCGCTGCCAACCGCCGTGCTCGCGCTCGAGGTGGCGGCGGATGGGAAGACGGCTTTCGCCGCGTGCCAGGATGGCGGCGTGTTCTCGGTGGATCTGGAAGCCGGAAAGCCCGGGTTGCTCGGCAAACATGAGAGCTACGCCAGCGGCGTGGCCTTGCTGGCTGATGGCCAGACGCTGATCTCCGCCGGCTACGACGGGGCGTTGTTGTGGCACGACCTCAAGGAGCGGAAGACGATGCAACGCGTGAAGGCGCACGAGTTCTGGTCGTGGAACATGGACGTGAGCGCGGACGGCGCGCTGGTCGCGTCGGTGACGGGCCGCTACGAAGCCGGCGGCTTCAAGTATGAGCCGGCACCCGAGCGCGAGCCTTCAGTAAAACTGTTCGACGCGAAAACCGGCGAACTGCGCCACGCCCTTCCCCATGTGCCGCCGGTGCAGGCCGTGGCGTTCACACCCGATGGCAGGCACGTCGCCGCCGGCAACTTGATGGGCGAGGTGCGCGTCTGGGACACGGCCACGGGCAAACAGGTGTCGCAGTGGACGACGCCCGACCTGACGAGCTGGGGCATCATCAAGAGCCACCATTACCTCGGCGGAGTGTTCGCGATGATGTTCAACGCCGCCGGCGACGAGCTCTACGTTTGTGGCATGGGCCCGATGCGCGATCCGATGGCTGGCAATGGCGTCCAACGCTGGCAACGATTCGCGTGGCGCGATGGGAAGAAGCTCGACGAAACGCACGACGGTGAGAGCGGGCAAGGCTTGATGGAAGCACTGGCGTTTCATCCTTCGCGGAAGTTCTTCGTCATGGCAGGCCGCTTGTTCCAGGGCAAGTGGAACCTCGCATTCTTCGACACAGCGACCGGAAAGAATCTCCACGCCCTCGACGCCAAGCACCGCATCACTGACGCCCGCTTCACCGCCGACGGCTCGCGCCTGCTGCTCGCGAAGGCGAAGGGCCAGGAGAAGAAAAACAAGGAAGGCGTGTGGCCGGATTACGGATTGTTGGAAATCCACTCGGTCAAGATTTCCGCGTAGATCCACAACTCCGCCCGACCTTGGTCCTGGTGGGGCTGCGTGCCTGGCCGTTCCTCACGTCAAGATGACTTCATTGCGCAAGCTCAAGGGACGAACAACTTCAAGAGCCTGGAGATCCGGGGAAATCCTCGGCACGTGTGACATGTTCCTCAGTCTGGTCAGTTCGCTCCCTTTGCCCTTCCTGAATCATCACGACAAACTCTCCCTTGAGTGAGCGCTTCGCAGTTGCGGCGATGAGTTCGGTGGGAGTGCCGCGCAGAAATTCCTCGAAACGTTTGGTGAGTTCACGTGCGAGGACAATCTGACGGTCGGGCAGAACATTGGCGAGTTCCTGGAGAAGCTTCTGAATTCGGTAGGGTGATTCGTAAAGCACAACCGTGCCAGGCATGACAGCGAGAGCTTGGAGCTTCTTGATTCTTTGTCCGGATTTGTGGGGAAGAAAACCTGCGAAGTGGAATTCATCCGATGGCAATCCGCTGGCGGTGATGGCTGCCACCAATGCACATGGCCCTGGAACAGCCTCGACCCGGCAGTTGGCAGCCAAAGCCGCGCGCACCACACGCTCACCGGGATCGCTTATGCCTGGAGAACCGGCGTCAGTCACGAGGGCCACCGTTTCGCCGCGTCGAAGCCGGTTGATGATCTGCTCGGTGCGTTGTGCTTCGTTGAACTTGAAGTAGCTGATCAGCGGCTTGGTAATCTCGAAGTGCCGGAGCAAGTGTCCGGTATGGCGTGTATCTTCCGCCGCTATGACGGTGCATTCCTTGAGCGTTCGCAAGGCGCGCAAGGTGATGTCCTCCAGATTCCCAATGGGAGTGGCGACCAGGTAAAGTGTGCCTGGCAATAACGGCGGATGGATTTGCGGTGGCGGCGTCATCTGCATGGCCCAGCCTAGCAAGTCGGCTTTCGCAATTCATCGGGAAATGTATATCAACCAAAGTGCTCGTCTCCCGCGCAAACGAGCAGGCCATCTGCATGAAGAAAAGCTTGTGGATTCAGGCGCATTCCCATCGAGTGATGTGATCTCAACATGACGACGCCTGGTGCGATACCCGACAATGCTGGTGTCTCTTTGCTCGAAATGCACGGCGTGGTGAAGTCGTTCCCCGGCGTGCAGGCGCTGCGCGGAGTCAATCTCAACCTCAGGGCGGGCGAAGTCCTCGCACTCCTGGGTGAGAACGGCGCGGGCAAGAGCACGCTGATCAAGGTGCTTGGTGGCGCTCATTCCGCCGATGAAGGAATCATCCGACTGAGCGGTCGTGAAACGGTGTTCCGCTCACCTCACGATTCACGCAAGGCGGGTGTCGCCGTGATTTACCAGGAATTCAACCTCGTTCCGGGTTTGACCGCCCGTGAGAACATATTTCTCGGCCAGGAAATCTCCCGCGCGGGCTTTGTTGCTCACAAGGCGGAGCGCCAGCGCGCTTCCAAATTATTTCAACGGCTCGGCGTCGATCTCGATCTGGATGTTCCCTGCCGGCAACTGACGACGGCCCAGCAGCAACTTGTTGAAATCGCCAAGGCGCTCGCATTCGAAGCCCGCATCATCGTCATGGACGAACCTAGCGCCGCCCTTACGTCACATGAAGTGGACAAACTCTTCGACATCATCCGCGACCTCAAGAAGCAAGGAATTGGGATCATCTACATCAGCCACCGGCTGGATGAAATCCCCACCATCGCAGACCGCGTGATGGTTTTGCGCGACGGCCAGAACGCAGGTGAGCGGCCGATCGACCGGATCACGCGGCAGGAGATGATCGAGATGATGGTGGGGCGAGAATTGAAGAGCGAGTTTCCTTGCCGGGCGGCGACCATTGGAAGCCCGCGGCTGAAAGTGACCGGCCTGCAGCGGGGACGATCGGTGCGAAACGTGTCGTTCTCCGTGAGTCGGGGCGAAATCCTCGCGCTTACCGGATTGGTTGGTGCCGGCCGCACGGAAACGATCCGTCTCATCTTCGGAGCGGACGAGCGCGAGGCCGGCGAGATCTGGTTTGATGGAAAATTGCTTGCCATCCGCTCGCCGGAGCAGGCGATTTCCGCCGGGATTGGGCTCCTGACTGAGGATCGCAAGCTCCAGGGACTGGTGCTCGGCCATTCGGTGCGGGAGAACTTTGGATTGCCGAATTTGACCTGGCTCGCGCGTAACGGTTTCGTGCAACACCGCCGCGAGCGCGTGGAGTTCGGCACCTATGTTGACCGTCTCAAGATCAAAACATCCAGTCAGGAGCAGCGAGCGGGAAACCTTTCCGGCGGCAACCAGCAGAAAGTCGTCCTCGCCAAATGGCTGGCTAGAAACTGCGAAGTCCTCATTTTCGACGAGCCGACGCGGGGCATTGACGTTGGTGGCAAATTCGAGATTTATCTCCTGATGAACGAACTCGCCGCCCAGGGAAAAGCCATCATCATGGTCAGTTCTGAGCTTCCTGAAGTCCTGGGGATGGCGGACCGCATCCTGGTCATGCACGAGGGCCGGGTGACAGGCGAAATCAAGAATGCCCGGGAGACGACCCAGGAAGAAATCATGCGTCTCGCTGTGGCCTGATCTATGAAGAATTCCCTTTCCAGGTTCTTTTCGGACTACGGGATGATTCTTGTTCTCCTGCTCCTCTGCGCCTTCTTCAGTGTGGTCACGTACACCGAACAATCGCCGACGGGTGAGGCGGCCGCCAGGCAGGTCTTCGCGACGCTGGAACAACAGCCGGGCATGAACCATCGAGTCTTCCTTGTCGGCAGCGATCAACCGGAGGATGCGGCGTTTATCTCGAAACTCGAACGTGATCTGGCCGCATCCGGCACCCAGATCCTCGCCGTTGTTCGTGGCGAACCCAAGGACGCGCGTGATGGTTTGCAAAAGCTCGCCGCTGCCGGCAACAAACTGGACGCCATTGCCTGCTCACGTGTCTCCGGAGCCTGGCTGGTATTCTCCGAATTGAAGGCTGACTTCCCAACGCTGGGAGAACCTCGGGTGATTACGCCGAACAGTTACAAGTGGCCGAATTTTCTGAAACCGGAAAACCTTTTGAACATCGCCAACCAGATCGCTGTGATCGCCATCGTCGCCATTGGCATGACCATGGTGATTGTCACTGGCGGGATCGATCTGTCTGTGGGGAGTTTGCTCGCGCTCTCGGCCGTGCTCGCGGCGAAATTCATTCGAGACGCCGCTGGCGGGGTTGAAGCGTCCACTGCCGGCATGGTTCTCGCCTGTATCGCAGCCATTCTTGCGTGCGGAGCCGTGGGTGGTTTTTCGGGGGCGATGATCACGCGGTTTGGAATCCCACCGTTCATCGTGACGCTTGCCATGATGCTGGTGGGAAGCGGTCTCGCATACATCCTGGCCCAAGGGCAGTCGATCTATCAAATCCCGGACTCCTTCATCTGGCTGGGCCGGGGCGCGGATGTTTTCAAACTCCCGAACGCGGTGGTCCTCATGCTGATTCTCTACATACTGGCCCACGTGCTGATGTCGCGCACGAAGCTTGGACGTTACCTCTACGCCGTGGGCGGCAACCGCGAGGCAGCACGGCTCTCCGGTGTGCCGGTTGAACGTGTCCTGATGTTCGCCTACGTCGCGAGCGCATTGCTGGCCGGTCTGGGAGGGGTGATCATGGCTTCCCAACTCAAGAGCGGCTCGGCCACCTACGGGAACATGTATGAACTTTACGTCATCGCCGCGGTCGTGGTTGGAGGCACCAGCCTGAGCGGGGGCGAAGGTAGAATGCTGGGCACCCTCACTGGCGCCTTTACCATCGCGGTGATCCAGAACGGGATGAACCTGACCAACGTGGAGAGCTACACGCAGAAAGTAGTGCTGGGCTTGGTGATCCTTGGCGCAGTCCTGCTGGACAAGATCCGGCACCGCCATTGATTCGATGCGCCAGGCGGAGAGCCCCGTATCAATTCACCGGTTGCAAACGTCGTCGGATCGATTAGCCCGGATTCACACACGCTCGTTGTGAGAAGCCGTGGGCAAGGTTGCAAGGCCTGGGCACAGGAGGATTCCCGCTGCTGCCTGTTTCAATGTCTTACCGATGAAACCGTGGATTTGGGAACCCATTGTTCCTTTGCTGCCTCCGTTTCCTTCTGGAAATGAAATTCTGTGTTTGGGCGGTCGGGTTCATCGGAGCTGTTCAGCCTCTGAACGGTAATGCTCAAATCGCTGCGTAACAGCGGCGATGTAGGCCCGGGTGCCCGGATAATCCATTCGGGCGACGAAGGCCGCGCTGTTGGTCTTCGCGGTGCCCTGCATCCAGCGGAGGACATGTTTGCGACCGGCGTTGTAATCCGCGAGGGCATAAGGCACGGGATTGTCGGTTGCACGGTAGCGTTTCAGGAGCAGGCTCAGGTACCAACTGCCGGCATGGACATTAACCTCCGGATCGGAGAGCTGGTTTTCGGAAAAGCCTGTTCGCTTCTCGGCTCCCGCCCATTCGTATCCGGCGGCATCGCGCACCTGCATCAACCCCCGTTCACCGACGCTTCCCAGTGCGCGCGCGTTGAAACGGCTCTCCTTCCAGATCACCGCTTTAACCAACGCAGGTTCCACATGGTAACGGCGCGAAGCGGTAAGGATCAAAGGATCAAAGCGGTGCTCCCGGTTCCAGAAGTAAATCCACTGGCCGACAAAACCCAGCAGGCCGATCGCCACAAGCGCACGCAGCCATCGTCTGCTGGCGAGGAGGTGGCGACAGATTGCGAGCAGAACTCCCAGCGCCGAACCGCCACCGCCAGATCCGCGTCCACTTCTGTCAACGCGCTTCATGCAAGGAGTAAACTCTGATTCCCCCGGAATGGCGAGGGGGAACCATCCCGGAAGGCTCGATTTCCTCGTGAAGTCGAGGAATGCGGCAACAGGAAGCTCGGTCCACGTCTTTTAGAAGTCCGATCAAAAGTACACACGACCGGAATTCTGGAAAATGGCGGGAGCGGCGGGGCTCGAACGCGCCCGCAAGCCCGCATTTTCCTGCGGACAAACTCACACAGACCGCAGCCAGTCAACGCGATTCTTTACAAAAGGTCAACCAAGGCTTTCAGGATGAAAGGGAAAATGGAAATGGCCCGCGTGTGTTTCAACCGCTTCAATCAGGCGTACGTGATCCCAAGCTGATCCTTCATCCA
>SXGU01491464.1_pt1 | contig 25224 bp, 15 predicted proteins | sample 3174531 | NCBI WGS metagenome assembly SXGU01 (sample SAMN11356863, study PRJNA531348) | freshwater metagenome | isolation source: freshwater sample F1-140 | place: China: Fuxian Lake, Yuxi | collected 2017-12-25
CAGGAATCAAACCGCTGGTCACAGAGGTCACTGAGGCCCGGCAGGAGGTCACAGAGAATACCACCGGAAAAGAACGCCCGCTCCTCCGCTCTGTGGCCTCTCTTTTCCCTCCGTGATCTCGGTGGCAAAAAATCGTCTCAATCAGGATCGAAATGGATCAAGAGTAGCCCAACGCGGCAAACGCAACCGCAGGAGGGGCGGTTTCCCAACCGCCCAAATACGGTCGGCCGACGGTTCTTGTCCGTGGCGTGGAGAATCTTCCTGCCAAGGAAATTCTCCTGCCTGATTCCGGCAACTCGTTTTCGAAAAATCGCGTGCTAAATTTACGGAGGTGCACGAACTTTCGCAGGGTGTGATAGGCTACGTGCCGTTGCTTTCCAATTGGACTCGATAAGTGTGCCGGACGCACAACTTTCGCCCCACGTCGCGGCGCCGCCGCTCCGGAGCGACGCGAATCCCCCTCCCGGCCCAACTCCCGCAAAATCCAGTTTCCCACCCACCGCCCATGCATACGTTTGGTCGCTCCACCGCCCGCCTCGCCACCGATCCGCACGAGTGGACCAACCTCGCCGCCCGCCCCGAGCACGCCACGCAAAAGGCCGCGCTCGCCCGCCACGTCCCCGATCCCTCCGCCTACGCCTGCGCCCACCTCGGCAAATGGGGCGGTTTGGGCGGGAAGCGGGGTGAGGCCGAGCCCGGTGGCGGCACCGAGCAGGCCGGTGATGCCCAGCAAGCGGCGCCGGACGGGCGATTGCGGGTTGGTTCTCATTGGAGAAAGGGTTTAACCTGCGCACTGCAGTGATGCGGCGGCGGCAAAAACCGGATGCGAGGTGTAGCTGAACGGGCGGCAACGCCGCGAAGTCGCTTGGATTGAACCCGTTTTTTGCCAAAGTGTCCAGCGACCCTTCCGGGTCCGTTTCGGAAATAGAAATGTCCAATTTGCACCCGCGGCGCGAATATCCCTCCTCAATCCTCAATGTGCGTTACCCTTTCGTCATCCCCGCCGGGTCGCGCGCGGTGCGCGCCGCGACGATGCAGGCGGGCCCGGTCATCGCGAATTGGATACAAACTGGCCCCGCCGCGATCGAACCCCTGCCCCGCGCGCCCAAATCCGCCCCGGCAAAAGCCGCTCCAGCCGCAAAGTAAGCCGAGCGTCACCCGCCCGTCCCCGACCATGAAATCCACCCTGAGCTGCGTGCTCCTGTTGTTGTCCATGGCGGCCTCGTGGGCTGCGGCGCCCGCGGACCCGCCCAACGTCGTCATCATCCTCGCCGACGATCTTGGCTACGGCGACCTTGGTTGCTACGGCCACCCCCGGTTCAAAACGCCGAACATCGATCGCCTTGCCGCCGCCGGCGCACGCCTCACGCAATTCAACACTCCGGCCCCGTATTGCGCGCCGACGCGCGCCGCGCTGCTCACGGGCCGCTATCCGTTCCGCTGCGGCATGCCGGAAAACCCGGCGCCCGACGGCCAACGCGGCGGCGAGAATGAAGTCCACCTGCCCGGGAGCGAAATCACCCTCGCCCAGCTCTTCAAAGGCGCGGGCTACGCGACCGGCATCGTCGGCAAATGGCATCTGGGTCATGCGAAGCCCGAATGGCTGCCGACCCACCGCGGTTTCGACGAATATTTCGGCATTCCCTATTCGAATGACATGCGCCCGGTGGAATTGGTCGAGGGCGACCGCCGCGTCGAGTATCCGCTGGTGCAGGCCAACGTGACGCAGCGCTACACCGACCGCGCGATCGACTTCATCCAGCGCAACCGCGCGCGCAGTTTCTTCCTCTACCTCGCGCACGCGATGCCGCACAAGCCGCTCGCCGCCTCCGAGGCGTTCTACAAAAAATCCGGCGCCGGCCTGTACGCGGATGTCATGGCCGAACTCGATTGGAGCGTGGGCCGGGTGATGGCGGCGCTGCACGATCTCGGCCTCGACGAAAAGACCCTCGTGATTTTCACCAGCGACAACGGCGCCTACTTCGGCGGCAGCACCGGCGGGCTGCGCGGCATGAAGGCGAGTTCCTACGAGGGCGGTTTCCGCGTGCCGTGCCTCGCGCGCTGGCCGGGAAAAATCCCCGCCGGCCACGTGAACCATGCTCCCGCGATCATGATGGATCTTTTTTCGACGACCCTGAAAGCCGCGCACATCGCTCCGCCCGCGGACCGCGTGATCGACGGACGGGACCTCATGCCGTTGTTCACCTCCACCGCCGCCAGCCCGCACGCCGCCATCCTGGGGCAGCTCGGCTGGAACCTCCTCACGATCCGCGATGCCCGATGGAAACTCCACGTTCTGCCCGGCCAGGATTCCCGGGCCAAGTTGCGCGACTCCGGCGCCAATTGGGTCGATCCGCGCGCCCCGGATGGCGTGACGATCCTCGCGCCCTTCGAACAGTACAAGCCGCACGATCACCCCGGCCTCACCACGGGTGTCGCGCCCGCGCCCTTGCAGCTCTTCGACCTCCAGGCCGACCCGGCCGAGCAACACGACGTCGCCGCGGCCCACCCCGACACCGTGGCCCGCCTGCGCAAGCTCTACGGCGAGCTCACCAAGGACGCGCCGAAACCCCGGCCGCGAGCGGCTCGATGACACGGGCCCCGCATCCTCCAAAACTCCCGCCCTTCCGGAAAATCCGATTTGCGGTCACTGGCCCGGGCGCCCGACCCACCCGCTGAAGAACAATCCGATCGCAAAGATCCACCGCTCCCGCTTTGCATGAGACCATCCCACTCGACCCAACTGGCCTGCGCCTTCCTCGCCCTGGCCGCCTCCCCTCTAGCGGCCCAACCGGCCGCCCCCTCCGCGCCGACGGCTCCCGCCAAGGACGTCGTCCAGCTGTCGCCTTTCGAGGTGCAGGACACGAGCGGCTCCTATTCTTCGTCGATGACCTCATCGGGCACCCGCATCCGGGCGGACATTCGCGAGCTGCCGTTTTCGGTCGGCATCGTGACCTCGGATTTCATTGGCGATTTCGCCGCCTTCAACGACTACAAGGACAGTCTCGCCTACACGAGCGGCGTCTCTTCCCGCGGTAACTACAATCAGGCCTACTACGTGCGCGGCCTGCAGAACGACGGCCAGCTCCGCAACGGGTTTTTCCGCGCCGGGATGTTCGATGCGGCCAACGTGGATCGCATCGAAGTGATCAAGGGGCCGAATGCCGGCATCTACGGCCGCGCCTCGCCGGGCGGCGCCATCAATGTTGTCACCAAAATGCCGACCCCGTTCCCGAGTTCCGCGGCGACCGTGCGCTATGGCGACAATCAATTCCGCCGTTACGAACTGGGCGCGAGCGGCCCGCTCTTCGCCAAAAAACTTTTGTTCCGCCTCGACCTCGCCCATCAAACAGAGCGGTTCTACTACGACCATGAAGACTTCCGCCAGGACACCGCCTCCGGTGTGCTCCAGTATCTGTTCGAGGCGGGTGGCAAACTCACGTTTGAGGCGGACTGGCTCGACAAGCCGATGCGCGCCAATGGGGCCAGCACGCTTTTTCGCCGGGTGGCCGGGGTCACGACCAGCCAGCTCGCGGAGGAACTCGGCCGCTTCAATCCCGCGCCACCGGAGACGGGCCTCAACCGTCAGCTCAAGGCCGGCAACCTGACGTTTGAACAGAAGCTCACGGATCGGATTCAGTTCCGCGCGACCGCCCATTCCTCGGTGCGGCTCGATCCCTCGCTGCGCGTCGGCGGGGATCAGTTCTACACCGTGGAAACCCGCACGGTTGCGAACCGGCTCGCCGATTTGCAGGAAGGCGGCACCCGCTACGTCGCGGCGCAGAGCGACCTGCTGATCGATTTCGACACGGGCCCGGTGCAGCAAAAGCTGCTGGCGACGTTCGACTTTGCGCGGGACACATCACGCGACGAACGCTGGCGCGTGCTCGCGGCCGACCGGAACAACCCGCTCTACAACGTGCCCACGCTGAACGTCGGCGCGCCGAACTACTTTGTCGTTTCCGACAAAAAGCTGCTGCGCGATTTCTACCGCAACGACACCAGCCGCGGCGACACCAGCGCCGTCTTTGTCAGCGACCGGGTCTACTTCGCCGGGAAGCGCGGGCTGCTGCTGCTCGGTGGCCGCCAGAACTGGGTGAAATCCACCTCGCGCAACTACGCCAACGGCGCGACGACCGAGCAGCGCCGGAAAGCCCTCACCTATCAGCTCGGCCTCAATTGGAAAATCAACGAACCGCTGTCGGTCTATGCCAACTATTCGACGAGCTTTCGCGTGAACGCCGGGCTCGATCTGGCCGGCAAGCCCTGGGACAATCAAAAGGGCAAGGGCCGCGAGGGCGGTTTCAAGGAGGAACTCTTCGACCAGAAGCTTACGCTCACCACGGCCTATTTCGATATCACGCGGTTCAACGTGATTCGCACCAATGCGGTGACGCGGCTGCAGGAACTCACGGGCCGGGAAAACTCCCAGGGCTGGGAGCTTGATTTCCAATACAAGTTCTCCCGATCGCTCCTGCTCTTCGGCCAGTATACGAACCTGAAATCACGCATCACCGCCGACCTGCAGGATCCGACGCTCGTCGGCTTCCCGATCCCGTTTGTGCCGGACGAAAGCTACGGCGTCGCCGCGCGTTACGACCTGCGCGACGGACGTTTGAAAGGACTGTTCGTGACGCTGGGCTACAAATCGGTGGGCACGATCACGACCAGCACGACCGCGGGATTCCAGCGGAACTACCGCCAGGCGGCCTACACGCAATTGGACGGATCCGTCGGCTACGCGTGGAAGACGACCGGCACGCGCTTCAGCCACAAGGTGGCCGTTAATCTCAAGAATCTCCTCGACGAAAACCACTACTTCGGTGACCGCACCCGCGGCCTCGGGTTTGCGAGTTACTTCGCCTATACGATTTCCTTCCGCTAGGAACCGGAGAAAATTCGCCCGCCGATGGACCGGCGGGCGTGTTTTCCCGCGCACCGCACGACAAAATTCCATGACTCCTCCCGCGCCGCGTCTTCGCCTCAATTCACTGCTCTTCGCCCTCAGCGCCGGGCTGGCCACGGCCTTCGGTGCCGACGCCCCGCGCGTCGATTCGTCGACCCTCACCGGCAAGGTCATGGTCGGCTACCAAGGCTGGTTCAATGCCGAGGGCGACGGGGCCAAGCGCGGCTACAACCATTGGACGCGCGGCAATGTGCTGCCGGCCCCCGGGAAGGTCCGCATCGACATGTGGCCCGATCTCACCGGGTTCCCCGCGGCGGAACGCTTCCCGACCGATCTGGTCCACGCCGATGGCCGGCGCGCCGAGGTCTTCAGCTCCTATGTCCGACCGACCGTCGTGCGCCATTTTTCCTGGATGCGGGAGCACGGGATCGACGGCGTTTTCCTGCAGCGCTTCATCAACTCGCTCAGTTGCGGCAATTCGCTCGCGGCGAACAACGCCGTCCTGGAAAACGTCCGCGCCGGCGCCCGCCAGCACGGTCGCGTCTACGCCCTCATGTATGATCTCAGCAGCCTCGCCCCTGGCAACGCTGACATTTTGATCGCCGACTGGAAAAAACTCCTGCGCGAAACCAAGCTCACCCGCGATCCCGCCTACCTGCGCCACCACGGCAAACCGCTCCTCGCCCTCTGGGGCTGTGGCTTCAAGGACGACGACAAGCCCCGCCCCGCCCTCGAGGACTGGCGCAAGATTCTCACGTTCCTCAAGAACGACCCGGAGAGCGGCGGCCTGGCGCTCATGATCGGGGTGCCCAGCGGTTGGCGCACGCAAACCCGTGACACGATTCCCGATCCCACCCTCCTCGAACTCGCGCATCTCGCCGATGTGATCTCGCCGTGGACACCCGGCCGCTACCGCACGCCCGAAACCGCGGCCGCGCACGCCGCCACCGTCTGGCAACCGGACATCGCCTGGTGCCAGGAGCGCAAGATCGACTTTCTCCCCGTCGCCTTCCCCGGCTTCAGCTGGCACAATATGAAGGGCGCACCGCTCAACGCGATTCCCCGCCTGCAAGGCCGGTTCTTCTGGTCGCAGATCGCCGCCGCCAAACGCGCCGGCGCCGACATGCTCTACGTCGCGATGTTCGACGAAGTCGACGAGGGCACGGCGATTTTTAAGGTGACCAACAACCCGCCCGTGGGCGAAGGCGTGCAGTTCGTCACCTACGAAGGCCTGCCGAGCGACCACTATCTCCGCCTCACCGGCCTCGCAGGCAAGGTCATCCGCGGCGAGCAGCCCGCGAGCGACGAAATTCCTCCCGCAACCATTCCTTAAACCAAGCAGGTCAGTCGAACCACAACCGCCCATCGCGGCGCCACCGCAACCGAACTCCAATCCCTGGCACTGCAGGCAACGAAGCAAACGAGGCGAGCAGCCTCCGGCCCGGAGGGAATCGCCCGATTCTTCGTTCACCTTGTTGCCGGCTGTTCAAATTCCGTGAACTCGAAATCCTCCGCCCTGTTCGTCGCGCTCCTCGGAGCGTTCACCCTCCTCCCGGTTTGCCTGGCCGCTCCGCCGGCGAAACTCAACGTCCTCCTGATCGCCGTCGACGATCTGCGCGACACCCTCGGCTGCTATGGCAACGCCGCCGTCAAGACGCCGAACATTGATCGGCTCGCCGCGCGCGCCGTCCGCTTCGACCGCGCCTACGTGCAATACACCGTCTGCAATCCCAGCCGCACTTCGTTCCTCACCGGTCTGCGCCCCGACCAGACCGGCGTCACCGACAACCGCACCCACTTCCGTGACCGCCTGCCCGACATCGTCACGCTGCCCCAGCTCCTGAAAGAGGACGGGCGCCTCGCGGCGGCATTCGGAAAAATATTCCATCTCGGCGGCGGCCGTGATGAGGCGCTTCGCGCCAAGTGGATGGACCTGCCGCGTTCGTGGCACACCGCCCGGTCCTTCGAAGCAACACCCGCCGGCCGAAAGAAACTCGCCGGCCGTGATCTCTCGCAGGGGAAATTGGCCTGGTGCCACTGGGGCGCCATGGACGGCGGCGACGACGATCAACCCGACGGCCAGATCGCGCGCGCCGTCAGCGCCGAAATCGAAAAACTCGGCGCCCGTCCGTGGGTCATCGGGGCCGGCTTCATGAAGCCCCACGATCCCTTCGTCGCGCCGAAGAAATATTTCGATTTGTATCCGGACGGCTCGCTCGCCCTCCACCGTCCGCCTTCCGGCCAGACGTCCGCCCCACCCCTCGCGGTCGGCTTCAGCACCTTGGGCACCGCCTTCGGCCAGTTCACGGACCGCGAGCGCCACGAATTTCTCCGCGCCTACTACGCGTGCACTTCCTACCTGGACGCCCAGGTCGGTCGCGTACTCGCCACCCTCGACCGGCTCCAACTCTGGGAGAACACCATCGTCATCTTCCTCGGTGACCACGGCTATCACTTGGGCGAGCGTGAGTGGTGGAACAAGAACACCCTGTTCGAGCGCAGCTGCCGCGCGCCGTTCCTCCTCGCGGCGCCCGGCGTGAAACCCGGGGTCGCCCGCGGACTCGTCGAGTTCGTCGATCTTTACCCGACGGTCGCCGATCTCTGCGGTCTCCGGCCGTCGCCCAACCTCGCCGGCCAAAGCCTGCGCGCCCTCCTGCGCGACCCCACCTCACCCGGCAAGCCCGCCGCCTTCACCCTCGTCACGCGGGGCACCGCCCGCGGAGATTCCATCCGCACCGATCGCTGGCGCTTCACCCGTTGGAGCGACGGTGCCGTCGAACTCTACGACCACGCGGCCGACCCCGAGGAGAATCGCAACCTCGCTTCCACTCAGCCCGACCTCGTCCGCGATTTGAGTCGCCAACTGGCGACCGCCCTCTCGGCTTCTGCCGGTCCCAAACTTTGAGCCACCTTCCATGAAAACTCGCTCCCGCTCCTCCGTTCTCATCTGCACGCTCCTCGTGCTTGTCGCTCACCTCGACGCCGCGACTGGCCCGGTCCGCCAGCCCAATTTCCTCTTCATCTACGCTGACGACCAGCGCTGGGATGCGATGGGCGTCGTCCAACGTGAGCAGGGTGAACGCGCGCGCTTCCCTTGGTTTCAGTCGCCGCACATGGACCGGCTCGCCGCCGAGGGCGTCCGGTTTCGCAACGCGTTCGTCACGCTCTCGCTGTGCTCTCCCAGTCGCGCGGCCTACCTGACGGGTCGCTACAATCACGCCAACGGCATCGCCAACAATCACACGCCCTTTCCGATCGAAAGCATCACCCACGGAAGCCTCCTGCGTACCGCCGGCTACAAGACCGCCTACTTCGGCAAGTGGCACCACGGCAGCCAGAGCGGCCAGCGTCCCGGCTTCGATTACTCCGCGAGCTTCATCGGCCAGGGCAAATATTTCGACTGCCCCGTCGAGATCAATGGCGTCTCCACCCCGACGCAGGGCTGGATCGACGATGTGGTGACCGACTTCGCCATCGACTTCGCCAAACAAAACCGCGCGCACCCTTTCTCCATGGTGGTGGGCTTCAAATCCCCGCACGGTCCGCGCGGCGGCGGGAATCTCCCGGAGCGCCTCCGCCACAAGTATGCCGGCGAAGCGAGCCGCCCCGTGCCAAATCTCGCGAGCCAGGCCATCTACCGCCCGGCCGCTTCCGGCGGAGGCAAGGCCGCGACGGGCCCCGAAGTGATCGAAGCCCATCTGGACTATTTTCGGCACATCGCCGGATGCGACGAAAACCTCGGCCGTTTGCTCAAGACCCTCGACGACCTTGCGCTGACCGACGACACCGTCGTCGTTTACGCCAGCGACAACGGCTATTACCTCGGCGAACACGGCCTCGGCGACAAGCGCTCCCTCTACGAAGAATCGCTCCGCATCCCGCTGCTCGTCCGCTACCCGCGCCTCTTCCCGCAGGGCAAAACCATGGATGAAATGGTGCTGAACATCGACCTCGCGCCGACGCTGCTCGAACTCGGTGGCGTCCCCGTGCCGCGCACGATGCAAGGCATGAGCTGGGTGCCGCTGCTCACCGGAAAGAAACCCGCGTGGCGCCAGTCGTTCCTTGCGGAATATTTTTACGAAAACAACTTCAGCGTGCCGACAGTCCTCGGTGTCCGCACCGCCAGCGCAAAACTGGTCCAATATCCCGGCAATCCCGAATGGACCGAGGTCTTTGACCTCGCGATCGACTCCTACGAAACGAAAAATCTCGCCGCTGATCCCATCCGGCGCGCTCAACTCACCGCCGAACTCGACGCGCAAATCAAAGCGACCGGCTACGTCGTCCCCCCCGGCATGGACCAACCGGGGGATCGCACCGAAAAAGCCGCCAAGAAGAAAGCCAGGGCGAAACAATGAAATCCTGCTTTCCGGACAATTGGCCTTAGCCGATCTCGGAGGGTGCTGCTGCCACCACCGGACCGTAGACCGTGCCCGCCCCGTCGCCCCAGGCCGCTTCCTCAAACTGAAACTTCTTCGCGTCGCCCTGATTGAAGAAGATCGACCCGCGCGCCTCCTGCCGGCCCACGACCAAATCGATTTTCCCGTCTCCATCCAAATCCGCCGTGACATCGCGGGTCGACCATGCGGGACACCCACACGTGCCGGCCGTCCGATAACGAGCACGATGTCGAGGTCACCATCGCGATCGACGTTGCCGAGACTCACCCCGGCCGAAGTCTCCCCCTTGGTTTCCAAGGGCTGCATCCGCTCAAACGTCCGCACCTCGGCCGCGCGGAGAAAAGTGCCGCCGCCGAGAATGGCGCAGACAGGGTTCAAGCGGATCGACGAGCCGAGATTCATGCGGTTTACCGAAGTGGTCACGGAAGAGCCGGCCAGGTCGATGCGACCAAAAATGAATCGGCGCCGGTGCGCGTGACCACGGTGAACCCGGCGCGTTTCCAGGCACGGGTGGGATCGTCGAAGAGCGTCATCTTGTGCCAGCGGCCTCCGTGTTCACCACTGACCGGGGGAGGCCGGGTGCGCTGCCCGGGAATCGTTGACGCCGGAACCACCCTTGCCCTTGTTCAAGCGGGCACGGCAAATGTCCCATGCTTGTCCGTCGTCCGCTAATCCTTTTCATGCACCTCCCCACAGCCGGGCGCACCGATGCCGGTCCGACCATCTGGTTTGGTCTTTGTATCATCCTATCGACGACAATTGGATTTGCCCAGTCGCCGTCGGGCCCGCCCGCCGGGGCGGCGCCCCCGGGCAGGCCGGAGGTCACGACCCTGGAGAAATTTGTCGTCGAGGACAAAAAGCCCGAGCCCTTCTCGACGGCCAGCGTCGATCTCCCGCGGACGGTCGACGACGTGAAGGCCTATTATATTTTCAATTCCGCCGCGATCGAGACGTCGGGCGCGAACAACCTCGAGGAGTTTGTCGCGAGCCGGCTGCCGATGCACACGGGTTCCCAAATCTATTCGAATCTTTCGGCCGCCTCGGTCGCGAGCCAGGTCCGTTCGGCCAGCACGCTCAACTTAAGGGGACTGGGCGTGGATCAGACCCTGATCCTCGTGAACGGCCGCCGGCTGCCGGGCGTGATGGGCAGCGCCGGTGGGGATCCCACCCAGGCCGACCTGAACGGAATCCCTCTTTCCGCGATCGATCGGATTGAAGTGCTGCCGTCGTCAGCCTCGGGCATCTATGGTGGCGGGGCCGTGGGCGGGGTGATCAACGTCATCCTCAAGCGCAACTACGTGGGGACGGAAATCAAGACGACCTACAACAACTCCTTCGACACCGACTCCGCCCGGCGCCGGGTCGAGGTCACCGTGGGAGTCGCGTTGGAGGGCGGCAAGACGCACCTGTTGCTCTCCGGGTCGTACACCAACGGCCACAGCCTGCTGGTCCAGGATCGGTTCGGGCCGATCCGGAATGCCTATGATCGGGTCATCGCGAACAGTCCGCTCTACCCACTCAACCTGCCTCCGCTGGGCGCCACGCCCAATATCTATTCTTCCGCGGCGAACCTGACCTTGAAGAACGGCGGGGTCGCGCTCAATTCCCGCTTCACGCAAATCCCGGCGGGCCATCGGGGCGTGGCGCTCGATGGCACGGGCGGTCTGGTCGCAAATGCCGGCAGTTTCAACCGGGTGTTTCCGCCTACGGCCCAGAACTACGTCGGAACGAAGACGCCGCTCGGCGCGACCCCCGAGACGACCGCGTTCGTCGCCAGCGCCCGCCGGAAAATGACCGACCGGCTGGAGGTGTTCCTCGATGGCTCCTACCAGGACAATTATACGACCGATGTCATGAACCTGGCTTTCTCGGCCACGGTGCCGGCCACTTCCCCCGCCAATCCGTTCAATCAGGCAGTGTCGGTGAACTATCCCGACGCGACCACCGTGAATCGGTACAATCGCATCCTCTCCCGCCGCCTCGCCGGAGGATTCAATCTAAAGCTGCCCCGCCACTGGCAGGTCCAGGGTGACTATGCCTGGACGCAAACCCGCTCGGACTATAACGGCTTCGGCACTCCACTGCTCACCGCGGCGCTGGCCAGCGGCACCGTCGACTTGTTTCGCGATACCCTCGCGTACCCAGTCGACTTCACCCCCTACCGGTCCTATTCGCAGACCAACACGAAGTCGGCCTTGAAGGACGCGTCCCTGCGCAGCTTCGGGCCGGTGTATTCGTTGCCCGGCGGCGATGTAACCGTGGCGGCCACAGTGAACCAGCGCAAGGCCTACACCCCCGAGATCTATAGTTCGACCGTCGTTCCCAACAGCCCGGCGACAAACAGCCTCGGCGTCAACATGGCCCGCAGCCAGGGGACGACCAGCGCTTACGCGGAAATTATCGTGCCGATCGTGGGCGCCGCCAATTATCGCCCGGGCCTTTCCCTGCTTGAGTTCCAATTGGCGGGTCGGAATGAAAACTACTCGGTCAACACCGTGCGGACTGCCGCCGGCGGATCCTCCTACTCCCTGACCAGCACGACGCCGACGGCGCCGGTCCTGGTGCGCTCCACCGCGAAATATGATTCGACCAACCCCACCGTCGGCTTCCGCTACAAGCCATCGGCGGATGCGATGCTGCGGGTCTCGTATGCTACCGCCTTTCAACCCCCCTCCTCCTCCGCGCTCCAGGCACCGCGTTTGTCCGATACGCCAAATACCACGATCTTGGATCCGCGCCGGGCCAATGCGCCGACCTTGGTGTATACTCTCTCCGGTGGAAATCCCGGCGTGAAACCGGAGACGTCCGACAACTGGTCGGGCGGCATCGTGCTGACGCCGCGCCGGGTGCCGGGGTTGCGCGTCTCGCTCGACTTCACCCGCATCGAGAAGGAAAACAACATCAGCTCGTTGAGCGCCCAGATCATCGTGGACAACGAGACCGAATTTCCCGATCGGGTCGTCCGCGCTCCCGGAAGTGCGGGGCTGGTCGGTGCCATCGCCACGGTTGAGACCAGCTCCCTGAACCTCTATCGATCGAAAATCGAAGCCGTCGATCTCGCGGTGGCCTATCGCCGGCCGACCTCGCGCTATGGTACCTTCAATGTGACCGTGCTCGGCACCAAGCTGAATCATGCCATCAACCAGATCAGCCGGACCATCGCCCCTTTGGACTATGTGGGCCTGAACATCGGCTTCGGCGGTCTCAAGTACCGGGCCAATGGCTCGCTGTCGTGGGAGTTCCAGCGCTGGACGGCCGGATGGTCGACGACCTACTACCATTCCTACAAGGTGTCCGGCCCGCCGCATTCCGGGCAGACGGCCTGGATCGTGGCCCAGGGCGCGCCGACCATCGGCTGGCAGGCTTATCATGACGTTTTTGCCGGTTATCGTTTTCGTGCGCCCACCGCGTCCCAGCGCAGTTGGCGAAGTTGGCTGGCGAATACGGAACTCCAGTTCGGGATTAAGAATGTCCTCGACCGGGTGCCGAACTGGGCCGCGCAAAGTTCCACTACTGGAAATTTCGTCGGCGCCTTCGGAGATCTGCGGTTGGCGACCTACTGGCTGAGTCTCAAGAAAACATTTTGAATGCCGCCAGCCCGCATTTTTCACATTCAAACTGCCTTTCAATCATGTCCCGCTTCCGCCGCGATCACCCTTCGGCGCTGCCTTCGAGTTCATGCGGGCTAAAAGGCAAAACCGCAGCGGTTTTGCCAATAGCCCGGACGCTCCAGACGGTTGAGAGCACGGCCAAGATCCCTGACCAGGCTGTGGCGGCGCAGGAGAGAAGAGTGTGAAAAGTCCGGGCTAAGCTGCAACCAGGCCAAGTGACGGGTTTCCGAAAAGCATGGGGCGAAGGAAGCGGAGGGGAAGAGCCGCGGTGAGCCTGCTAAACCCCTCCCGGATTCGATCCCCCTGAAAATCCAGTTTCCCACCAATGCCACTGCGTGCGATTCAATGTCTCGATCGAGACATTGAATCGCAATTGGCGGGGCCGTTCCCCGCAGCCCGCCAAAGGCGGATAAACCCTGTTCGCCTTTGGCGCCGCCTCCGGCGAGCAAGCTTGCCTCGGGGTGGCCAAGCGAAGGGCGAGGGTTCACTGCGAGAAATCAATTTCGATGCCCCCGAGCCCGTTCGCGAAATTGTCGATTAGCGCGAGGCTGTGATAGAACCCCAGCGCCATCGGCTCGTCTGAACTCCACCCGTACTTTGTCGTTCGGTGACGGGCGCCGTTGGCGGAACTCCTACGGAACCGGAGGCAGCGCGGCCTTCCAGCCGGCGGCGAGCATCTGCTGCATCCGTTCGAGGTGGGAGCGGGCGTTGGGATCGGAGACGAGGTTTTCGTATTCGAAAGGATCGTGATGGTGATCGTGGAGCTGGGCGGCGCCATCGGGCCAGATCGCGTAACGCCAGCGCCCGTCGAAGACGGCGCGCCCGAGCTGGGACGGGCCGCTCACGTTGGGGTCGGCCCCGCCGGCGCGCGAGACCACGGTGAACACGGCGCGTTTCCAGGAACGGGCGGGATCGTCGAGGAGCGGGGCGAAGCTCGTGCCCTCGAGATTTTTCGGGGCGGAGAGCCCGCACAGCCCGGCGAGAGTCGGATAAAGATCGACGGCTTCGACGAGGCGGAGCGAGGCGCCGGATTTCTTCCCGGGCACGGCGACGATCAGGGGAACGCGGGTGGTCTCCTCAAAGAGCGTCATCTTGTGCCAGAGGCCTCCGTGTTCGCCAAGGTGGTAGCCGTGGTCACTGTGGAAGACGACGATGGTGCGATCCCAGAGCTTGAGGCGATCGAGGGCGGCGAGGATGACCCCGACCTGCGCATCCATGTAGCTGATCGCGGCGTAGTAGGCGGCGAGGGTGTCGCCGGGGCGCGTGGTGGGGAATTTTTTTCCCCCAACCTGATAGGTGAGGGCGAGCTTCGGGAGTTTGTCCGGGTGGCCGGCGGGACCGGGGCGGGGCGCGAGTTCGTCCGGGTTGTAAAGGGCGAAATATTTTTCGGGCGCGATGTACGGGCGATGCGGCATGCGGAAGCCGGCCGCGACGTAGAACGGTTTGTCCCCCTTCGTGGCCTCCTCCATCAGGGCAACGGCGCGGCGGGCGACAAAGCCCTCCCACGTGTCCTCGTCCTTCGCCCGGAGCACGATGCCGTCGGGGCCCTGGCGCCGGAGGATCTGTTTTTCGGGCGGACTCTTGGCGGTCTCGTTTTCGCGGATGTCGGTGTCCCACGAACGGGGGTCCTCGAAGGCATCGCCGGTATGGTAGATCTTCCCGACCTTGATGGTGCGATAGCCCTTCTGGCGGAAAAGCTCAGGCAGGAAGACGTGGTCGCGCTGGTGGGTGCGCGTGGGTGTGACGTTGTCGAGGACGCCGATCGTCTCGGATCGCAGCCCGCTCATGAAAGACGCGCGGGAAGGATTGCAAACCGGGTAGTTGCAGTAGGCGCGGTCAAAGCGCACGCCGCGGGCGGCGAGGCGATCGATGTTGGGCGACTTGACGACGGGGTTGCCGTAGCACCCGAGGGCGTTGCGCAGGTCGTCGGAGATGATATGGAGGATGTTCCAACGCGGTTCGGCGGCGGTGAGCGCGGAGGCGAGGAGCGAGGCGGCGGCGAGGAGGAGCAGAGGGGACTTCATCGAGGGGAGAAAGAGAGAAGCGAAGAACGGCCGGGAGGCAATGCCGGGGCGCGGGAGGGATCAACAGGCGGGGAAGCGCCGGCTCAGCGCGTGCGGAGATCATCGATCCAGAACACCGTGGGGGCGACACGTGCGTCGCCGCCCGGGAGATCCTCGGCGTCCATGCCGCCGGGACGTTCGCCGCCGTCGTTGAGGTGCGGCGGTACGAGGCCGCGGAACGGGCCCGTGCGAAACACGATGCGCTCCAGCGCCTCGGTCTTCTCGGTGAAGGGAAGGTCGGCCTTGGCCACCCGGCCGTTGACCTTGAGCGCGTAGGTCTGGGTCGCGCAATCCAACGCGAGTTCGATTTCCAGCCAGCGTTGCAGTTCGATCCGGACCTGCTCGGGGTGCGCGCGGCGCCCGTGGTCGTAGGAGAGCCAGGCTTGGTTGAGCCGCAGGCGCATGGGCCGCTGATGGCGCTGGCTTTGCACCTCGATTTCGAGACCCGTGCTGTGTGCGACCTGCCGGGCCTGCACGCGAAAATTGATCTGCACGCGCGCCGCCGAGGGGAAGACGCGTTCGGCGATGACATGGTCGTAGGGATCCTCGTCGCGCAGCTCGAGGACCCGGTTCGACGCGCCCGGTTCGGCGACCGGGTGGAGCCGGGTCCACTGCGGCACGTGGAGATTCCACCGCGCGAGATCGGCCGCGGTCTTGGTCGCTTCGAAGTCCTCCGCGACCGGCGCGGTCTCGCGGCCGGTGATTGGGGTGGCGGTGCGCGTGATCCAAATGTCCTCCTTGTGCATGGAATACACCATCCAGAGGTGATCGCCGGGCGGGTTGCCGTTACCCTCGGTGATGCCGCGAAAATACTGCGGGCCGACCATCTTGTATTGGCCGCGGTAACGGCGCGGCGGCACCTCGCCCTGGAGGCAATACAGGCCATCGAAGCGATGGCCGTCGTCGCCGGTGATCGCGACCATGGGGAAACGGTTCACCATCGTCGCGGAGTGGGCGTGGACGATGACGAAGCGGCCGTCGTCCGTGCGCTGGCCCCAGGTCTTGGCGCCGGTGGTGCGCAGCGTGGTGTTTCGCACGATGGGCGTCCACGTCTGCCCGCGGTCGGCGGTGAGGGCGGTGTACTGGTTTTTCCAGAGGCCGACGACGATGCCGTCAGGACGCGTGAACCACGCGAGCGCCTTGCCGGCCCCCTGCGAAGTGACGATCTTGGCGTCGAAGCGGGCCGCGCCGGCCACCTCGTCGGGCACGATGGTGTAGAAGCCGTCGCGGGCGCGGTCCTCCTCCCACCATTGGAGCGTGTAGAGTTTGTCGGCGAGCAGGGCATTGCACGCATCGAGATAGCCCTGGTCCTGGCTGGTGGCGTAAAAGGGGAAGGACGTGTTCCGCTCATCGAAACCGGCGTGACGGTTGTAGCGGATGAAGTGGATCGGGCCGAAGGAGCCGTCGGCGTGGACTTCGCGGACGACGCGGCCGAGGCCGTTGCCGGCGTTGGGCGAATGCTGCGGGGTTTCGCAGAAGCCGTAGAAACCGAGCGTGAGCAGCCGGCCGTTGGGCGCGACGTAGAAGCCCATGCGCTGGTGCATCACGGCAAAGGTGCCGGCGGGGAGGTTGAGGCCGTCGCGCTGGATCGCGGGGAGCTGGTAATCGGGAAAGGCGATGCGGGGCGGCGACCACGTGTAGCCGTCGTCCGAGACCAGGAGGGACGTGTTGCTGGGCGGCTCGTGCTCCTGCGCCAGCGCGCTGAGAAACTGGAGGTAGAACCGGCCGCGCCAGTAGGCGAGGTAGGGCTGGTGATTATACGTGTAGCCGAGCAGGCCGCCGCCGGGGGGATGGGTGCGGTTGGCGCGGAACACCTGGAGGCTGTGCACGCCGACCGCATGGGGCAGGCCGCCGTCGTAGAGGTGCTTCTCGGGCTGGAGCGTGCCGGTGTAGATGACGGGTTCCTTGGCCAGCGGGGAGTTGGCGAGCGCGGCGGCGTCGGCTGCGAGCAGCGGACTCGCGAGCGCAAGGCAGCCGAGCAGCGGAGGGAGGAGTGAAGTTTGCATGGAGGAAAAACGGGGCGGCGGCGCGGCGGTCAGTTTGCCGGCCAGTGCGGCGACGGCGTCCGTGCCCCGTCGAGGATGCGTTTGAGTCGCGCCACGACTGCGGGGTTTTGGGCGGCGACATCGTGCCGCTCCGATTCGTCGCGCGACAAATCGTAGAGCTCGATCGGCTGATCGAGGCCGAGGCGCACGCCCTTCCAGCGGCCGACGCGCACCGCCTGATGCAGGCGTTTCTGCGGCAACTCCCAGTAATACTCGCGTTCACCCGGTGCCGCGCGCGCGCCGAGGAGCAGCGGCAGGACGCTGCGGCCGTCGAGTCCGGGCGGTACCGCGGCTCCGGCCAGGGCGGCGGCGGTGGGGAGGAAATCGACAAACATCCACGGTTCCGGGCTCACGCGGCCCGCGGGCACGCGATCCGGCCAACGCACGATCATCGGCACGCGCAGGCCGCCCTCGTAAACGCTGGACTTGAAGCCGCGCAGCGCCCCGGCGGAGCCGAGCACCGCGGCCCGCCGGCCCTGGAGCACGCCGTTGTCGGACGTGAAAAACACGATCGTGCGGCGCGCGAGATCGAGACGGTCTAGCTCGGCCATGAGCCGGCCGACGTAACCGTCGAGGCGGGTGACCATGGCGGCGTAGATCTTGGCGTCGTCCGGCCAGGCTTCGCGCGCGTAGTCGCCGACGTCCGGAACCTCCATGCGATTGTGCGGAATCGTGAACGGCAGGTAGAGGAAGAACGGGCGGGCGCGGTGGCGCTGGACAAAATCGACGGCGAAATCGGCGAAGAGATCGTTGCTGTAGATCTGGGTCCGGCCGCCGGCATTTTCGGGGATGGGGCGGGTGCCGTCGTCTTGGTCGAGATAGCCGGTGTAGTAGTAGGCGGCGTGGTTCTGGTTGAGATAGCCGAGCCATTCGTCGAAGCCTTTGCGCCGCGGAGTGCCGGCGGACCCGGCCTCACCCAAGCCCCACTTGCCCGTGATCCCGGTGGCGTAGCCGGCGGATTTCAGCAGTTGCGCGACCGTGCGATCGTCCGCGGCGAGGGAGAGGCGGATGCCTTTTTCGCGGCCGCCGTCGTAGGGCTCAAGCTCGCCGCCAACGCGGGGCATGTTGTCGCGAATGCGGCCGTGGCCCGTATGCAGGCCGGTCATGAGCACGCCGCGCGACGGGGCGCAGACGGGCGAACCGGCGTAGCAGTGGGTGAAGCGTGTGCCTTGTTGCGCCAGGCGGTCGAGGTGCGGCGTGCGGATGTGTTTCCCGCCAAAGGAACCGAGGTCCGCGTAGCCGAGATCGTCGGCGAGGAGGAAGATGATGTTGGGCGCGGCGTCAGTGGCGCGCGCCAGGCCGGCCGCGGCAAGGAAACAGCCAAGGGAGAGAAATCGCGGCAGGGCGGAAGTCATGGAACGCGCAGCTCCGAGGCCTTCAGTTCGCGGCGAAAGACGCTCTCGCCGGTGATCGTGACGATCTCGATGGCCGCGGTCGGGTCGGGACCGGGGGTGGCGGTGAGGAAGCCGAAGGCGGGGCCCTTCAGATACTCGAAAAGGGTCTCGCCGGACCGGCCGGTGCCGATGGAGTTGGTGAGCCAGCCACTCTCGATTTCGAGCAGGGGGTAGCCGCGGGCGCGGCGGTGGAGCCGCACGTCGTTGCGATGGCGATCGCTCGAGATCAGGATGACGCCGGAAATTTTTTCCTTCGCGATGAAATCGAAGATTTCCTCGCGCTCGGCGCGGTAGCCATGCCACGTGTCGCGCGTGTAGAGTTTTTCGCCGGTCGGGCCCGTGTCCACCTTGGCGTCGTCGGCCCAGGCGACGGGCGAGACGAGGAGCTTGAATGGCGCGGTGGAGTTTCGCAGCGCGTCGAGCAGCCATGCCTTCTGCACCGGGCCAAGCATGGAGGCGCCGGGCTTGAGGAAGTTCTCCCGATAATACCGGCCGTCGAGCAGGAAGGATTCGACGGGTCCGGCCCGAAACGAATGCCACACGCCGGGGCGATCCGGAGCGGCCCCATAGGCCGGGTTGTTCCAGTTGCGGCGGAAGAGCGCGAGGTGATCGACCTTCCAGGCGGGTTTGTCGGTGAACGGCCCAAGAAAAATGTCGTCGATGCCCGCATCGTGGTCGTCCCAGATGGCGTAAGTGGGAACGGCGGCGGTCAGGCGGCGAAACTCCGGCCGCGACTGGCGCTGGTAGTAGGTGTAGTCGTGAAACGGCCCGGTGCGCTCGGGCAGATCAAGGTAGACGTTGTCGCCGAGAATCAGAAAGGCGTCGGGCCGGCGCAGGCGGATGGTGTCCCACACCCGTTCATGGTCGGGCCAGTAGCGGGCGCAGCCACCGAAGGCGAGGCGCACGGGCGTCGCGGCGGACTCGGCGGGAAAGGTGGTGAACTCCCACTCGATCGGGCGCGGGGCCGTGCGACCCTCAAGGGCGAGGCTGTAGCGGTAGCGCGTGCCGGGCCGGAGCCCCCGCACCTCGATCACGGCGGTGTGATCAGCGGCGGCGCGCGTGCGGCCGGCGGCCGTGGCGTCGGGGCGGGTGAAATCCCCGCGCGCGCTCACGCGCACTTCGACCGCGGCCTCGCCGAGTGTGCGCACCCAAAAACGCGCGCCGGTGGGCGTGACCGCGCCGAGCATCGGCCCGTGCAACAGGCCGGCCGACGCGGCGCGGAGGCGGCGATACACGGCGCCCCGTGCGAGCGGTTCGGTCAATTTGCCGAGGGGCAGCAGCACGCGCTCCGGTGGCAGGCCAAGCGCGAGCGCGGTTTCGAGCGCCTGGTCCATCGCGGCCGTCTCGCCCCGCGCGCCGTGCGCCAGCGCGAGGATGAAGTGCGACTCCCACTCGAGCGGATCGGCGGCGAGCCGTTCCCGGCAGAGTGCGATGGCCTCGGCCACGCGGCCTTCGCTGAGGTGGAGGAACTGCGGCTGGCCGACCCGCGGCGGTTTCTCGCTGACAAAGAACCGGCGGTCCCACGGATTCTCGCTGCCGAAATAGGGCAACGCGTCGCCGGGCAGATACGCCTCGGGCGGGGCGAACTGATCCTGCTCGTAGCGCTGGGCGAGCGTGGCCGGCGCGACGGCGCACGCGAGCAGCGCCGCGCAGGCGGAGGGGAATCTTGCGGCGCGGATGCGGTGCGCGGTTCGTGGTCCGGGGCCGGTCGGCATGGCGCGCTCAGAGCCGGAAACGGACGCCGAATCGGGCGTTCCATCCGAACATCCGTCGGAACCGCAACCGCTCGGGCAGACCTTGGTAGGTATCCTGCGGCTGGTCGGTGATGTTCTGCACGTTGGCGAACAGGGTGAATTTTTCCGACAGCCTGAAGCTCGCCTGCGCATCGGTCTGATAATGGTCGGCGCGCCAGAAATCACGCAGCGCATCCGTGCCGATCTGCCGCAGGCTTTCCGTCTGGTAGGTGTACGCGACGCGGGCGCTGACCCGCCCTTTCTGATAATAAAGCGCGCCGCTCACGGTCCGATCGGGCTGCTCGAACAACCGCAGCTTCACCCCTGGGCGCGAAAAAACTTCGACCGAGGAGGAGACGAGTGTGATGTTGCCGTCGATGCCAAAGCCATCGAAGGGCGCCGGCAGGAACTTCAGCGGCACTTGCAGGGCGAGTTCCAGGCCATTGACCTTTCCGTCCTTGCCGTTCTGGTAGCTGCTGATCTGAAGGTCCTGGAAGCCGATCTGATTGAAAACAAAGTTCTGCCTGAGATCGATCGTCTGATAGATGGGGTTCTCAATGGTCTTATGGAAGACGGCGGCGGAGAGAATGCCGCCGGACTTTAGATAATACTCCAAAGCCAGATCGTAATTCATGGCTTCGTAGGGCTTCAGGTTCGGATTCCCGATCGTCAGCGCCCCCACGTTGGGGAAGTTGACGGGGTCCACGATGTTGGCGGCGCCGCCGCCGGAGAAAGCGTTCAGCTGCAGACGCGACGACGGCGCGGCGAACTCGTATTCCGGACGGCGAATGGCCGACGTGACGGCAGCGCGCAACAGGAGGTTCTCCCGGATTTCGAAACGGGCCTGCAGGTTCGGCAGGGTGTTGGTATATTCGAAGTCGGCGTTGTTGGACAGAATGCTCCCCACCGCCGTTCCCACACTCCGATACTCGAGCGCCCGGATGGAGGCCGAGGTGGCTTCAACGCGCACGCCCCCAAGCACGGAGAGTTTTCCCAGTTGCGCGGAAGCCATCGCGTATCCGGCATAGATATCCTGACCCACGTTGAACGTGTTCGCCGCCGAGGTGCTGAGGGACGCGCCCTGATCGAGGACCAGGGAATTGCGGCGCGACTCCACGAACGCCAGCGCCTTGTCATAATCGAGATCGATTTCGGTGCTGTAGCCCATGACATTCTGCCCGGGGACCACCGCTCCGGTGTCGGCCATGTTGAAGCTGCCCGAATAGATCTTCGCATCGACCGCCACGCTGCGCTCGTTCCGGTAATATTTCCCGCCTGCCTTCAGGGTGATCTTCCGCTCGGCGAAACGCTGCGGGCTCCAGGTCAGATCCAGTCTGCCCGTGGTGATGTCCTCCTCCACTTCGACACTTCTTTCATCGTAGGTCCGCAGGGGCGAAAAGCGCGTGGCATCCGCAAAGGTGCTCGTGCCCCGGCTGATCACCGGAATGAAGCCCGCGTAATTGAGGGTGAACCCGGGCGCCGCGCTGATGTTATTGTTGCGAAACTGGATGCTCCTCATGTGAGGCCTCGTCTGCTCGCCATTCGAAAACGTGGCCTCCCCGTTCAGAACAAAATCGCCCCACGTTTGCTTGGCTCCCGCCGTCGCGTTCCGTTGCGTCTGCACGGTATCTGTCCTGAAGACCCGGTGTTCTGCCCGGGTGTTGTTGAACACGACCGTCTGTGGCCCACCGAACGACCCCATGGCATTGTTGGAGCGGGTGATGGCCTCCTGCCGGATATTCTCTTCATCGAAGCGATTGTACACTCCATTGAAGTAATATTCGGTACCGCTGGCGGGACGATACTCCACGTTTGCCGTCACGCCAATTCGGTCGCGCACGGCGTCCTCGGGGAGCAACTCAATCGCGAGGGGCACAAACCTCTGGTCCCCAAACGCGGCATTCTGCCACACACTCTGAAATGCCTCCGTCCGGAATGGACGATGGGAATAGTTGGCGGTCAGGGCGACGCCGACCTTGCGCTCCATGCCAAATCGATCGCCAAACGTGACGTCTCCCTCAAAGATTTCCTTCCCGGCCAGGTCGCCATGTCCGCCGGTCAGAGAGCCGTAGAGGAACCGATCCTTGCGATCAAAGGCGCTGGCCGTCCGCAGATTGATCGTGCCACCGATGGCGGAGGCGTCCATGTCCGGGGTCAACGTCTTGGTCACCTCGATCTGCGCGATGTTCGCCGAACCGATGACATCCAGCGGGACCACGGAGCCGGAAACACTGTCACGCCCATCGAGGCTGCGGATGCCGGGCGAGGCGAGGGTGGCGCCATTCAGCGTGATGTTGTTCAGATTCGGATTGAGTCCGCGAATGGTCACAAACTGGCCCTCGCCCGAGTCGGCGATCAACGCGATCCCGGGCAGCCGGGCGATCGCGTCCGCCACGTTGCGATCGGGCAGATTGCCAACCGAATCGGCGGAGATGATTTCAGCGATGTTGTTCGCGGTCTTCTTTTGCTGGAGGGCTTTCGCCCAGCCATCCCGATAGCCCTCCACCACGAAGCTCGCCAGTTTCTGCACCTCGCCGGCAAATTCGAAATCGACGCGCGCGTCGCCGCTGGCCGGGACGCTGACGGTGCGTCGAATCGTCTCCTGGCCGAGATAGGAGGCCTCGAGCGCATAGGTGCCCGGGGCGATTCCCGTCAGGCGAAAACCGCCGTCGCGATCGCTCACGGCGGTGGCGGTCTGGCCGGAAACGGAAATCGCGACGCCGGCCAGGTAGGCGCCGGTTTGCGCGTTGATCGCGCTGCCGACGATGTTGGCGGCAAACGCCGGGGACAGTGGCAACAGCGCGAGGACGAGCAGCAGGCGCGGGAGAGCGGCACGGAGGGTGGGAGTGGTTGTCGGGGACATGGACATGGTGATTGAAAGGGGATGACGAAGGCGCCGCGCCGCTTGATGCTCAGCGGCGCACCGAGGAGCCCGCCGACACGAACCGCAGACCGGCGACTTCGAGCTTCTGGCCCGCGTGGCTTGGGCGGTGAATCATTGCGCGGGGTGGAGGGTGGCAGGACGTTTGCGGAACACATCGTCCCGCAACCGTCGCTTCGCTGTACCAAACCTTTAGCGCCGATTGGTTGTCAATTGCTGAAACAATCAACCGGCTGGTTCTGCCTTTGCCGCTCCGACCAACCCACTCTCCCCTCGAACCAACCCCCGCAGGATCCAGAATCCCACCAGCAACCCCACGCGCCGAACAACATTCGCATTCAGCCTGCCCGCTCTCGCCTGCGTTTTGGGTTGCGCCCTGCCGCAGCCGTCCGTCCAGCCGCAGCCCGCTTACACGCTGGTGCTGCTCAAGACCGGCCCCCGGAGCGCGGAACTGCTCACGGCACCACGTAAATCTCGACCAGCGCCGTGCCGGTCGCGCCGCCGACTCCGGCCACGCTCGCGGTGTAGTTCCCGGCGCGCAGCGCCACGAGCAGCACCGCATCGCGACGGTTGCCCGGCAGGACAAACCCACCGGTCTGCCGCGCGGCCGCCGCGAGGTCAGCCGCGCTGACCGCGTCCCCCCAGTTGTCGTTGGCCGCAATCGGCAGGGGACCGCTGAACAGGTCAGCACCGGGTCCGCCAACGGACCCGCCACGCCGAAGTCGGCCAGCGTCGGCCCGACGGCGCGGATGAGCAGTCGCAACTGGCCCGACCCCACCACCGCAAAACCCGGGATGAGCACGTGGTCGCCCGTGCCGACGAAGGCGCGCGAGGTCTTTTTCCCGGAGCGGTCGCGGGTCGCCGGTTCGCAGTTGTTCAACACGGGGCATGGTGCGGCAAGGCTCAGCTCCGCCGTTCTGCCCCGTAAGCGTTTCCGGTTTCCCCCGGATTTACCACGCTGGGGCCGATCCATCGGGGGTCGGTCCCAGGCCGCCGTGCCTGGCGGAAAAACAAAAGCGCCGGCGTTGGCCGGCGCTTGGTTGGAAATCCGAATCGCGCTTGGCCAAACTCAGCTCGATCCGCTGACGTTCAGCAACGGGTTGACGGGCGTGGTTGGAGTGGTCGGTGCCGTGGGTGCCGTGGGCGTGACCGGCGCGGTCACGACCGGCGCCGTGACTGGCGCAGCGGCGGGAACCGAACTCGCGCCACTCGCCGCACCGGCACCGACGGTGGTCGTGCTCACGTTGGCCGCGCTCGCGCCTGCGTTGACGGCACCTTGCACGGCGCCCGAAGCCGCGCCGTTGGCAATGGCCTGAGACTGGGCCGGAGCCGCGGTCGTCGCGCCGGTCGCCGCGCCCGAAGCCGCGGCGGTGGCGAGCGTCTGGGCGGCCGTGCCGGTGCTCACGCTGCCGCCGGAGGCAGTCACGCCGGCGGTCGCGCCAGCGGAAGCGGACTGCGCGATCGAGGTGGCAATCGCGGCCGCATTCGCTCCGGTTCCCGCTTTCGCCGTGGCCGTCTGGGCGGCCGTGGACGCAATCGCGGTAATCTGAGCTGTAACTGTAGCCGTCGGCGCACTGCTTACGGCTGCGGCAGCGCTAGTGCCGGCCGCGGCGGCGGCGGCGGCGGTGCCTCCCGAAGATATGACCGCAGCTGAAGCCGCGGCCGAAGCCGTATTCGCCGCCGCTTGCACGACACCCTGCGTCGCGCCCTGCGTGGCCTGTTGGGCGATGGCCGTGGCTTGAGCCGCGGGAGCGGCAGCTACGGCCGCCTGCACGAGGGAAGCAGCCTGCTCGGGAGCGGCCGCGGCGGCGGTAGCAGTCACCGCTGCAATTGCGTTGGGCACGTTGGCAACAACGGTCTGCATGACAGTGGCAAGCTGAGCAGCGGCCTGACTCCCTTGGCCGCCGATGTTGCTTTGCACGGTCTGCGCGATGGCAGTTACCGCGATTTGAGCCGCCGACTGAATGGCGGCCGCTGCGGCAGGATCGTTCGCGGTGGCGGTAACCGGCCCCCCCGTGGCACTCGCGTTCTGAACAACAGCATTGCCTGGACTAAGGAAGCGTCAATAAATAAGCTTTACAACTAAGGAGACCCGGCAGGGTGGATGATGTAGTTCCATTCACCATGAAAACGCATGGGAGTGATGTTTATTGCAGCCATCTCTTCTTCGGTGACTTTTCTTCCAGTGGCA
>SXGU01411196.1_pt1 | contig 25220 bp, 21 predicted proteins | sample 3174531 | NCBI WGS metagenome assembly SXGU01 (sample SAMN11356863, study PRJNA531348) | freshwater metagenome | isolation source: freshwater sample F1-140 | place: China: Fuxian Lake, Yuxi | collected 2017-12-25
AGATGCTATGGAAGCGTTTTCCCCGAGAAAAAGAAAGGTGAAATCTTGACAGAGTTGCATAAAAGTGGATAATGATTTTAAACTTACTTTTTCACCCAAACTTCTATGGCTCATTCTGGCCCAGAGACTGCTCCGGATTTCGGACTCGACAAGACCGAAGGAGTTGATTTGAAGGCATCTCTCTCGAAAGAAACAGCCGAGGACGCTGTCGCTCAGGAGACCGGCGAGAAACTCAAGAATGCTGCCAAAGTCGTCGAGGCAAAGGCTGAGTAATACGTATCATGACCTTTCAAAAAACCTCCCCGAGTGGGGAGGGGTTTTTAGGTGTTCTTACTATTGTGAAACAGCTCCTGTTCTACTCGATCAACGATCGGCGCAAGCGCTACGATCTTCTCGCGGATCTCGTTCAGAATCATCTTGAGACGCGCAGGGTGCTCGTGCAAAAGTTTCTTAAGCAGAGAACGATTGGCGACAGCCGCAAGAATATTGAGAAGTCCTCTAGTGGTTGCGACAACACTCGTAATTGTCGCCATCGTTCCAAGATAATATGGATCTTCCTCCTGTAGCAAGCGACTGAGTGAGTAGGAAGCGACCGTTATCAAGAAGGTCATTCTCCGATCAGCTGCCACGCTTTCGGTCTCACCATCAACGTAGAATGCAACGGTGTGATGATTATTTGATTGCGCTGCGATAGCCCGAAGCTCCTCCCAGTCAGCAGGTGATGGCGTTGGCTCTTTATTGCTTTCCATATAAAAATAATGCCTAATCATCTTTATAAAAGCAACTCTATCAATGTCGAAACGCCCTCACCCCCGTCGTCACCCCTCGACTGCGCTCGGGATCATCTGGAAATAACAATATACAATACGTTTAGTGACGGAATGCTCGTATGCCTGTAATGACCATCACCAGCCCCAGCTCATCCGCTTTCGCAAAGACTTCACTGTCCTTCACCGAACCACCCGGCTGAATGACGGCAACGATGCCGTGCTTCGCTGCTTCTTCGATCGAATCCGGAAACGGAAAAAACGCATCACTTGCGAGCACCGAACCCTTCGCCTTCTCCCCTGCACGCTTGAGCGCGATCCACGTCGAATCGACTCGACTTGTTTGCCCGCAGCCGATGCCGACAGTCGTAGAGTCTTTCGCAAGAACGATCGCATTGCTCTTCGCATGTTTGACGACTTTCCATGCGAAAAGGAGATCTTCGATTTGTTTCTTCGTCGGCTTGAGCTTCGTCACGCACGTCAGATCCGCTTCGGTGATTTCTTTCACGTCATCGTTCTGCGCGAGCATTCCGCCGAAGGCACTGCGATAGAGAATGTTGTCCGAAAAACGAATCGAGTCCATCGCGAGGAGTCTGATGTTGGGCTTCGCTGCAAGCAACGTCAGTGCTTTCGGCTCGAACTCCGGTGCGAGGATCACTTCGACGAAAATTTTCTGGTCCAAAATTTTCGTCGCAATCGCTTCGGTACACGGACGGTTCAGACTGATGATGACGCCGAATGCAGAGAGCCGGTCGCTGTCATATGCGGTCTGAAACGCATCCTCAATCTTCGATGCGGAAGCAATCCCGCTCGGGTTCGCATGCTTGACCATCACGCACGTCGGTGCGGAAAACTCACACACCATGCGCCATGCGGCATCACTGTCCAAGATATTCAAATAGCTAAGCTCTTTCCCTTGAAGTTGCTTCCATGCAGGCGTTCCGCTTCCGGTTTCAAAAAATTTCCCCCACTGATGCGGGTTCTCGCCGTATCGAAGGACGCGGCCGTTTCCGAGCGATAGTGAAAGATTTTTTCCTCCGGAAAAATAATCGGCGATCATCCCGTCATACCGTGCCGTATGTGCAAATACTTTTGCGGCAAGCGCTGTACGAAGTTCAGGCGTCGTTAACCCTGTTTTTTGAATCTGAGAACCTACTTCTTTGTAATCCGACGGATCGCATACAACCGTCACCGCATCATGATTTTTCGCCGCACTCCTAAGCAGCGTCGGCCCGCCGATGTCGATCTGCTCGATTGCCTCCGGCGATACGCCGGAGAGTGCGCCAAGTTTTGCAACGGTCTCGGCAAACGGATACAGATTGACGACAACGAGATCGATCGGCTCAATGCCGAGCTTCTTCGCCTGCTCGACGTGCTCCGAAATCTCCCTGTTGAAAAGAATCCCGCCCATGATGTTCGGATGCATCGTTTTCACGCGACCGCCGAAACACTCGGGAAACCCCGTTACGTCCTCGACGGACACTGCTTTGATCTTTGCTTTCTGCAATTCCTTGAGCGTGCCTCCCGTCGAGAGAATCTCATACCCGGAAGCAACCAATATCTTCGCAAAATCGACGAGGCCGGTCTTATCCGAGACGGAAAGAAGCGCACGTTTCATGATCGGAAGATTTGGGGGAACCGAACAGAGTGTAACAGCCGACCGTGCTCTTGTGAACTCCGCTAGTTTCTGCTACAATAATGAGATTTATGTCACCAAAATCCAAAAAGCAAAACGATCCTTCTCCCGTGCCTCCTCCGCAGGAGGATGGAAAAGTCGTATCGACGAACGGAAAACGCATTCTCATCGTCGAAGACGAGAAGCCGCTGTCCCATGCATTGGAAATGAAACTCGGACACGAGGGATATGAGACGCATGTCGTCACGAACGGAACCGATGCTCTCGCAGCTCTCGAAAAAGACCGTTTTCACATGATTCTTCTCGATCTCATCATGCCCGTTATGGACGGTTTTGCCGTACTTTCGGCATTGAAAGAGCGAAAGAACACGGTACCGGTGATCGTTCTCAGTAATCTTGGCCAAGCCGAGGATCAGGCAAAAACCAAAGAACTCGGAGCCATAGACTACTTTGTGAAATCGAATACGCCGATTGCGGACATAGTTTCGCGAGTGAAGGCCACCCTCTAGTCATGCAACTGACAAACGCAGAACTCGGCAAGATTCTCATGGAGCAGAGCTATCTCTCCAAGGAGGAGTTGAAAGATGTCCTGAAGGAAGCGGAAGAGAGGCAGACGACGCTTCGCACCATCCTGTTTGAACGAAAGCTGCTGACTGCCGATCTGCTCGAGAATGCCCTCGCGGAATACTACAAGCTGCCGTTCTACGACCTTATCAACAAGCCTCCATCCGTCGAAACCGTCGCACTCCTCCCCGAGGAATGCGCGCGAACTTTTTCCGCGATTGTGGTAGCCGCCTCGCCAGAAAAAGAAGTAACGATCGCAACGGCAGACCCTGCGGCTGAAGGTTTGGAGGAAGCAATGCGAGCGAACATCGGGCAGAAACAATTCGTCGAAACGAATGTGAAGAAACTTTCTCAAAAAACGAAGAAGAGCTTCTGGAAAAAGCCGGAAAATACCGCGGCGAAGCCGTTCGCAGGAACAATCGTCTTCATGTATTCGCCGAAGAGCGCGGTGAACGGCGCATTCGCGCTCTACAGGAAGCCGCTCGCCACGCGCTTCCAGAAAATCATGAGCGACCAGCGCAAAGTGGCGCCGGAAATGCTGGAGGAAATCTTCAACGATGCCATCGAGCTGAAAGCATCGGACATTCACTTCGAGCCGCAGGAACAGGACACGATCGTTCGCTTCCGTGTGGACGGCGTGATGCACGAGGCGGGGCGACTTCCGAAGCAGTTCTACGAAGGCATCGTGAACCGCATCAAGATCGAAGCGAACCTGAGAATCGACGAACACTTCGCCGCGCAGGACGGAGCCATCCGCTACAAATCGAAGGCGGGAACGATGGACGTGCGCGTCTCCATCATCCCCATCGTCGACGGAGAAAAGGTCGTCATGCGTCTCCTCTCGGAGTACGTACGAAACCTGACGCTCGCGGATCTGGGTTTTTCCGATCGCTACAGGGAAATCCTCGAGAAGGCCGCGCATAAACCCTTCGGCATGATCATCACGACCGGTCCGACCGGAGCGGGAAAATCCACAACGCTCTACGGGCTCATCAAGATGCGCAATCGCCCGGATGTGAACATTTCCACCATCGAAGACCCAGTCGAGTACAAGATCCCGGGCATCAACCACATTCAGGTGAACCAGCAGACGGGACTGACGTTCTCCAAAGGACTCCGCTCGCTCGTTCGCCAGGACCCCGACATCGTGCTCGTCGGAGAAATCCGCGACTCCGAGACGGCAACGATCGCGGTGAACGCAGCCCTCACGGGCCACCTCCTGTTCTCGACGCTCCACGCCAACGACTCGGCAACGGCGATTCCCCGCCTCATTGAAATGGGCGTCGAACCGTTCCTTCTCGCCTCGACGCTGGAGATCGTCGTCGCACAACGTCTCGCAAGAAAAATCTGCGAACACTGTCGCTTCAGCTTCACGATCCCCGTAGCGGAAGCGAGGCAACTCTTCAAAGGAGCGCATCATTACTTCGAAGGAAACGAACCAGTACACCTCTACCGCGGCAAAGGATGCGAAGCGTGCGGCAACACGGGATACCGCGGTCGTGTCGGCATCTACGAACTGCTGCCGATCGAAAAGAATATGGAAGAGCTGATCGTGAAGAGAAGCAGCAGCACCGAACTCCTGCTGCAAGCACGGGCAAACGGCATGATGTTCCTCTTCGAAGACGGTCTCGACAAAGTGCATTCCGGACTGACCACGATCGAGGAACTGATGCGCATTGCGGCGCCGCCGGAAGAGATTTTCTTCGGGACTCATGATAAAAAAACACGAGCATCCAAAGGCTGAGGTGGCAGCGCAGAATCCTCCGGATCCGGCACCTGCCGGTGATCAAAAAACGAAGTCGGAGAGCGGAAGCATGCCTAAAAAGGAAAGCGAGAAATCTGAAACAGTGACGGCGAAACCGGAGAAAGCAAAAGAGAAAACACCCGCTCCGGCAAAGGGCGAATTCGGCGCGGCAAAGAAGTCGGGGATGCAGAAATTCATGGACGCACTCAACGGATTCGGACTTGGAAAAGAGAAGGCCCACTTCGTGGAGAACCTCGCCATCCTCCTGAATTCCGGACTGACGGTCGTCGACGCGCTCAAGACCATCGAGCTCGAGCTGCGACTGAAACCCATGAAAAAAATCGTTCGCAAGATCATCGAAGAAGTGGAGAGCGGCATCGCGCTCTGGAGGGCGATGGACAACCAGAATTTTTTCTCTCCCTACGCGCTCTCGCTCATCCGCATCGGAGAAGAGGCGGGGTCGCTCAGTAAAAACATGGAGTACCTCTCCCTCCAGCAGGAGAAAGATCGTTCCCTGCGATCGAAGGTCAAAATGGCCATGATCTATCCGTCGATCGTTCTGACGATGACGATCGTCATCACGCTCGGGCTTGCCTGGTTCGTGCTGCCGCAACTCGTTGGAGTGCTCCTGTCACTCAACGCGAAACTGCCGCTGGTCACGCGCATGATCATCGTGATCGCGAACTTCTTCAAAGAGCACGGCATCGTCGCCGTGCCGCTGTTCGCCGCCGCCATGCTGTTCATCGTGCTGATCTGCAAATTCACGAGGCTCCGCGGACCGGCCCAGATGTTCGTCTTCCGGCTTCCGGGCATCGGCACCATGGCAAAATCCGCAACGATCGCGCAGTTCGGCGTCATCCTCGGATCGCTGCTTCGAGCCGGAGTCCCACTGGTCGAATCCATCCGCTCCATGGCGAACGTAACGGATACCGTGTACTACAGAAAATTTTACGAACGGTTGGCGAATGAGATCGAAATCGGCGAATCGTTCGGAAAAGCATTCGAAGCGCTGAAAGAAACAAAGAAACTTATTCCCATTTCCGTCCAGCAATTGATCGTCACCGGCGAGAAATCGGGGAAAATTGCGGATATGCTGATGCGTATCGCCGACATCTATGAGAAAAAGGCGGAAGAAGCCGCTCAGAGATTGCCCGTCGTCCTCGAACCGATTCTCCTGATGTTCATCGGCGGACTGGTCGGCACGATCGCATTTGCTATCATTGTTCCTATCTACTCGATCGTCGGATCGGTCGGACGATGACACTCATTCCATTCCCTCCATCCCTATGGGTACAGCCGTGACGAAAAAAAACCATTCGAAGCGCAGGACCGGGATGATGAAAAAACGTTTCGGCTTCAGCGCGGTGGAACTTCTCATCACCATCGGACTCATGACCACGGCTGCCGGAGTGATGGTACCGATGTTCCGTGAGTACCAGATCAATGCAGACCTGAACACCGCAACGGAACACATGGTGCAGGCACTTAGGTCCGCCCAGACACTGTCGCAATCGGGGAAATTCGACGCGCTGTGGGGGGTGTACTTCCCGGAAGCAACACTCTTTGCAGGAGACACGTATGCGCAGCGCAACACCGATAACGATACGGTCTTCCCGATGGCATCGACCATCGAGACGAGCGGGCTGACCGAGACGCTCTTCACGCGCATCGATGGCCTTCCGACCATCGTCGGAAGCGTCTACGTCGTCTCTTCCATTACCGGAGACTATCGAAGAATCGACATCGATAAGAACGGCATCATCACCGTCAGCGGCCTGATGGAATTCGTTCCGGGACAAAATCCAGACGGCACCTCTTCGGGTGACGGGAGTGGTGGCACCGGTGATGACTCCAGTGCATCAAGTGCGTCTGATGGAAGCGCTTCATCCGGAACCGGAGGAAGCAGCGACGGCAGTACGGGGGCAAGCTCCTCAAGCGGTAATGATGGCAATGACACGGGCGCATCGAGCAGCGACGGTGGCAGCGATGCCGGAGGCGGGGCATCCTCTTCGTCAGGTCAGGGGAATGAAGGCGAAGAGACCCCCTGCGATGTGCGTTTCTCACTGAAAGACGGCAACGATATCGAAACCGTCGGTACGAACGACATCAAGGTCAAAGTGCTCGGTTCCGCAATCACCTACGGTGCGGGTGGACCGAAAATCGATGTTCGTCTCTCCGCAAGCTTCGATGGAACGGAATGGACCGATCTCTTCGGAGGCAAGGCTGTGAGCGGAAATGAACAGGTAACGTTCGGTAACCTTCCGACAGAAACTCCCTTCCTGCTTAAATTCAACGGCAGGTACTCATGGCTTTTCAATAAAACATTCAAATCCAACGCCAGAGACGGACACGTCATCATCTTGAGGAACGGAGACAAGGCACCCTCCTACGCTCCGTTCGATCATCAGGAATCGCTGGAATCTTTCCTGAAAGGCGTCCTCGACGCGAAGGGCAGAATCGCGATCGGCCCGAGAGATCTCCTTCTCCTCGTTGAAATGGGCTCGCTCGATCGTGCCTCCGACTTCCAGGACGCCGTCGTCCTCGTCACGTTCACAGCGAAACCCACCACATGCGTCGACGGAGCAAGGGAGCGCGTCAAAATTCACTTTGATCGTCTGGAGAATACCGGTAGCGGCAATGCCTCCCCCCGCGTCTACGTCGGGCCGGACGCACTTTCCTTCGCCGCTGACCAATGGATCCCCCTCGTCGACAGTCTGGGGAACCAAATCATCGATGGAGGACTCGTCGAAGACGTGAAAGGCCTGGCACTGCAGCGAGGTGACGGCTGGGTCCGCATCGTCTCACACGGGTCGCACGCGAACAGTTCGGGGAAAGAAATCGTGGATGCCAATCCGCTCTTCAATCATGCCATCATCACCTCGATCGAGAACGACTTGGAGAATCCATCGGAGAATCCCAGAGATGGAACCGAGAACGACACTTCCTCCGGCGATGAATTTGTCGACGGACCGAACGTGAAAAGCATGGTCTTTAAAACTCGCGTCACAACGGAAGATGACGGTGTGATCCTCCATTGGATCAAAGGTCAACCGAGCGATGCGAACGCAAGCACGACATCGAGCCAGGCCTCCAGCACCAGTTCAAGCGCTTCCTCGGATGCGGCAGAGACAACATTCGTTCCGGATTCCTGCAGCGTTCCCTACGAGATCGACAGTGCAGGACGCATCAAGCTCAAGGGAAAAGCGGATGTGAGCGTGCGCATCCTCGGTTCGGAGAGCACGTATGGAAAACGCGGACCGAAAATCGCGATGCGCAGCACCGTCAGCTTCGACGACGGGGCATCCTGGAAACAGCTCTTCGGCAATCGTTCCGTGCGAGGCGGAGAATTGTCTGTGTTCTCCGATACCAACTCCGGCAGCACGATTCTCTTGTCGTTCAACGGGCGGTACTCGTGGACCTTCAATAAGACCGTACACTCCGGCAGAGGCGACAAACATGTGCGTGTCCTGCGCCCGGGAGAGACCATCGATGGACTTTCAACCATCCTCGCGCGAGGCGAGATGCGAGGTTTCCTCAGAAATATTCTTGATGCGCGCGGGAAGACGAAGATCGGAAACCACGACATCGCATTCCTCGTGGAACTCGGCGATACGAAAGATGCCGACTACCACGACGCAGTCGCCATCGTCTCCATCGATCGCCCGAGGAGCATGGGAGGATGCGGGACATCGTCATCCAGCAGTTCCGAAGACAATACGAATTCATCTTCAAGCACCTCATCGTCCACATCGTCCGAAGGAAGCGGTGACAGTGACGGTGACGGCATCGTGAATGCCGATGATCTCTGCCCTGCCGGCACAACGATCCCGGAATCCGTGCCAACCGAACAACTGACATTCGACCGCTTCGCGCTCACCGGATCTCGCGGACACAAGAACAGTATTCCCGTCTTCCGCACGGGTCCGAGAAAGAAAGTAAGCAATTACTCTCTACACGATTCGAGAGGTTGCAGCTGCACACAAATTCTCGATGCGATTCAGGAGAAAGGACAGCATCGATTCAGCGAGTATCCGGTCCTCTATCGTCAGATGAAGAATTTGTTCTCCTTCTATATTTCTGATGCGCGAAAATTCGGCTGCAGTGCTTCGCTGATCAGAATGATCGCCGACGACAGGGAGAAGGACTAGACTAGGAGGTGACATCTGTACCTCCTCTTGATTCCGCAGCAACTTCTTCACAGGCATGTAAGAAGAGAATCTCTCAAAAATCGCAGGATGCGCCTGCCCGTCCGTAGCCCAGAGGCGAAGGCGGGAGGAAGTGAATCAAAATTTTATGAGGCGTACACATGTACGTTGAATAAAATTTTGATGAAACTGACAAAGCAGCCTGCATTTTTCAGAGATTCTCACGAGGGAAGCCTGCTTCTAGAAGCAGTAATCGCCATCGGTGTTTTTGCCCTCTTTCTGGGGGGCATCGGACTGTCGCTCATCCTCGGAGAACGAAGCACGATTGCGGGAGGAGACAGGGCGCGTGCGGTCTACCTCGCAACGGAGCAGTTGGAAGCGGTGCGTGAAATGCGTCAGCGGGATTTTTCCCTGCTGACGGAAGGAACCCATGGTATGGCACTGAGCGAGAACGGATGGGGGTTCTCAGGAACGTCAGTACTGCAGAACGGATACGCATCCTCACTCGTGATTACGGAGCATGAGGAAGACTGGGTCGACATTCGGTCTCTGGTCGGCTGGAACTTCGGCAATACGAGATCGGGCTCCGTCGTCTTAGAAACATCGATCACCAACTGGCAAAAAGTCGTCCCCATTGGAAACTGGGGGGCAATGACGAATATCGCGAAACTGACGGATAGCGGAACGCCGGAATATGCGAAGATCGGAATCGCCGGCACAGTTGCATTCGTCACGAGTTCACAAGCCGGAGGAGGACGAGGCCTCTATCTGTTCGATATCAGCGTCCCTCAAAACCCCGTACGCATCGCCTCATCATTCGATCTCGGGGCATCGGCCTACGGCATCGCTGTCGGGGACAACCGCCTCTACCTTGCAACCGATCATCCGACGCAGGAGATGCAAATCTACGACATCAGTTCCCCCGAGACTCTCTCTGCAGGCAATCTCCTTGGCAGCGTGGACCTTCCCGGTTCGGGTGATGCACGTTCGATTGCTCTGTATGGAAACACCGTCTTCGTCGGCACGATCGACCACCCTCCCTACGATCAATTCTTTGCCATACGACTGAGCGAAACCGAACCACCCGTGCTGACGGATTCTCTCGCGATGAGCGGAAGCGTTCTCGACATTCACTTGCACGAAGGATATGCCTACGTTGCAAACAGCTCGAACAGTGCTGAGATGCTGGTGGTCGACGTCTTCGATCCGTCGGCACTCTCCTTTGCATCGGGCATGGGGATCGATCTCTCGGACACCCAAGACGGAAGTGCCATCATCGTCTCCGGGACAGCGGCACTGATCGGCAGATCGAACGGTGCGACGATCGACGAACTCAATCTGTTCTCGATTGCAGATTCCCCTGTTCCGGTCACTCCACCGGGACCGTGGACCCTTGAAATCGGAGGGGATATCAACGCGCTCGCAGGAATTGCGGGAAGCAAATATGCCTTCGTCGGCGGAAGCGCAGATGCCGCGCAGATTTCCGTTCTGGATATTTTCTCGATGGCACTGGGAGGAACTGCAACACTGAAAAGCGTCGATGCCGGAGAAACGATTCGCGGTCTCTCGTACGACTGGCAACACGATCTACTGCTGGGAGTTTCCCCAAGCAGTCTCTTCATTTTCGCCCCCGGCTGATGCAACCCGCTTCCGTCACCATTCGATCGAAACCCGGCTACATCCTGCTCGTACTGATCCTGATCATCGGAGCAGTATGCTCGGTCATTCTGGCTTCCCTCCTGCTCCTCGGCACGAATGCCTCCCGCGTCAGTTTATCCGTGCAGGAATCCGGCCAAGCGCTGGAATTCGCCCAGGGCTGCGCCGAGTACGGACTGAAGGAACTACGTTCTTCACTGCTCTACGGCGGCAATGAACTCCTGACCTACGAACATGGAACCTGCGAAATTCTCCCGATCGGAGGCATCGGAAACACGAATCGCCTCCTCTGTGCCGAAGGCCAGGCGGGAGACTCTGTGAGACGACTAGAAATCGTCGTCAGTCAGATACTGCCCGAGACGAATATCTCATCCTGGCAGGAAGTGGCATCGTTCTCACTCTGTGAATGAAATCAATGCATGCGCAACATCATCGGCGACAGGCACGACCGGGCTTCTCACTGCTGGAAGTCATTCTTTTCATCGGCATCCTCTCCATCATCATCGGAACCGTGCTCTCCGTTTCCATTTCCACCGAAGAAGCACGCATCCGTCAGAAGGCTATCGCCGAAGTGGAGCAACGCGGAACACAAATCTTGGAAACGATCACCAAAAATATCCGCAGAGCGGAAGGCATTCTCATTCCGGCAATCAATCAAACCGGATCCGTCCTCGGTCTCCAGATGACCGTGAACGGCGAATTCCCGACACTCTTTGCAAAAACCGCCACGGGGAACCTGCTCCTCATCCAGAAAACGAGCGTGTCTCCGCTGCTGAGCACACGCCTGATGGTCGACAACATCCGGTTTCATAATGTGAATGGCCGGAGCGTCGTCTTCTCATTCGACCTTTCCACCGTCATCCCGCTCCTCCAAAAAACAATCTTCTCGAGGCACCTGGAAGCAACGACAACGCTGTTCCCGTCCGACCAAAAATCCGCGGGAGGATGCGGAAGTTGCCCTGCTCCATTCTGCGAGAACCACACAGGAAAATGGTATCACTGCGATGCCGACACTTGCACCCTTTCGGAGGCTGTGTACTCCTGCTGAAACGCGTTTTTAAGAGAATCCTCAGGAAAATATTCCAAATCCGAATGAAAAAAAATCAAGTCGATCGCTCGACGCGCTGCCCCTGAAACTGGCGGAAAAAACACGATATTGATACAGTTATCCCCTGAAACACGGGAGTTCTTCCCGTATCTTTACTCTCTTCTTTCCCTACTTCTCTATGAAGCTTAATTCCTTGAGACGAGGATTCACGCTCATCGAGCTCTTGCTCGTGATCGGAATCATCGCGATTCTCGCTGCCATCGTCATCGTGGCGATCAACCCGACGAAGCAGCTCGGTGACGCCCGCAATGCACAACGCCGCGCAGACGTGAACACGATCCTGAATGCCGTCTACCAGTACTCCATCGACAACAACGGCACGATCCCCGGTTCCATCACGACCACGACCACGGCAGTTTGCCGCAGCGGTGTGAACGTCGATTGCACAGGTCTTATCAACCTCAATGTGCTGACCGGTTCGTACATCGTCGCATTGCCGGCCGATCCGCAGAGCGCCACCGCACTGTCCACGAACTACACGATCGCAAAAGATGCAGCCAGCAGCCGCATCACGGTCGCCGCTCCGGGAGCGGAGCAGGGTGCCACGATCAGCGTCACTCGATAAGAAGCTTTCTTGGACTTCAAGAGAAAAACCCTCCCCTTGGGGAGGGTTTTTTGATGTCTCATGTTCAGGAAGCTCTCCTGTCTGCAATCGCATGCGAACGGCATGAATTGGTGAGTCAAAGACATGGAAAAAAGTGGCTTTTTCTGCTATAATTCTAGGATTATGACTTCGCAGAACCCCATCTCGCGGCGCCCGATCCCAAAGAAGCAACGATCGCTTGCAACAACTCTTTTCTTTGAGATTTTCACCCTGCTTACGATCACGGTTCTTCTGACGGGTATCGCGACATTTTTTCTTGCACGACATGAACTGATGACGAAGGCCGTTTCGCATTTGCAGTCATCGGTCTACGAGCGGGAACGCACACTGGAAGAGTCACTCGCCAGACAGAGATCGCAATTGTCGATTATTGCACGCGACCCCGCACTGACGAAGATTTCCTCGGTGACTGAGTTGGTGGGATTCCGGAGTCTTCTCTCTCTCGACAATCAGGGCCGAGGAACGGTGATCGCCGGAAACAATGATGCAAAATACATCGAAACTTCGACGCTGATGGAAATGACCGAGTCCGCACACTCAGGATTCAAACCGATCTTCGATACGAAAGGATGGAGCTCCTACCTTCTCTCGGCACCGCGGGTGAACCGAGACGGCAAACGCATAGGAACACTCGTTGCCATGTTCGATCCTGCGATCCTTATCAGTCGCCTCTTCGATACGGCATCGATGGATCGATCCAGTGAAGTTCTGCTTGCCAGCATAGAGAACGGAACCCCGATTCTTCTTCACTCGGACGGAAAAGGTGGGGCTGTTCCCGTGCAAACGGATGACGAAAAACAGCGTCTGACCGTCGCCCGCACAACGGAGATCAAGCAGGGTATCGAGAAGACAACTGACTACTCCGGCATCCCCGTGCTCTCCGCCTACGGCACGATGCCATCCATCGGCTGGACGATCATCGTGCAAATGGACCGTTACGAGATTCTGAAGCCAATTGTCAGGCTCGCGGTGAACGTGACAGGCATCGGGCTGATGCTGATCTGCTTGCTGTCACTCTCCATCTTTACGCTCTCCCGGAGAATCATCGAGCCGCTCACCGAACTCGTGCGAAAACTGGATGGACTCGAAACCGTGCATTGGCGTTTCAAAAGATCCGTGTTCACCGGCAATGAAATTGAAAGTGTCGATCGCGCTGCGGAAGAACTGACCGGGCGTCTGCGTGAATCGTATGATCATCTGGAGTCGATTATTCGACAGCGAACGGAGGCGCTCCGTGAAGAGAACGCCCAGAATAAAGCAATCCTTGAAAACATCGAGTACGGGCTAATCATGACTGATGAGCAGGGCAATGTCGTTTATGCGAACCGAAATGCGGAGTTGCTCCTGGAGGCAGAAGCAGGGAAATTATGCGGCCTGCCTATCACCGAAGCACTTCCGATGACCGATGAAAAATCGGTTCTTTTTTCAAAGGATGCGCACCCTATTTCTTCCGTCCTCAAGAGAAAAATAAGCTTCAGCCCGATCGCCGATCCGAATTACTCGCTCTCGAGACGGGACGGGAAAAATCCAGCCATTCATCTCCGTGCAACACCCATCCTGCGCGGGCGGGAGTGCCTTGGGGCCGTCGCGGTCTTCCGCGACATCACGGAAGAGCGAAGGATCGGAAAAGTAAAATCTGAATTCATCACCCTCGTTTCTCATCAGCTGAGAACGCCTCTTTCCTCAATACGATGGAATCTGGAGATGCTTCTAGAGAGCGTCCAGCGGGAAAAGCTGAGTGCAGAGGAGCACGACTATCTCGACGAGATCGGAGTATCGAACGCGCGAATGGTGCATCTTGTGGATGCTCTGCTCAACGTATCGAGACTGGAACTCCGAACACAGCAACCGAAGATTGAGAATGTTTCCCTCGCCGGACTTCTATCGGACGTCACAGACTGCTTCAAGCTGGAGCTCAGACGGAAAAAGATCGCCGTGAAAATCGATGCGGACACACGAAGCCTCCTGCACCCGGCAACCGATCGATCGCTCCTCCAGCTGATCGTTGAAAATCTTGTCAGCAACGCCATCAAGTACGGCAAGGAAAACGGCGAGCTCCTCGTGAAGCTTTCGGGAGATGCGGAAGGGAAGAATGTCATCATTGCCGTCAGTGACCAAGGTATCGGCATCCCGGAAAGGGAACGCGGCATGCTCTTCCAGAAAATGTTTCGCTGCTCCAATGCGAAGGCAACCGACACCAATGGAAATGGGCTCGGGCTCTACATCTCAAAGATTGCAGCCGATACGATCGGAGCGACGATCGACGTGGTCAGCACGGAAGGAAAGGGAGCGACATTCACCGTGACGATCCCAATGAGCAAGGGGAAGAAGACAGAAGGATCTTGATATCAGAAGTACAAATGGCTGCGCCACGTGATTGCGCGCGGGAACGTAAAGCGACTTCGTCGCCACGTTCCACGTAAAATTTGCTGCTCGCTTCGCTGCGCGCAATTTTACGTGGAGCCGCTTCGGGGATTTGAACCCCGGACCTACCGCTTACAAGGCGGTTGCTCTACCACTGAGCTAAAGCGGCATGCCTCTGCGATGAATCCAATCTACCAGCTTATTGCTTGGCAGCAAGCGCACTGATCTTCTGCTTCACACCTTCATTGTACGGCTCGATCTTATTGATCCTTCTGTAGACTTCCTCAGCCTTCGCATTCTCCTGCAATTGCACATAGCACTCGGCAAGCAAATGGAGGAGCTCCGTATCACGGGCAAGGCGCTGGATCGCCTTCTCCAGAAGCGGTGCCGCTTCTTTGAAGCGGCGGGCGGCAATGCATGCACGACCGAGTGCCGCGGAACGTTCGGGCGTCTGCGGATCCAGATTCAGTGCCTCCTGATAGGCAAAACAGGCATCGACATATTTCGCCTGCATGTAGTAGGCAAGACCGAGATTCGCGTAGAACGATACGTCATCGCGCTTCGTCACCAACTCTCGGTAGAGCGCTTCCGCCTTTGCTTCTTTCCCTGTTTTCAAATAGAGCTTGGCGAGCTCAGCCTGCGTATCGATGGTCTCGGGATTGATGGTGAGCGCCTGAATGAGAAGATGCTCCGCTTCCGCATAGTTCTGAAGTGCAATCTCTTTTTCGGCGAGGCGCATCAGCGAACGGACTTTCTGCAACTCGATCGCGGACGTCCGCGGATTTTTTCTGGATTTCGGAACAGTGCGTTCATCGATGATGGTTGCACCACGGTCTTCGATGGACTGGAATCGCATTTTGACGGAGCGAACCAACCGACGAACCCCCCTATTTCGAAGCAAGATCCGCCCAAGGAAGAGGGCGGCAATACCAAGAAGCGCTGTGAGAAAAACGACAACGTACATCATGCGGCCAAGAAGTCTAGCACCGAAGGGAATGGACCGCCAAGGCAAATCTTTCGAGGAGCAAGCCACGATGCGCATTGGTCCTGAGGCCGGAAAGCAGCTGCATGTACGCGTGCATCATCGCCGGTCTCTTCGAATCCTCAGGAAACTCACGCAGGGTCAGGCCAAGATGCAGCAAAAGTTCATCGATATTCTTCTTTGCATCAGCGTACAGCGTGATACACGAGAGATGCTCCAGAAGGGACCGCGCCTGCCAGAACCTCTTGGCCTCACTGTGCAACTGACGCTTCGCACGCAACGTATCGGGATCGCCGATGAGCCGCATGAAAGCGCCGGGCGCGCCCTGCGCAAGATGAAGAGCAAACGCCTCATCGTCACCGCCATCCGTTTGCAGGAGGGGCCGCAATTCACTCTGTGGTAGAGGATGAAAATGGAGAACGCGAGTGCGGGAAATGATCGTGGGGAGCAGTGCATGCTCGCTCTCCGCAGTCAGAATGAATACGACTCTGGGAGGAGGCTCCTCAAGAATTTTCAAGAATGCGGTGGCAGCCGGTGCCTGCATTCTCTCGATGGAACGAATGAAGCAACACAGATGATCCGACGATCCCGTCTCAAACAAGCGACTCTGAAGAAAGCGGACATCATCGATACCGATCGTATCGGTCTTCGGCGGCTGACTTGCTTTCGCCCGATGCTGCTGTGAAACATTGGAAGACTGTCCGATGATTGACCAGTCTTCCTGAGCATCTTTTATCCAGAGTGCATCAAGCGAAAGAAGATCCGGATGAATCAAACGTTCAACGGCATCTCTGATACTTCGCAGCTCTGCCGGAGATTTCCCGTCGGCCAACATTCTCCACATGAACCAGCGGGCAATAGTCGCTTTTCCAAGATGCGGAGGTCCGATGAACAGGTACGCATGACTGATATTCCCATGAGCGATGTCTGCAAGAAGCTGCCCCTGAATTTGGGTATGACCGATGATCTGATCGGGGATGGTCGGCATGGGAGAGAAGGATACCACGTAAAGACGCGCAAGCGGATTTACATGTCACGTGGCGTCGAAGACGCTTTACGCATCCACGCGGCATAGCCCTTTCAGAAACGCTCTCCTGTGCCTCCCTGCCATTGTCGGCAACATTGCTGCAAATCGATACAGAAACAATTTGAGCCCCTTCGGACTACGATCAAACTCGGGAACTTTCTTTGCGATTTCAACTGCCGATCGACCCAGCGTCTCCATGCGAAGCAATGACTCCTCGAAGTGTATCCGATGATGATGAAGGGCCTTCGCATCAGGTTCATAGCACAGACGTACACCGGCGCTCCGAAGACGCATCCCCCATTCAATATCCTCCCAGCCGTACAGGTGGACATCCGTGCGAAACGGATGTTTTTTTGCGATGGAAAGCGGCAAGCTGACATGGCTCGTGTAGGTGTACTGATGTTGAATGTCCTTTGGGAGGAAGTTATGTGCGTAGCGGGAAATCTTCGGATAGCCGAACTGCCACCCGCTCGTTTCAAGCCACCGCATGACAGGCGTGATCCCGACAGCGGGATCCCAGGTGGTGAATCCGAGCGTTGCGAAGGATTCACCCTGAACGAGCGTAGCGAGTCGAAGGGTGAAGGAATCTACATGCTTTTCACATGCCTCAGGCTCAAGAAAAATATCATCCCCGATGAAGAGAACGTACGTTCCCTGCGCCTTCTGTACGCCGACATTGCGCGCACTCCCCTGCTGGCTCTTTTCGATCTCAAAAAACTGCACAGGGATACGCCAAGAAGAACGTGCAAAAAGTGCTGCGGTCTTGTCATCCGTCCCGTCACTGACGACGATCACCTCGATCTGATCCGCAATCGTCTGGCTTTCGAGATGCCGCAGACACAGAGCGAGAATCTCTGCACGCCGGTGGGTTGGAATGATGACAGAGAGGATCGGCATCAGTGCTATCCTACATCGTCCCTATGCCTTCACTCACTCTTTTCATCGATCTCTGCAGCCACCGGAAAATTGTTGCCTGTGTCGATGAGAAAGAAACACTAGCTCTTGAGGAAATTTCGGATCACACGGATGAGGCAAATCTCATACCGACAATCAAACGAATATTGCAATCCGAAAAATTCTCGCTGCAAGATCTTGCGCGGATTGCAGCGATCACCGGTCCCGGCGGCTTCATGAGCCAACGAGTCGCACTCAGCCTCGCCAATGCGCTCGCATGGGCGTTGAAAATTCCAATCGCGGGCATTCACCTCTCCGATCTTTGGGCTGCAAGAATTCCCAAACCCTCATCCCTATCCCCAAACCCTTTTCTCTGGCTTCACTCCACGCAAAAAAAATCCCTCTTCATCCGAGGTTTCGGCGCACTCGAAAAAAAATGGCCCGACGCAACGCTGATCTCGGTGGATGATGCCGGATCCGGCATTCCGAAGAACACTCTCTTGATCGGAGAACTGATTCCGGAGCATCAGGAATTGCTCCTGCTGAAACAAATGCCGAATCCCGAGCCGGTCGAAAACGTGCTGCCTATGCTTTGTGAAAAACAAACGTACGGGGACCCTCCCGTTTTGCCGTGGTACGGGAGAGGAATCTGAAATGCACGTCATCATGAAATCGTTGTCCGATCCGTTCGGTCTCCCTAGGATAGGAACACGTTCCCCGCTCTCCATGTTCCGAAAGAAAAAACCGTTGCAACACGTTCGCATCGAAGTCGACTTCCAGCCGAAGATCTCACGATGGTTCGTGTTCCGCTTCCTCTGGATCGTGCCCGTCATCGTTCCGATTGTCCTCTTCAGCATCTGGTTCTCGATCCTCAGCTTCATTCACTTCTTCTACATGCTGGTCCTCGGAGAACGGAGCGAATCTATCTTCAAAAAACAGATCGAGTACATCCAATACGTTCTGCGCTGGCAATTCTACTTCAAGTACTTCACCAACGAACGTCCCGACGTGCTGCCTTGGAAACTGTAGAGAGGAAGCAAGCCTGCTCTTCAGCCGTGTTTCAGGGCTTTTTTTGTGTTATACTCCCCGTCCATGACGATTATTGATTCCCTCAACCGTCTCCTCGGCGATCCGAACAAGAAGGAACTCCGCAAACTGGAACCGATCGTGCTCTCAGTCCGACAAGCAGGAAAACGTCCGGAGATCAGATCCCTGACACTGGCGACTCTCCCGGGGAAAACTCAGGAATTCCGAGATCGGTACGCAAAAGGAGAAAGTTTGGATGCGCTGCTTCCGGAAGTGTTCGCAACCGCGAATCGCGGATGCGAACTGCTCGTGGGGAAGACGATGACGATCGGATCCCAGCTCTTCACGTGGGACATGGTGCCCTTCGACGTACAGATCATCGGAGGAGCGGCACTGCATCGGGGCACCATCGCTGAAATGAGGACGGGTGAAGGAAAAACCCTCGTCTGTACGATGCCCGCCTACCTGAATGCGATCAGCGGAAAGGGGGTACATGTCGTCACGGTGAACGACTATCTGGCCAAACGCGACAGTACGTGGATGGGCATGCTCTACTCGGCTCTGGGTCTGAGTGTGGGGGTGATCGTGCACGGCCTCGACCATGACGAGAGGAAGAAGGCATACGATGCGGACATCACCTACGGGACGAATAATGAGTTCGGTTTCGATTATCTGAGAGACAACATGGCGCCGTCTCTCGAGCGCCAGGTGCAACGCGGACTCCACTATGCAATCGTCGACGAAGTGGACTCCATCCTCATCGACGAAGCCAGGACGCCGCTCATCATCAGTCAGCCTGCCGAAGAATCCACTCAGAAGTACTCGCTCTACAGCACGTACGTCGGCGAGCTGGTCGAACACACTCATTTCGTGAAAGACGAGAAGCAGAAAGCGTCGACGCTCACCGAAGAAGGAATTAAAAAAATGGAGCAATTAATGGGAGTCGAGAACATTTACACCGAGAAAGGATTCGAAGAAGTGCATCATGTCGAACAAGCTCTCCGCGCGCATGCGATGTACCAGCGCGACGTGGATTACGTCGTCAAAGACGGCGAGGTGATCATCGTCGACGAGTTCACGGGACGACTGATGCCCGGACGCCGGTACAGTCACGGGCTCCACCAAGCCATCGAAGCGAAGGAGGGCGTCGAGGTGCAACGTGAAAGCAAGACGCTGGCAACCATCACATTCCAGAACTACTTCCGTCTGTTTGAGACACTCGCCGGCATGACGGGAACCGCCAAGACCGAGGAAGAGGAGTTCCAATCGATCTACAAGCTTCCGGTCATCGTCATCCCGACGCATCAGCCGATGATCAGAATCGACAAGACGGACGCCGTCTACGCAACGGTGGTCGCGAAGTTCAAAGCAGTGGCAAAGATTGCAAAAGAGAAACATGAAAAAGGACAACCCGTACTGATCGGAACGACCTCCATCGAAAAATCCGAAGCCATGAGCCTGCTCCTCACCGAGATGCAGATCCCCCACACCGTGCTGAACGCCAAGCACCATGAAAAAGAGGCAGAGATCGTCGCACAGGCAGGCCAAGCGGGTGCCGTGACCATCGCAACCAATATGGCCGGACGCGGGACCGACATCAAACTCGGAGACGGTGTACGGGAGAAAGGCGGACTTGCGATCCTCGGTACGGAGAGACATGAAGCAAGACGCATCGACAACCAGCTCCGAGGACGCGCAGGCAGACAGGGTGACCCCGGCGAGAGCCAATTCTTCGTCTCGATGGAAGATGAATTGATGCGCCTGTTCGGCGGGGATCGTCTGAAGTCAATGATGAAACGACTGAATGTCCCCGACGACGTTCCGCTCGAGAACGGTATGGTCAGTAGGAGCATCGAAAGTGCGCAGAAGAAGGTGGAAGGAAGGAACTTCGACATTCGCCGCCACGTCGTGCAGTACGACGATGTGATGAATAAGCACAGAGAAATCATGTACAAACGTCGCCAGAAACTTCTGAAGAAAATAGCGTTGCAGGAGAACGCCGACTCTCAATCCGAAAGTGAAACCGACGCTCTCCACACCGAAATCGTCGACATGCTGAAACGTGAAACTGAAGCACTGACGCAGGAGCATCTCAGCGGCATCGACCCCGAACTCTGGACGATCAAAGAACTTCGTGAGGCACTCGGAACATTCCATCCGGAATTGGAGCGCGGCATCGGAAGCATCGATATCGCTTCGCAAGCAAGCGCCGAAGAAGCGGGATCTCTCGTCCAGGCACTCGTCCTCTCGTTCTACGAGAAGAAATGTCTGCATTTCGGCTTCGACAGCGTGAAGCGGGCGGAGCAGATCGTGGTGCTGCAGGCGATCGATACGCATTGGATGGACCACATCGACGCCATGGCGCACCTCCGGGAACAAGTGGCGTTCTCCGGCTACGCGCAACGCGACCCGCTCATCGAGTATCAGGACCAGGGATTCCGCATGTTCCAAAAGCTGCTCGCAACCATTGCCAGTACGACGGTACGCACGCTGCTGCAGATCGACTTCGCACAATTCATTTCACGAGCGCAAGCTCCATCGGAGCCGGAGAATCTCCAGACGAACGAATCCGAAATCGAGGGACACCTGACGGGAGGATCGGAAGCGATCAACTTGAGTGAGCTCGGGAAGAAAAAAAATACTCCCCGAACGAAACCGGTACCATCAACCCCGCGCGCAGGGAGAAACGATCCTTGTCCGTGCGGAAGCGGAAAGAAATACAAGAAGTGTCACGGATCCAACGAATGAATTCATCTCGTATGGAGATCAATAATCTGCCGCAGTGCGGAATAATTCGGCATTGCTGACGATGAAACATTTTTCCCAAAACACCCAAGCGCCCGATCTCTCAGCTCTTTGACTGCGCCGCACACCATCTCGGTCGAGAGCGATGGATTCCTCCCCTTCCAGAAGAGCTGCTGATGTATTGCGTGAATTTTCCTGGATAATTTTCGCAGGATCTCTTCCTGCACGTCATGCGGATGCTCTAAAAGCAACTGATCGATGGTCGAGAGTGCCTCTCTTTCCTCCGCCATGAATCGTGAAGCACTGAACCCCATTTAATATATTATAAACTAAATTATATATTAGGTCAATTGTCTGGAGCCCCCATTTCATGATATGATGACGTAACAGAATCTACTTCTAGATTGAGACTATCTCTCCTATAGAGATGGTCCCTTTCGCATCCCCTTCTTCCTATGCGCGCTTCCTTCATCGCCGCCATCAACCAGCTCTGCGCCGAACGCAGCGTGAAAGCAGACGATGTCCTGGAAGCCGTCAGGCAAGCGATTGCAACGGCCTATCGGAAAGACTACGGCAACAAGGAACAGGAGATCAGAATCGTGCTCCGTGAGGATCAGGATATGCCATCCGTCCTCCTCATTAAGGAGGTTGTCGATGATGTTCTGAATGAGAACTTTGAAATCAGCCTCAAGGACGCGCAACGCGTGAAGCCCGATGCCGAAATCGGTGATGAGATCGAGATCGATGCCACACCGGTCGGCTACGGCCGCATCGCAGCGCAGGCAGCGAAGCAAGTCATCATTCAGAAGCTGCAGGAATCGGAGAAGCAGAGCCTCTTCGAGATGTTCAAGGACCGTGAGAATGAATTGATCACGGCAACGGTCAGTAAAGTAGAACCGAATTGGGTCACGCTCGAAGTGGAAGGAATGGCGGTATCGCTGCCGTGGAAGGAGCAGATCCCCGGCGAACACTACTACACGGGCAAGCGTATTCGCGTGTACCTGGATAAAGTCGAACTGACGGGCAAGGGTCCGCAACTTCGGATCTCAAGGACTCACCCGAACCTCGTGAAGAAACTTCTCGAACTCGAAATCCCCGAAATCCGAAACGGTGACGTGCAGATCATGGCGATCGCCAGAGATGCCGGCATGCGAAGCAAGGTCGCCGTGAAGAGCTCGGACCCGAGGATCGATCCGATCGGCGCATGTGTCGGGCAGAAAGGAGTTCGCATTCAGTCGGTCATGGAGGAGATCAACGGTGAACGCGTGGACATGATCGAATGGTCGGATGATCCGATCCGTCTGATCTCAACGGCCCTCCAGCCTGCGTCCATTTCCGCCGTCATCATCGTGAATGCCGAGCAGCATGCCGATGAAGAGGGCCGCATCGTCAAGAAGCGCGCGGCAGTCTTCGTGGAAGAGGCGCAGCGCCCGATGGCTATCGGCAAGAAAGGCCAGAACATCCGCCTTGCCACCCAGCTGACGAACTTCGAGCTCGACATGTACAACTACGAAGAGCTGCCTGCGTTCAAGGCGAAACTCGCAGAGCTGAAAGGTGAAGAGGTGGAAGTGATCATGCTCGGAGCGGCGGCAGAAGGCACCGAAAGCGCTCCGGAAGGCGAGACGAAGAAACCTGAAGAAGTGAAGGAGGAGAAGACGGAAAAGAAGAAAAAGAAGACGGAGAAACCCGCAGAAGAGAAAGTGGAAGCTGCGCCTGAGAAAAAGGAAGAAGAGAAGAAGGCGGAATAACAATCTTCATCTGAAGTTACCTGTAGAGACACCATGCATGGTGTCTCTACATTCTCGTTTCCATCTTTTCCTGTATCTTGTCCGCAATGTCTCTCCCGAACCTTCACTTCCTCATCCTCGATACCGAAACGACGGGGTTTGTTCCGAAAACACACAGGGTGATCGAGTACGCCTGCGTCACGGTGGAGAACGGCAAGACAACGAACGAATACGAGCAGCTGCTCTCGCTTCCGGAAGGACAGGAAATTCCTGCCGTCGTGCAAGTGCTCACGAGAATTCGGCAAGCCGATCTCAGTGGCAAGCCGACATTTGAAGAAATTCTCCCGACCATCGCCGCGATGCTGACGCCCGATACGATCGTGGTGGGGCAGAATGTGAAATTCGACATCGGGATGCTGAAAGGTGAAGGATGGGATCTGAGTGAGCATCCGTGGATCGATACGGCGATGCTGGCATCGATCGTCTATCCTGAACTGAAGAGCTATTCGCTCGGATACATGAGCGATGCGCTCAAGCTTACACACACGCCGAAGCATCGGGCTCTCGGCGATGTGCGTGCAACGCTGCAACTGCTGGAACTTTGCATCGAAAGACTTGAAAGCCTGCCTGCGAAAGATTTGGAAGCTTTGCAGACTCTCGCGAAGAAAGGTCCTGAGAGTTACCGACGACTTTTCGCGTCACTGAAGGCATCCGCAAAGAAAACTCGTCCAAAGTGGCTCTCCTTCAGCAAGCATGCGAGCCCTGAAACAAGCGACAAATCGATCCCTGCAACCGAACTGAAAATCATCGAAGAAAACAGCATCGAGCTGATACAAGAATCGCTTTGCCCGGCCACGCTCGAATCGATCGTTGTAGGCACGAAAAAAAATGCGATCATTGCCGTCAAGAATCTCGATGCAACACTCAGGAGAATCGAGCTCCCTTCATCGGTCGTGGTGCTGCCGCAACCCGAAATGCTCCTCTCGAAAGAGGCGTCTTCGGCGTTCCTCGCACAAGAGAACTTCACCGCAGACGAACTGACGCTCGCCATGAAGCTTTCCCTGTACCAGCCGGAGTTGAAAATCGATCTCCCGATTCACGGCGAAGAAACGGCTATCTGGAACGCCAAAATCGCGGCAAGTAGCGAGAGTCCCGAGTATGCAAAACGACGCAAGTCACTCAAGAAAGAAACCGTACTGCTTGGACATCATGAACTGATTACCATCGCAAACGGTGAAGACGGTGCTGCTCTGAAGAATGCGCGCATCGTCATCGACGATGCATCGATGTTGGAAGATACCGCGACGCAGGCGCTGGGCTGGACATGCTTCGTACCGACACTCAGGGCATCGGCAAGCGGGAATGAGAAGCTGACGAAGTGCGTCGACCTCATCGAACTCTGGACGGAGAAGGTGAGGAACGGAACGGATCTCCGCTACATCGCACCGTCGGATCTCGGAGCACGTGAAGTCGAGCATCTAACGGTCATCATTCAAGATCTCCTGAAGACCGAACTGCCCCATGCCGCCGTCCGAGCTCTCGACGATTTGCTGCTGATTCTGGATGAAAAAAATTTAGGAGGGCGAATCACCTGGATCGAGTGCTTCCTCGACGGCAACAAGTCGATCAAGTCCGTACCGGAGAAGATCAACGAAGTGCTCGGGCGCATCCTCTACTCCCAGTGCCAGACCACGCTCCTCATCCCGCAGGGGGCATGGAAAGAATGTTCTGCAGTTCTCCCGATGTCGATGGAAACGATCGACGGCGCCCTCCCCCTCCTTCCCGTTCCCGATTTTTCAGTCACGATGCCGATCGGAATGACGCTGGACAGGATGATCGCATCGGCTGAAGGAAAGACTGTCATTCTGGTTTCCAGCAAACGTGCGATCGAAGATCTCTACCTCAAGTATGCGGAGAAACTGGAAGCCTCCGGCACGGTGCTGCTCTGTCAGGGCTTCAATGGAGGACAGAGTCGCATGCAGGCAGAATTCATTCAGGCGACCGAGCCTGCGCTCATGGTCACGACTCCGTGGACCTATGAAACGATGGAGCTTCCGCGCGGAACGATTGACCAAATCATTCTCCAAACACTTCCGTTCGATCATCCCTCACACGCGGTCTTCAGTAGGCGCGCACTTCGATATCAAGATCCGTTCTCGGAGTACTCCCTGCCACGCCTCAAGCATCGCCTCTTCCGTCTCATCCGTACGTTCGTCAGGCATGCGAAGCCG
>SXGU01165383.1_pt1 | contig 25192 bp, 21 predicted proteins | sample 3174531 | NCBI WGS metagenome assembly SXGU01 (sample SAMN11356863, study PRJNA531348) | freshwater metagenome | isolation source: freshwater sample F1-140 | place: China: Fuxian Lake, Yuxi | collected 2017-12-25
AGGTTTGGTGGCTACGAAGGCTGTGGGCTGTGGGGCTGTTTTACCCCCACGGCTGTGGAAATTTTTTTGAAAGCAAAAAAACGACTCGGGGGGCGTGATTTATTCCGCGGCCTTCGCCGCGGAGGGGGCAAATCGTGTTTTCTCTGTGTCTGTGGGCAAAAATCGCCCGCTTGCGGGCGATTTTTGCCCGCAGGCTGTTGGTGGCTGTCGGCTGTGAAACCACCAGCAGAAGCAAGCGTCAACTTCGCAAAAATTTTTTTTTGAGTTTTTTCTATATTGTGCCACGAACGATGACCACATCCACAGCACCACCATCCGAACCCGCCGCCGTCATCTTGGCTGGCGATTTACTGAAGTGGATCATTCCAAAGGTTGGAAAGTTTCCCAGAACGGTGCGATACGGGCTGGGAAGTCGCATCGAAGCGGCCCATCTGGATGTTCTTGAAGAACTCATCCACGCGCAGTACGCGCGCGGCGCGGATCGAGCGCGTTCGCTGGATTATGCAAATCGCAGATTGCAAGTGGCGCGTCATCTGATACGAATGGCGAACGAAATGAAGTTGATCTCAAACAAATCAGCGGTCTATGTGGCGGCGTTACAAGTTGATCTTGGAAATCAGGTGGGATCATGGCGAAAAACATTGGTCGCGGCGGTGAGCTCTTCAAGCGGCTCTGCGATCCAGAACATCTGATTCAAAGCGCACGCGCCGCGGCGCAGGGCAAACGCCGCAAGCAGGATGTGGCGCGGTTCTTGTTGGATTTGGAACCCGAATGCTTTCGCCTTGCCGGCGAAATTGCCAGCGACCAATGGCGACCTGGGGAGTACAAATCATTTTACATCCTCGAACCAAAGCCGCGGATGATCAGCGCCGCGCCGTTTCGCGACCGCGTTGTGCATCACGCACTCGTTTCGATATTGGAACCCCATTTCGAAAAGCGCTTTGTCGCGCATTCGTACGCGTGCAGAGTTGGCAAGGGAACGCACCGTGCGCTTGCTCGCGCGGCGGCATTCACCCGAACTCGCAAATATGTTTTGAAAGGCGATGTGGTCAAGTTTTTTCCAAGCATCGACCACGAGATCCTCAAGGGTCAGGTTGGGCGCGTGATCGCGGATGCGCGCTTGCTTCGAGTGCTTGATCTGGTCATCGATGGCAGTAATCCTCAAGAGCCTGTGCAAGAGTGGTACGAGGGCGATGATCTATTCACGCCTACCCAGCGCAAGCGGGGGCTTCCCATCGGTAATTTGACAAGTCAGTTTCTTGCCAATGTCCTGCTCGATCGGCTCGATCACGCGGTTATGGATGAGATGCGCTGTGGGGATTACATCCGCTACTGCGACGACTTTCTGATCTTTGGCCAGGATCGTTCGCACCTGTGGGAAGTTCGCGCCAAGATCGAACGAGTTCTTGATGATTTGAGGCTTCGGCTTCATCCGCGCAAGGGCGGTGTGCATTCGACCCTTTCGACAATTCCATTTCTGGGATTCACACTTCGTCGTGGTTGTCGCAGATTGCAACACGACGGCATCGTGCGCGCCACGCGTCGATTGAGATCTTCCTGTCGGCAAGTTGCCAGTGGTCAAATGACTCCTTATTTACTGAAGGCTCGGGTTGCGGCGTGGATCGGACACGCCAAGCACGCGTCAAGCCCGCGAGTCATCGACGCTGTTCTTGCGCGGGCCGCGGGGTCGATGCCGAATATCGAAGTTCGGCGTATTATGTCCGCGGCTTTGTTCCGAAAATGACCTTGAACCGTTTGTTGCGCGGCGGCAACTGGAACAACAACTCCAACAACTGCCGCGCGTCGAAGCGCAACAACAACACGCCCGACAACATCAACAACAACAACGGTTTCCGTGTCGTGAGTACGCCTCGCCTCGAACTGCGGCAAGTGATTGCCGCGGGAAAGGCGAAGAGTCCAGGGACAGAGCCAGGGTTGCCGATATCGGCTTGCGCCAAGCGCGCGGGTGATTCGCCTAGATCCGAATCGAGAACACATTCACCGCGATCTGGGAATCCAGCCCGCGGTGAATGTCGCACAAGAGAGTTCGATAAAGGGCTATGATTTGGTGATGAAATCAAATGTATTCGCGTGGAGGGTTGAAACTTGTGTTGTATGTTTCTTGAGTGCTGGATGGTTGATCGTCGGTTGCGGCGATTCTGGACCCGCGCCAAAGCCGCCCACCGCAAACACGAAGGTGGAGCCAAGCGCGCGCGCGCCGCAAGGTCAAACGCCAGCGGCATCCACCGCATTGCCTGCCGGAGGGACCGCTTCCACGACAAGCCCAACTGCGACTCCCCGCGCGGACGCCGCGGCGCAAAAGATTTCCTCTTCCACATCCGATGGGAAGATCATCGAAGTCGCTGGACTTGTAATGCCAAAGCCTGTGACCTGGCAGTGGCAATCACCGACCGTTCAATTTCGCGCGCTTCAATATTCAGTTCCGACGAGTACGCCCGGCATCAGCGACGCTGAGTTGGTCATCAGCGTTTTCGCGGCGGGTGATGGTGGACCACTGGATATGAATGTCAAGCGATGGGTGAGTCAGTTTCGCCAAGAAGATGGTTCGGAGGCGGCGGCGAAAATCGAAGATCGAACGATCAGCGGAATTCCTGTGAAGTTGATCGAACTCGCCGGCAAATATCAAGGAATGGGACAAGCCGCGCCGCGCTCAGGAATGATGCAACTTGGCGCGATCATCCAAGCGCCTGGTCGAACAGTTTTCATTCGACTCGTCGGCCAATCGCAAACGGTCGAAGGCGCACGAAAAGAATTCGAAGCGCTGATCAACGGAGTTCGTCCGAGCGAATAATCCGCGTCGGAAATTATTTCTTCGCGGCGGCGAATCGTCGGCTGACTTCGTTCCAGTTGACGACATCCCACCAAGCGCCCAAATAATCGGCGCGGCGATTTTGATAGTTCAGGTAATACGCGTGCTCCCAGACATCAATGCCCAAGATTGGCGTGCCTGAAACATCGACGAAACCCTTCATCAGCGGATTGTCTTGATTTGGAGTCGAACTGATCACAAGCGATCCGTCGCTCTTGACGACGAGCCACGCCCATCCAGATCCGAATCGCTTGATGCCCGCATCGGCAAGACCTTTCTTGAAAGCATCCATCGAACCGAATCCCGCGTCGATCGCCGCGGCAAGTTCCGCACTCGGCGCGCCACCTTGTCCCTTTGGCGCCATAATCTGCCAGAACAAAGAATGATTCCAATGTCCGCCGCCGTTGTTGCGAATCGCGGGGCGAATCGTTTCTGGAATCGAGCCCATTCTCTCGCAAATTTGATCGATTGTCCAACTGGAATACGCGGCTTGTCCTTCGAGCGCTTTGTTGAGATTGTCAACATACGCCTGATGATGCTTGGTGCGATGGATCATCATCGTCTTGGCATCGATGGTTGGTTCGAGGGCGTTCTCCGCGTATGGAAGTTCTGGCAATGTGAATGGCATTTGTTTCTCCGTGTTCGTTTGATGAATGGTAGTTGTAGTTGCAGACATTGATGTTCGACTCGCCGCCGCGAACGCCGCAGCCGCCACTCCCGCAAGAAACATTCGACGAGATGCATTGGTCGATTCGTCTGGCAAGGGATGAGAATCATACCCATGCAAAGCATTCTTGCGGTACTAACCTTGTGGAATGCGACATCCGATTCGTCTTGTTGATGCGGCGGCCAATCGAGCGATTGAAGCGGCGCGAGTCTTGGAAGACCTCGCCCGCTTTTGCGCGGACGATGCCGCATTGACCGAGGGATATAAAGCGATTCGGCACGATTTGATTTCCGCGCTTGCTTCGTTGCCCGAGGGTTGGCGCGAAGCGAATCGCGATCTTGCTGGTGATGTGGGCACGGCGATCGAAGGGGCGAATGAAGGTTCGCGCGAAAGTCTGGCTGCGATTGCCGCCGCGAATGCATCTCGATTGACCGAGGCGCTGCGAAGTCTGGAAGAGGGGATCAAAGTCTTGCCCACCACGAGCGCGGATTGGTCGACAATCGAAGCGCTTCGATATCGAGCGTATGAAATGAACGCGCGATTGACTCTGTTGTTGCGATCGAGTGAAGCGCGACAATGGACGGTTTGTTTGCTCTTGACGCAATCAATCTGCAAGCGACCTTGGCGAGATGTGTTGCGCGCGGCGCTTGAAGCGGGGGTGGATTGCATTCAGATTCGGGAAAAAGAAATATCGACGCGCGATCTTGTATCGCACGTTCGTGAAGTTGTTGGTGATGCGCATCGGTGTGGCGTATCGGTGATCGTCAATGATCGAATCGATGTTGCTCTTGCGGCGGGTGCTGATGGCGTGCATTTGGGCGCGAACGATTTGGCAATCGCCGACGCGCGGCGTATATCGGGTCGGGCACTGCTTGTTGGTGCGACGGCGCACAATCTCGCAGAGGCGCGCGCGGCAATCGACGCGGGCGCGGATTCGTGCGGAGTTGGAGCGATGTTCGCATCGACCGTGAAGCCCTATCAAGTTCCTGCAGGACCAGAATGGATGCGCGAATTTACAGCGAATTGGCCGAAGGTCGCGCACTTGGCGATAGGCGGGATCACCCCTGAAAACGCGCCGCTACTGCGCGCAGTTGGTTGCCGTGGCGTCGCGGTTTCTTCGTGCGTTTGCGCTGCCGAAAATCCTGGCGCGAAAGTCGCCGCGCTGCGAAAGATTTTCGAGTGACGGGTGTTGGCGCAACTGGTTCTGGAGCAGTCACCAACGCGCAACTGGAATTGCTGGGAACTGGAACAAGTTCTGGCGTGCCTGTGATCGGCTGTGATTGCGCAACTTGCACATCGGATGATCCGCACGATCGTCGATTGCGTACAAGCGCGGTTCTTCGCTTTTGTGATCCGCAAGGAATTGACCGCGTTTGGCTGTTGGATGTTTCGCCCGATCACCGCGAGCAGGCGCTGAAGAGTCGCATCGTGCGATGCGATGGAATATTGATCACGCATTCGCATATGGATCATGTATGGGGACTTGATGAGGTGCGGAGATATAACGCAATTATGCAAGTGCCGATCGATCTCTTTGCCGACGAGGAGAGTCTGATTGATCTGCAGCGCGTCTATCAATATATTTTTCAGCGTCATCAGAATGTCAACAATTCATTCGTCGCGGACTTGATCGCAAATCGTGTGACGCCCGGCACGCCGATTGAGCGCAACGGAATTCGGATGACCCCATTCACGCTTCTGCACGGCCGTGTGCCAGTTCTTGGATGGCGATTGGAAGCGATTGACGGCGGCGATGGGGGCGGGCTCTTTCCGATGGCGTACTGCACCGATGTTTCCGCCTTTCCGCCGCAGGCTTATCCGCATCTGAAAGGACTTCGGACTTTGGTCTTGGATATGCTTCGATTTCGGGCGCATCCGACCCACTTCACTGTGGATCAAGCCGTCGCCCACGCGGGGGAAATTGCAGCGGAAACCACGGTCTTTGTGCATATGACCCACGATATTCTTCATAAGGAGTTGGACCCTCGATTGCCCGAAGGAATGGCTCTGGGTTATGACGGTCTGCGGTTGCCCCGATCACCTTGCTAATATCCCAAACTCCTTATGGCACAAATCCGCGAAATCAAGAAGCGTATGGTCGCAGTGCGAACCATTCAGCGCATCACCAAGACGATGCAAATGATCGCAACGGCGAAGTTCACAGCTGCGTTGCAGCGCGCCAAGGCAACGCGTCCATATACCGAACGCATTCGCGAACTTGTCGCGGAAGTTTCCGCCGCCGCAGGTGATGTCGACAATCCACTGCTTGGTGGTCGCTCGGGTGGACCAGGAAAATCCGTTGGCAAAGAGATTCTGCTTGTTGTCACTTCCGACCGTGGACTCTGTGGCGCATACAACGGAAGCGTGCTGCGAAATGCGATGAGCGAGATTCGCAAGCGTCGCGCCGCGAAGTGCGAGGTGATCGTGGAGACCGCGGGCAAGAAGGGTCTTGCATTTTTCCGCTTTCAGAAAATGGATATTGACCAGCGACATTCGTTTGGAGACAAGCCAGTATTCGCCGATGTCGCCGCGCTTGCAGATCGATATATGGCCGATTTCGTCGCGGGAAAAATTGACGCAGTGCATGTTGCGTATATGCGATTCGTTTCCGCATCGCGACAAGTGCCGGAAGTGATGCAGTTGCTTCCTTTGACGGTTGCCGCGGAAACCTCGGGAAAAACAGCTCAGTCAACCTCTGCAGAAAAAGGTTCTGCAACGGTCTATGACTTTCGCCCAAGCGCTGAAGTTTTGTTGAACGATTTACTGCCAAAGTCGGTGAAAGTTTCGCTCTTTCAGGCTTTGAACGATTCGGTTGTCAGCGAGAATGTGATGCGTATGGTTGCGATGAAGGCGGCCACCGATAATGCGAGTGGACTTGGTCGAACCCTCAAGCGCAATTTCAACCGCGCGCGTCAAGCGAAGATCACCACCGAGTTGACTGAAATTATTTCTGGCGCCGCCGCGTTGGAGTGATTTCGCTTGTCACAAAAGAGGTTTTATTCCTGCGCCGCGCGAGGCATCGCACGGAAACAGCCACGGAATCTTTTCGCAGGGATACATCACGGTATGTTTGAGCTCGCGGTCACGGGCGATCGATCCGCGGGTCAGATCACTGGCTTGTCGGGCAGTTCGGGCGCATCCGTAGGCACGCCAGTCTGAGTTTCGTTGCCTGCTTTCTCCCACGCTTTCAATCCACCTTCCAGCGTGTACACAGTCTTGAATCCAAGTTCCATCAAACGCTTGCTGGAGGCAGTTGCCAAAATATCGTTGTAGTCCGTTCCATAGACGATCAAGATGTCGTACTTCTCCAAGAGCCCAGGCGCTTCAAGCGTCATATCTTCAAATGGCAAACTGATCGCGCCTGCGATGTGCTTGGTGGAATAAGCCTGGCGACTGCGCGGATCAATAAACGCAGAGGTCTTCGCCGATGAAAAAATACCGCCGGGCTGGCTGATTGTTTTCATCGCGTCGTATGAATTGAGGAAAACCAAATCGCGGTCGCTTGTGCTGGTCTCGCATCCTGCGATTGCACAAGCCAGTGAAAGCCCAAGAATCAAATGATTCATCTGTGAACAAATTTTATTGAACTGCATCTTCACATTCCTTTTGGTTTGGATAGCGACTTCGATTCATATACTCTGACTTACCGCAATGATTGGATTCCAAACGATGCTGACAGTTTACGGTGCAAGCGCCGCGGTGGGAATCGCGTGCATAATTTTGCAAGATGCGCCAACTTCTGCGCCAACTTCTGCGACAACTTCTGCGACAACTTCTGCGACAAATCCAGTTCTCGCGTCGATCATTCCATTCATCGTCGCGGCTCCCGATGGCGCTCAATGTGTTGTGATTCGATTTAAACTTGAACCGCATTGGCATATCTATTGGTCCAACGCAGGCGATAGTGGTGCAACGCCGACCGTGCAATTATCGATGCCAACAGGTTGGACAATTGGTCAACCTGTATTTCCCCGACCGCAGATCCTGGGAGACAAAAAAGAGCGAAACTATGGATACGAAAACTCGATGGACTTGATGATTCCCGTGGTTGCGCCGGCTGGAGATCTTGCGGCGTCGATTTCTGTATCCGCAAAAGTTGATTGGTTTGTATGCAAGATCAATTGTCAGATGGGGCAGGCGACTTTGACGGCTCAGTTGACGACAGAGCCAAAAAAGCCACTTGTGCCGCTGAATCCGCGGGTGTATCCATCGAAACTTCCACCAAGCATTCGAGCGACTCTTGAAGGAACAGCAAATAACCGGACTTTGGTTTTCACGGGTCCGACTGAATCTTTTGGCGCGCTTCCCGTTCGATTTATCCCAGATCCCGTGGCGGGGGTGCAATTTTCCGATGGGACGGGACCTTTTCTTGCGGTGCAGACGGGAAAATCCGTGACTGCTCGTATACCATTGTCCATTCGTTTGGAAGATGCGGTGGATGGACCACCGCGAATCCAAGGGTTGATTTTGACAGGTGAGCGGGAGAGTGATCCCGCATATCGGATTGATATCGCGCTACCGGATGTTCCGGTGAGTGCAAAGTAAAGTTGCAAGCGATCAAAGCTTGCCAAACATTATGGAGGCTTCAATATGCGTATGACTCATTCATTGTTGGCGGCGACAATCGTTGCCTCAACAGCATTTCTTTTCGCAGCAGCACCAGTTGGTGATGAGGCGAAAGGACACAAGCACGACACCGCGACCATTGGTCACGCAGCACCAGCGTTCACATTGACTGGCGCGGACGGCAAGACATACAACCTTGCGGATTACAAGGGCAAAACCGTGGTCTTGGAATGGTTCTGCTCATCTTGTCCAGCGAGTGGCAAAGGTGAGAATTCCTTTTGGGGCAGTGGAGATGCGGCAAAGACTTTGACCGGGATGAAAGCCGCCGATGCGGACGCGGTCTATTTGGCGATCGATTCGACCAAAGATGGTCATCAAGATATGACGACAGCAGACGAAGGAAAAGCAAGCACCGAAATCATCGCCAAGAGTGGTCAATCTGTTCCAGTCCTTATGGATGCAAGTGGCAAAGTTGGCCGTGAATATGGAGCCAAGACGACTCCGCACATTTTCATCATTGATAAAACCGGCAATGTCGCTTATATCGGAGCGCCAACGGGCGATGGTGGCAAGATCAATTACATCGTTGACGCGGTGACTGCGATCAAGGCTGGTAAGCCAGTCAATCCATCGAAAACAAAGAACAGTGGTTGTGGCGTGAAGTATGCCTCGCCGAAAGCTGAAAAGCCAGCGGCATAAGTTGTAAAGCAAGTTCAAAAAAAACCTCGGCGACGGCGCCGAGGTTTTTTATTTCTATTTGCAGGAAATCAAGTTGGCAAACTGACTGGCATAATGACATAGGTGAAGTCGTCGCCAATCTTGATAACACCAGGTCGATTCGACCCTTTCATCTCGATTGCAATTTCGCTTGTGTCTGCGATACGCAGAACATCAGTGACATAAGCGGGATTGAATGCGATCTCGATGTCGTCGCCCTCCCAAGAGGTGGTGGGCAGATGAACTTCCGCGTCGCCCATTTCAGCGGCGCGAGAAGAAATTGTCAGCCCCTTTGCGTTGAAAGAGAGTTTGACACCCTTGCTTTCTTCGTTGGTCAACAACGCGGCGCGCTTCACGGCGGCGGCGAGTTCTGATGTGTCGAATGTTCCGCGACGATCGTGATCCTTGGGCAGAACATCATCAAACGGCGGGAAATTTCCTTCAATCAAGCTGGAAACAATGACCGCGGTTTCGCCGACTTCGAAGCGAATCCGATTTCGGTCGCGAGAAATTCGCACGCCAGAATCTGGATCATCAAGAAGTCGATTGAGCACATTGAGCGTCTTCGTTGGAATGATGCAGGTTGCATCGCCATCTGCTGGTCCCGAGCAATCGCCGCGGACCATCGCAAGCCTTCGACCATCCGTGGCGGCCATGCGAAGTCTTCGTCCCTTGCGCTCCAGAAGAACGCCGTTGAAGGCATAGCGCGTGTTGTCGGATGCGGTTGCGAAAACAGTTCGACTGATCATGCGGCGAAGCGAGCCAGAGCTGACTTCAAATTCAGTCGGAGCATTGGCCTTGTCGCTTTCGCCGGGAAATTCGCGTGGGTCATATCCATAGACTCGAAACTTCGAATCTTCGCCGCGGACGAGAGCGACATTCTTGTCCATCTCAATCGTCAAAGTTGTGTCGTCGCATGATCGCACGATTTGCGCAAGTTTGTCCGCGGGAATCAACGCGTCGCCATCCGTGTGAACTTCAACGCTCGCAAGCACGAGCGAGAGTCGAATGTCTTGATCGGTTGCCCACAATCTCAGCGTGCCATCGCGAGCAGAAAGTTTGACGCACATAAGCACGGGGACGGTGGTCCGAGACATGACCACGCTGCTTGCCATCGTCAGCGAGTCGACGAGAGCGGTGCGATCACAAACGATTTTCATAGATTCGGTCGCGGTTGTTGCCATAGGGTTCCTTTCAACGGAATATACCCGCCGATCACCGTTGCGAGCCGATGCCTATCCTTTATCTGTAATGATCCACACGATTGTCAGAGCGATTCGAGAGTGCTATCCCGGCGTGGTCTTTGGGGGATATCTGCTGGCGTTCTTTGTCGCATTCGCAATGGTCTTTATGTTGCCGATCGGCGCACTCGGTTTGGTCTTTCTTGCCTTGATGGCATTGATTCCAGTTGTCGCGGTCTTGGGAATCGTTCGTGCCATTGAACGCCCCTTGGCGCTGGGAAAATTGCGCGCTGGGCGTTGCCCCGCATGCGCAGAGAAGTCGATTGAACCACCATCAACGGCGAATGAAAATTGTTACGAATGCGCGGCGTGCCACGAGCGTTTTTCAGCGCGCGGAGAAGATGTCGCCGCGCCTGAACAGATCGAAACCATCGAAACCGAATCGGTCAAGTCTTTGGAGTAGCGGTGGCGTTTGCGCTCGCGGTCTTCGCAGGACCCGGCGGATGATTGAGAACTTCTCTCACAACATGAGCAAGATCGCTGCGACCGACGAAGACGCTGACTTCGCCCGCTGGCATCACTTCGATCAAGAGTGGACTGCCAACTGCTGCAATCGAAATGCCATGAATTGGCTTGCTTCCAGCAGTCAGCACGACGCGCACAAGATCGCGCAGAATGTGAAAATTTGCAGGGACAAAAAGCAGCGCATCGCGCGTGTTCAATTCAACGATTGCGGCACTGTCGATCGCTCGCCATTGTTCGTTGGTTGCCATTCCTTCGGCAACAGCTTCGAAGAGTTGACGCCAATGTCCAACAGGAATGACATAGACCTGCGTGAGGCGAAGTTTGTGAATGATCGCCTCGACCATATCGGCAAGATTTTTTCGATCGAGTTGAATGACATCGGAGGGAAGTTTTTTCGCCATCGGGTGATCGCATGAAGCGATATCGATGCATGAACTTTGCGGACTTTCTGTCAGAGAGAGTCGCAGTTCACTTGCGGATTGAGTAGCCACCTCGGCACCAAAGGGCCGGAGCAACCGCCACGCATCTTCGTATGAAACAAATTCCACAATGATCTCTTATGGACGCAATCTACCCTGAAATGCTTGAACGGTCTGTAGCATTCAATTTTATGAAAACGGTTCTCTTCATCTGCACAGGCAATACCTGCCGATCGCCTATGGCGGAGGCGATCGCTCGATTTCAGATTGAAGCGGGGAAAGCCGGCGCAGATATTGGGCGGATTTTCACGGTTTCCGCGGGGACTTCCGCATCGGACGGCTCCGCGGTTTCATCGCAAGCCATCCACTCTTTGAAGCGATTGGGTATCGCTCACGATGGGCACAGCAAACGGCTGAATGGGGCGATGATTCGAGGGGCGGATTTGGTCTTTGGAATGACCGCGAGCCATGTCAACAATGCCCGCAATCTTGTCACAGGCGAGAAGGAACACCTCGCAAAAATTCATCCGCTCGATCCTGAAGGTGACATTGAAGATCCCATTGGATTGGGTGATACATCGTACGATCGCTTAGCCAAGGAATTCATGGAACTCATCCCCAAGCGCCTTACGGAGTTGCTCAAGTCATGAAAAGTGTTGCGATCGGAAGTGACCACCGTGGAACGGCCATTGCTCTTGCCATCGAACAGCAATTGAGAATGGAAGGGTTCATCGTCACGATCCTTGGCGATACGAGTGGCGCGCCATCGGATTATCCAGATATTGCGTGGAAGGTTGCGCAAGAAATTGTTTCTCAGCGCGCGCAGCGGGGGATTCTGATTTGCGGAACAGGCATTGGTATGGCCATCGCCGCCAACAAAGTCAACGGAATTCGCGCCGCGCTCGCGCTGGACGAATTGAGCGCGCAACTTTCGCGAACTCATAATGATGCGAATGTTCTTTGTCTCTCGGCAGATTTGCTTGGCCAGACTTTGGTCAAGAGAATTGTCGACATCTGGATGCGATCAAATTATGAAGGCGGTCGACACGCACGACGCCTGGCAAAAATACAGCGCATCGAAAACGGCGAAGACCCTAAAAGTTGAAGCGCCGTTCTCGTTCAGGAACACTCGTTCAGGCGCTCTCGTTCAGGAACGCTGTTCTGCCAAATCGACCAAGAGTCGCACGCCCCATCCAGTCGGGCCAGAGCCGGTGACTTCGTTGGCAGATTCCGCCGTTGCCATTGATGCAATATCCAAATGCGCCCACGGAATTTCTGGTTTCACAAAGTATGAGAGGAACGCAGCGCCCTGGATCGGATGCGCCGATCGCAGTGGGTTGCTGTTGAGAATGTCCGCGTGTTGACTTCGCATAAATTCTTGATGCGCCGGCCAAAGGGGGAGTCGCCAAACAAGTTCGCCCGTTGAAGTTGCGGAATCTTCGACTTCTTTCGCCAAATTTGGTTGATTGCAGAAATATCCAGCGCAGAAGTGTCCCAGCGCAACGCCCACTCCACCCGTGAGAGTCGCAATGTCCACGATCGCGCTGGGCTTGATTGTGTCGCACGCCCAGCTGAGCGCGTCGGCAAGAACAAGTCGACCTTCCGCGTCCGTGTTTGTCACTTCAACGGTGACGCCATTGTGAAGTTTGATGATGTCGTCAGGTCGATAGGAGTCGTTGGAAACCATATTTTCCGCGACTGCCAAGATGCCTGTCACGCGCATCGGAACTTTCAGCGCGGCGATTGTTTGCATCGCACCCATAACCGCCGCGCCTCCACACTTGTCATATTTCATTCCCTTCATTCCGTTGTTGACCTTGAGGGAATATCCGCCAGTGTCATATGTCACGGTCTTGCCGACAAGCACCAGATGATCCTTCTTATTGCGTGGCGAAATCTTGCGCGGAGTCCATTCGATGATCACGATGCATGGCTTGATCGCGGAACCTTGCCCCACAGAAGTCAATCCACCCATGCCAAGTTTGCGCGCTTGCGCATAGTCGATGACACGAACTTTCATCTTGCCTTCACGAGCAATCTTGCGACTTTCCCCTGCAATCCACGCTGGATGCGCGATATTTGGCGGGGTCGCGCCAATGCGGCGTGCGGTGTTCACACCCTCGGCGATGATCAATCCGTGCGCGAAGCCATCGCGCACGGCGGTGTCATCAGCCCAGAGAGTCAACTTTGATTTTCGCGCTTCACGCTTGGTCGCTGTGCCGTCGAGCGAGTCGAAGCGCCATGTGCCAAGCGATATTCCTTCGGCAAACGCTCCACCCATCGCGCGTTTCGCGGCGGCGTCGGATCCCCATGATGCACTGTTGTCCATCGCAATCGCGCTGGCTGAAATCTTGTCAAGCGCACGACCAACTTTCGCGCCGACAATTCTCATCCGATCAGTCGAGAATCCTTCAACAGGTCCAAGTCCAACAAGCATATGAGTCTTTCCCACTGTGCAGGTCGCGCCAACTTCCGCGAGGAAATTTCCCGCACGCAACGCGTCTTGGCATCCCGTATGCGCGCGCGCTGATTTTGGCCAGCGGGCGGCTTTACCCTCTGATTCAGCGTGAATTGGAACGAGGATCAAGCCCTGCGACTTCGACGAAAGTGAAATATTTCTGTACATGGGGGAGGCATCGTAATGTCTATCCTCTGATGATGGAGTCTTCTTAAATGGACAACTGGTCGGTCGTCATCATCGGCGGTGGTCACGCGGGGGTTGAAGCCGCGTGGGCCGCATCGAGCGCACTCGCCGCGGCAGGCGCGAAGGGCGCGCGCGTTTTGATGATCACTATGGATCCAGCAACTGTCGGCGCAATGAGTTGCAATCCTGCGATTGGTGGACTCGCCAAAGGGCAGATGGTTCGCGAGATTGATGCGCTTGGTGGAATTATGGGGCGCGCGACCGACGCGACGGGAATTCTTTTTCGCGTCTTGAATGCGACCAAAGGCGCGGCTGTGCGCGGACCTCGCGCGCAGTGTGATCGACATCATTATCAAGCGGAAGTTCAGCGCTTGATTGCGACGCGCAGTCGAACGGAAGTTCCCATCGTGATGGTTCAAGGAGTGGTCGAATCCTTCGAAGATCAAGCGGGAACTCTTCGAGCAGTTCGACTTGCTGCAGGAGCGCAAGTGGTCGAGGTTGATGAATCGTCGGCGGCATTCAACGCGACTGCGATCGAGCGAATGTGGCAAGGTGAGCGCGGACCATCTGTCGCGCCAAGGATGCCGTTTGGAAGTGGCGCGCCCAGAAAAAGTTTGGCGCAATCGCAAACACAATCGCCGTCCATCGCAGGTGTCACCGTCGAGGCGGATGGGCGCATTCGAATCGAGGCGCGCGCGACGGTGTTGACGACCGGAACTTTTATGCGCGCTCTGATGCATACTGGAGAATCGCAAACCGAAGGTGGTCGCGTTGGAGAAGGAACTGCGGTGGGAGTTTCCGCGGCCTTGATACAACTTGGCTTTGAACTTGGGCGACAAAAAACAGGCACGCCGCCTCGATTGCAGCGAAGTTCGATCGACTGGGAATCGCTGACGCCGCAGTGGGGCGATGATCCGGCATTGCCATTCAGCGCGCTTTCTCCGCAGATTTTGCCTGCGGGAAGATTTCCAGGACTTCCGCAAGTCGAGTGCCGCGAGACGCACACGACCGCGGAGATTCATGCGCTGGTCACCAAGAATTTGCACCGCGCGCCGATGTACGCAGGTGCGATGGAAGCGGAGGTTGGTCCAAGATATTGCCCAAGTCTTGAAGACAAAGTTGTTCGCTTCGCTCAGCGCGATTCGCATCATGTTTTCTTGGAGCCAGAATCTCTTGCAACCGACGACATTTATTGCAACGGCATTTCGACTTCTCTACCGGCAGAAATTCAGGCACTCATTATTCGCGGCATTCCAGGATGCGGACAAGCGATCGCAAAGCGCTGGGGATATGCCGTCGAATATGACATGGTGTGGCCGCATCAGATTGATGCAACGGGCGAGACGAAGCGAGTGCGTGGACTTTTCTTGGCCGGGCAGATCAACGGCACGAGCGGTTACGAAGAAGCGGCATCGCAAGGACTCGTCGCTGGATTGAACGCGGCGCGCGTTGCGCTTGGTTTGGATCAACTTCGAATTGGTCGCGAGCAGGCATACATCGGTGTCTTGATGGATGACCTCGTCACGCGACAACCGCGAGAGCCATATCGAATGTTCACCAGCAGAGCGGAGCATCGATTGCTTTTGCGTGCGGACAACGCGGAAGATCGCTTGACTGACTTTGGTGTCGCGGCTGGTTTGGTCTGTGCACTGCGAGCGAACAAAGCGCGAGCGCACGCGGAGGCGCTCGCCGCACTTCGAACACGATTGGCCCGCACGACCGCGCCGATCATCTTTGGAAGTGGCAAGAAACTTTCGGATGTCGCTAGGCGGCCAGAGATCACGCCCGTCGCGCTTGCCGAGTTGACGAATTCTCTGGTGAATGTCGGTCAAAGCGATCCGTATGTGGCGGAGGTTTCTCTGTTCGAGCGCGCGATCACGGATATTCGATATGAGTGCTATCTCGTGCGCCAACATTCGGAATTGAAGCGCGCGCTTGCCAGCGAAAATGCGCTGATTCCCCTCGAATTGGATATCAAATCTGTGCCTGGACTCTGCGCGGAAGCGGTCGAAGTTCTGCGCCGATTTCGACCAGCCACGCTTGGTCAGGCATCGCGACTTTCGGGGATTTCTCCTTCGGATATCTCGATTCTCGAGGTCACGCTTCGCCGTCGGCGCAAGAGTGGAAACCTTCCAACGACTTGCTAGACTGCGTTTTCTGTTTGGGTGCCGCTGTAGCTCAACTGGTAGAGCACATGATTTGTAATCTTGAGGTTGTCGGTTCAAGTCCGATCGGCGGCTTTGATTGAATGAAGTGATTCGTTTCGCGGGTTCATTATGAGATTGCGAACACAAATTAAATTCGCCTCAGTCGCAATCGCAGTCGTTTCAACAGTGGGATCTACATTTTTTGGATACTGGGCGATCAAGAAAATTTTCATTCAGGGGCTTGAGGAAAATGCGAAGTTGTTGGCATCCACCGTTGCCGCATCGGTCGATCCACAGCTGTTGGAATCGATCCGAATTCAGCCGGATGAGAAGACTCCTCAATATGCAAAGTTGGAAACTCTTATTCAAGAGTTGACCGCCTCAAACCAAAATGGGGACTTTCCCATTCGCTTCGTCTATCTGTTGATACCGACCAACACAGGCTCAAACTCTGGTTGGGATTTCGCAGTGGATTCCGATCCTCGAACTATCCCCCAATGGAAAGGGCCAGGAACGCCTTACAACATCACTCAGATTGATGGCAAGTCCACGCAGTCTATTCCACAGACGACATCGGCATTTTTCATAAGGGATGAGTGGGGCCAATGGCTCTCTGGATTCGCTCCGATTCGAACGAAGGAAGGGACAGTTGTTGGCTTGGCCGGAGCGGACATTCCATATCTCAATATCGTTGGCTATTTGGATGTCGTCTTCTGGTTTGCAATCGGATTTTCTGGCGTTATGGCTTTGATCTCGTATCTCGCAATCAATATCACCATCAATAAAATGATGGAGTGGCTTACGGATGTTCGTGCATTCATTCACGATATTGGGTTGGGGCAGTTTTCTAAACGATTGAATATGCCTGTGAAGGGAGAGTTTGCTGTTGTTCAAGGCGAGTTGAATGGGATGGCTTCAAAACTTGAACGACAAAAAGAAGAATTGTCGGCAATTGCTGAAATCAGCGGGGAATTGAACAGCATCCAAGATATTGACATTTTGATGGAGTCCATCCTTCAAAAAGCACGCAAGTTGATTGGTTGTGATGCGGGCAGTGTGTACTTGCAAGAAAGAGACTTTTTGTCGTTGCGGTATGTGCAGAACGACACAATCGATAAGAAAAAAAATCACAAACGATCGGCGATCAAATTCGCTCAAATTCCCGTGACTGGCGGAAGTATTGCAGGCTATGTCGCAAAGACTGGTGAGATTCTGAATATCTCTGATGCATATGCCATAGCACCAAACAGTCCATATCATTTCAATCATAGTTTTGATGATGCCTCTGGTTATCGAACCAAGGCAATGCTGACAGTTCCGCTTCGAACGTCCTCTGGCAAGAATATTGGGGTCCTGCAGTTGATCAACCCAATCGACAATCAGGACCAACCGCGCCTCTTTGGAGAAGGCGATAAAAAGATGATCGTCAGTTTCGAATCTGCGGCGACCGTCGCGCTCGAACGCGCCGCGTTGACTCGTTCACTCGTCAATCGAATGATCAAGATGGCGGAACTTCGTGATCCAAGCGAAACGGGTGTGCATTGCGATCGAGTCTCGGCTTATGCCGTCATTTTGTATGAGGAATGGGCAAAGCGCAGGGGGCTTGACGAAAAAAAAATACAACGCGAACGGGATGTTCTGGGCATCGCAGCGAGATTGCACGATGTTGGGAAAGTGGCAATTCCAGATGCGATATTGAAAAAGCCAGGGCGACTCTCTGCCGAGGAATATTCCGATATGAAAAAGCATACAACGGAAGGAGCCAAACTCTTTCGTGATCGGGATAGCGTCTTGGATCAAGCGGCAATCGATGTCACTCGGCACCACCACCAGCGGTGGGATGGCGGGGGATATCCAGGCGACCGCGACGGTGAATTCACTTCTGAAACAAATGAAACTATTCCTTCGACTGGTGTTGGTCTCAAAGGCGAAGCTATTCCACTCTTTGCGAGACTCGTCGCAGTCGCCGATGTCTTCGACGCGCTCAGTTCGAAACGGATGTACAAAGAAGCGTGGCCTGAAGATCGGGTGTTGGCCGAGATGAAGATCAATGCGGGCAAGCAATTCGATCCAGAACTGATAGAGATCTTGTTTGAGAAGATTGAACAAATACGGGCTTCTTCGGAGCGATATAAAACTGTGGAAGCCTGAAAGAGGGTTTTTCCCTTGAGAAAGATGACATTTTGATGGCGCGTAATTTTTCTTGACTATGGGAGTGAAAGTCGTAGACTCGATTTCGGTTCAAGACAAATGACAATTGAAAAAAAGTTTCTGGGTTGGTGTACGAGCGGAGGCCCCGTCGCGGTCGCTGCTCACGCGATGCTTCAAAGCGCGCCGACTGCCGCTGATGGCGCAGTGGACCTTTCTTCGTCGATGATTGTTGTCAGCAGTGGTCGCATCATGCGACATTTGCGATATGAACTCTTGACGCAAGCTCGCGTGCGACGCGTGCCGCTGATCCCGCCGCAGATGTGCACGATTGAGACGCTGGGCTCTCGTTTGTTGGGTGGAAGCGTTTCTCAAGAGCGCGTCAGTTCTTCAGATTGGTTCATCGCTCTCGAACAAGCGCTTGGAGAACTTTCACCAGACGCGGCAGAGTTGCTCGCGCCGCGCGGTCTTCCACAGAATCCAAAATCACGGCTGACGCTTGTGCAGCAACTGCAAACGATTATCGATCAGACGACGAACGCGAATCGTTCGCCTGAAGAAATTGCGCTGTTGCCGATCGTTGCCGATTCTGCAAGCGCTCAGCGAAGATGGAAGTCGTTGCAAGAACTTGTGAATGTTGCGCAGGCAAAAGTGCAGGCTATTGGTGATCGTCGACCGCTCTGTGCTCTGAATTGGAATCGTCGATTGATTGAGGAGGGGGTTGTTGCAAGTGAGTCGCCACATATCTCGCGTGTGATCTTGCTCGGCGTGCTCGATGCGACTCCACTGACTCGAGCGGTAATCGCCCGCTTGGAATCGCAGAAAATTTCCCTGACTGCGTGGATCATCGCTCCCGAAGATCATGCGAGAGGGCACGATGTAGAAAAAAGCTGGTTCGATGAAATCGGATGTGTTCGACGCGATGCGCTGCGGCAGGGGCCTTTACTTGCTGACGATCAGATCGAACCTGCGGATGGTCCCGAAGATCAATGCCAAGCCGCCGTGGCGCGGTACGCGATGATTTCCCAAAATATCGCTCCTGATTTGCCTGATCCAGGTTCGATTGTCATCATCAACGGCGACCCCGAACTGAATGCAGTGCTTGGTCGAACGATCGAATCATCGGGACGGTCGATCCATGTTGGTCGTGGAAAGTCTTTTTCGCAAACGCTCGCGGGGAAATTGCTTGGCGCATTGTCCGCCGTGAATGCTTCGCCTCATCCAGATTCGCTTGCGGCATTCGTTGAACACCCTTGCGTGACATATTGCGCACGACAAAATGGCGCGACATTCGATCTTCTCAGCGAATTCGATTCCGCGCGCGCGAATTCCTTGGTCAACGATCTTGAGCATCTTGAATCTCTTGGCAACGGCTTTCGTGAGGCGAAGGGTTCAGCATTGATGAGTCAGATGAGATCTCTCTTTGGACGATTCATCCCACAAACTATGGGTGCGAAAGTCTCTGGCAGTTGGGCGGAGTTGACAGAGGAACTTGCGCGCATCATTCGCCGAAATGTGCAAGGGACAATCGGAGATCCCGCGCAGGAAGCGGCATGTGACGCGATGGATTATGTTGCGCGAAAAATCGCAGCGGGAGTTTGGGGCGATCAGCCCACGACTATTGGCGCCGCGGTGGCGTTCCTCGACAGCATCTTGCGTGATGTTGAAGTGCCAATTGCTCCCGATGGATTTGAGGTCGAAGTGATTGGTTGGCTTGATTCGCTGTTCGATCCATCAACCGCGATGATTCTGATGGGTATTCGCGAAGGGACTATTCCCAGCACGCCGACCCCCGATGGTTGGTTGAATGATTCGCTGCGCAAAGAACTTGGTTTGGCTGATCGTTCGCAGCGACTTGCGCGCGATGCGTATGTCCTGCACGCAATCGCGGCACGCACCAAGCAACTTGTGATTATTTCTGGGCTTACAAATGCTAATGGCGAACCTGGCATTCCAAGCCGCCTGCTCTTTCCAGGTCAAGGAGTTCAGCAAGCACAGCGAGTTCGTCGATTGTTTGATCAAGATTCGGGCAGTCGTCTTCGACCACAGGCGATTGTAAATTCAAAACAAAGCAAATTTTTTGAAAATCCTGTCCCCGCAAGTTATGTTCATTTGCCGCTTCCTGAAAAATCATCGGTGACAAGTTTCAAGTCGTATCTCGAATCGCCATACGGATTCTGGCTTGAAAATGTCTTGGGACTTGGCAATTCCTGCGCTGGTGTTGGCTCTGGCATCTTGTCGCTCGATCCACTGCAATTTGGTTCGCTCCTGCATATAACGCTCGCGCAGTTGGTCGATCCAAAGATCAAAGATTGTGAAGATTCGAAAACTTTGAAGGACTTTCTGGCCGCTTGGATTCGCACCAAGGTTGCGCAGCTCTACGGTAAAAATCCCAAAGCAGGTATTCGTTTACAGGTCGACATCGCGATCGAACGACTTGATAGTGCGATCGAATGGCATTTGGCGGATCGCGCTCAAGGTTGGATTTTGCAGGAAGCGGAGTGGAATTTTCCCAAAGACACGCAGATTGATGTTGATGGAATACCGCACGGGATCAGTGGTCGCATCGATCGTATTGATCGCAACAATAAAACGGGTGTGTGGAGAATCATTGACTATAAAAGTGGCGACAACGAAGCAGATCCAAACACCGCGACGAAGAAGAAGGGCGAATTGCTCGATCTGCAATTGCCGCTCTATCGCATCTTCGCTCCGCAGCACTATCCAGGAATGAGCGGGGCAGTGCCGACCGTTGGATTTGTCGCTCTTCCCGCCGCGCCCGAAACCGCATCTTTTCTGCCACTCGAAGGTGGAGTGGATTTGGATGTGATCGCGCTTGAAATGGCGAAGGACATCATCCGAAAAATTCGCAACCGAGAGTTTGGCAGTGCCGACGATTTCAGCACGCGTGATGATGGATATGCGCGGCTCTTGCGCCAGGTGTGTTTCACTCCAGCAGGCGATACAGAAGAAACGCCTGCAGATGGAGCAGGATCATGAGCCCCAACACGAGTCCCCACATAAGTCCTTTGCAATTATTGCAGATCACACGAGTACTCGCCAATGCAGGCAGCGGCAAGACGCATAAACTTTCCGCGGATTTTCTGCGAGTTGCGCACAGTGGATTGGTCGAAGGCGATCCATCGCGCGTCGAGTCCATTCTTGCAACAACATTCACCCGAGCTTCCGCGCGTGACATTCGCAATAAAGTTCTGCTTCGTGTTGCGGATGCTGTCATCAATCCAAAGGGTCGGGAGGAACTTGCGGAATCTATTTTCGGCAACAAAGCTCGTTCAAGCGAAGTGAAATGCGAAGAATTGCTCGATGTACTTGTGCAGCGTTTGGATCGTCTGGAGATTCGCACAATCGATGGCTTTTTCAATCGACTTGCTTCTGCATATTCGCTCGAACTTGGTTTGTCTCCTGGCACAACTCCAATCGATGATTCGCAGATTGAGAAGATTCATATGGAAGCTCTTGCGCGCATCATTCAAGCAAATCCACAGGATGCGCGTCGCCTCTTGCAGATCACCACCATGGGCAAAGGCAAACGCGATTTGGTGGCTCAGTTGCTTGAAGGAATGGGGAAGTTGCTGGAGATTTGGCGTGATAGTCAGTCGGATGATTCATCCCAGAATCCTCCCAAAGCGTGGGTTCGACCTGATGAAGTCAAGGGAGTGAATATCTCCGTCGCGCGCAAAGCATTCAAGGCCATCGCTGGATTGGTGGGCGGCGCGAGCGGTCGCAACCGAACGGAGTATGAAAGGGTGAGTGAAGAAGGCGATGCGATTCTGAAGTCAATCGAAGATGGTCGCTGCGATATCAAATCGCTGGAGAGACTTTTGTCGAAAGGGATTGCATACAAATTGATCGAAGGAGATCCGAATTTTTATAGCAAGCCCATCGATCCTTCTGCATTACCTCATTTCAAATACGTTGTTGAATGGGCTCGAGGGGTGATCACAGAAACTGCGCTGCGATCGAGCATTGCACGATGCGAATTAGCACGCAAGCTGGATCAAGAAGTAAGCAACTTGCTCTTCCAAGCGGGCGCTTGCACATTTGATTCGATCACGCGCTCTGTCAGCAGCAGTCTGGCAAAGGACACGCTTGGTGACATGCTCTATCGGCTGGATGGACGCATTGATCATTTGCTATTGGACGAGTTTCAGGACACCAGTCTTGCGCAGTGGCGGGCGTTGCAACCGCTGGCGCAATCCATCGCATCCGGTGGCGAAAATGCGCGATCCATTCTTGCAGTTGGCGATGCGAAGCAATCTATCTATGGATGGCGCAATGGCGATCCGCGTCTGCTGCGTGGTCTGCCTGCATTGTTGAATGAAAGTGGCGAGGCAGATGTTGTCGATGAAACGCTTGCAACAAGTTGGCGCAGCGCGCCGATTGTCTTGCAGTCCGTGGATTGCGTCTTTCGATCTCTTTTGCGTTCGGATCATCCAGCGCGAGACTCGAGTGAAAAAAACTACAGCACGAATTTTCTTGAAGCGATTGAAAAGTGGATGGACAAATATGCGGATCACATTGCCGCGCCAAAGAACGCCACGCTGACTGGTTGCGTTCAATTTGTTGAGAACGAAAAGGGTCTTCATCTCGCTGCTGCCGCGGCGAAGGCGACAGAACTTTGGCGGCGATCTGGAGGGCGACTGAAAATCGCTGTGATTGCTCCTCGAAATAAAGATGTGGGTCTCATCGTGCAGGCGATTCGCAATCAACCCGATGCGCCGCCGTGCGCGCTCTTGGCGGGTGGCGAGTTGTCAGCTTCGCCCGCGGTTGTCGCATTGATTGATGCGATTCGCTTTGCTGCTCATCCAGATGATCTCGTCAGTTTGTTGAGCGTCCTGCAATCACCGCTTGCACAAGTTTGGGGTCTGCAGCTTCCAACAGATTGGTCACTCGCGAGGCAATCGAATGCCCGCTTCGAAGCCGCGCAGAAACTTCGCCTCGCATTCGCATCCAATTCGATCGCGGCGACAGTCTGTGCGTGGGTTTCAAAACTTGATCGATCGCCAAGTGGCACTCCACTTGACGATGGCGATCGACGCAGAGTGACAAAATTGATTTCTGAAATAAGCATCGCGGAAGATAGCGCTGGAACACTCGATGACTTGATCGGACTTCTCGATGCAGTCAGGATGCAGGATGTTCCCAGCCAATCCATTCATGCAATCAACATTCACCAGTCAAAGGGTTTGGAATGGGACATTGTCATCTATGTGGCGCAGAGCAAAACCAGTTCTCCGCGCTATCTGATGGCGGTTGGACGCGGCGGTGAATATCGCGGTCCGGAATCCGATCGCATCGCGCCAAAGATTTCGAAAGGACACGCTTTGCTTGGTGTGCAGGAAGTGATCGACTCCGCGGACCAATTTGCATATCAGGAATTTCTCAGCTCGCTTTATGTCGCGATCACGCGTGCCAAGCGAGGACTCTGGGTGTATGTCGAGAATCCAAGCGAAGAAGGTCCGCCGACAATCACTCGCAGCCACGGTGGAATTCTTCGCTTTGCAATGTCATCTCCAATTCCAAATTCGAAATTTCAAAACGATGAATCTTGGATTGATGCAGCGGCGGGTGTGGCGGATTCCGCGAAGGCTGAGGAGTCAAACGAAACAGTAAACTTGATCGCGCCGCCGATGCCCGCTCGACCGAAGTCGCCACGCGTGCAGACTCGGGTTGCGCGCAGTGCGTCCGCGCTCAGCGCGGTCGCAACTCGCGAAGACGAAACGAAAAATGAAGTCACCGATCCTTTGGCAAGTCGCAATGCGATGGCGTATGGCAGCATCGCCCACGCTGTCTGCGAGAGCGTTGAATGGATCGACGACTGGAAGCCAAACGAAGCGGCTTTGGTTGCGCGCGCAACAACACTCGCTCCTTTCTTCACCGCGGAAACGATTCAGACTGCAGTCTCTCGAGTGATCGCACAATTACGCGCGGGTAAAATCGCCGCATCGCTTTCGCGGCCGAAGGATTCCGCCGTCGCCGTTCGTGAGCGGCAATTCTTGCACTTCAACGAATATGGTGGATTGCGACAGGGTGCGATCGACCGCATCGTTCTGCACGGAAAGCCTGGCGCGTGGACGCAAATAGATATTGTCGATTTCAAGACCGATCGGCCGCTTGTCGAAGGCGACCCAAACTGGTCCGCATCTCGCGCAGAACATCACCGCCCACAGCTTTATGCATATCGCGAAGCCGTGGCGGCGGAATACAGCGTTGATCCGAAGATCATTTCGACTTCGATTGTGTTGTTATCCCGCGGTGAAGTCATCACTCTCTGATCCTTCATATCATCTTCAATCACCGATGATGTTCAGCGCGCTACTTATTTTTGGGCTGGTCACGACACAGTCTGTCGTTGCGCCAACTGCGTCACAAAATTCGCCGGCAATCAAAGTTGTCGCAGGAAATGATGTGGTCGCCGATCTGGTGCGCGCCATCGCGGTTCAGGATGTAGAACTTTTCGTGCTTGGACAAGGTGCAGATCCGCATTTCTACGAACCAACTCCAGCGGATGCGAAGAAAATTGAATCCGCAGATCTGGTGATCGAATTCGGGCTTGGACTTGATCGAGCGATGGGCAAGCTTCATCGCTCCACAGGATCGAAGGCCAAGCTCTTGGTTGTTGCCGAAGGATTGGCAAAGGGGGGCAACACCGCAGTGACCGACCACGCCGACCACGCCGACCACGCCGACCACGCCGACCACGCCGACCACGACCACGGCCACGATCACAATCATGGTCATGGATCAAGTGCAGTTGATCCGCACATTTGGCATGATCCATCAAAGGTTCGCATTTTGAACGAGCGAATTTGCGCCGCGCTTGTCGCGGTGCGTCCGACTTCCGCGGAGAGTTTTCGTTCACGCAGTCTGGAACTTGACGCGCAATTGGTCAAACTCGACGAGTGGATCAAGGCGCAAGTTCTGCTTATTCCAGAATCAAAGCGACTGCTTGTCACAACGCACGATGGACTGCGATCGTTTGGTGACCGATATGGTTTTCGAGTTGTGGGAATCGAAATGACTTCTGAAGGGGCAGATATTGCGCCATCGCAACTCGTCAAGATGGTGAACGCTTTGCGCGAGACCAAGAGTTCTGTGGTCTTTGGTGACGCATCACATCCTTCTCGAATAGCGGCGACAGTTGCACGCGAAGCAAATGTGCGCCTCATCGAGACATTGCGCTTGGATTCCCTCTTGCAACCTCCCGCCGCAGAGCAAGGAAAAGCGTATCTTGAAACGATGCGTTTGAATGTCAATACGATTGTGAAGGCGCTTCAAGATTGAAATACGAGTGGCTTGCGTATGGTGGTCGTCACTTGCACGCGCC
>SXGU01132853.1_pt1 | contig 25187 bp, 24 predicted proteins | sample 3174531 | NCBI WGS metagenome assembly SXGU01 (sample SAMN11356863, study PRJNA531348) | freshwater metagenome | isolation source: freshwater sample F1-140 | place: China: Fuxian Lake, Yuxi | collected 2017-12-25
AGAGGCCAAGAAAGACGCCGTCAACGAACCCATGGTGATGGTGGAAACCAAGTAAGCGCACTGGTTTAAAATAGTGCAACAAAAAAAGGCCATGATAATACATGGCCTTTTTTATTGGCATGCGCCAAATTAAACTAAGCGCGCATCAGTTGCACCGTTAACAAGCCCAAACCCGTCATGGCCAATGAACCCAACACATGCAAAAGAATGTGGACCGTTGCCCAAGCGTATTGGCCGCGCGACAACAGACTGACCGCTTCCCCAGAAAAACTAGAAAACGTGGTTAAGCCGCCGAGTAAACCGGTGATTAGAAAAAGCCTCAGTTCAGGCGTAAGTGATGAGGTCATGGCAAACAAGCCCATCAGCAAGCCCATGCAATAGCCGCCTAGCAAATTAGCCAGCAAGGTACCTAAAGGCATAAACGCTAGCGTTGAATCGAACAGCAAGCCTAACAACCACCTAAACCAAGCGCCAATGGCCGCCCCTGCCCCGACCAAAAAAAACCCATTGAAACTCATCGCGACTCCTGAAATCATTATTAATGCCCCAGCTTTTTACCCTATAATAACGCATCCATAGCGTAATCAAGAAAGCTTATTTTGCGGGTTCTATTTACCACTTCCGAAGTATTCCCCCTAATCAAAACCGGCGGCTTGGCTGATGTAAGCGGCTCCCTACCCGCTGCGCTGCAACACTTGGGCGTGGACATACGCCTGCTCATCCCTGGTTACCCGGCGGTATTGAATCAGCTTAGCCATTTAAAACCTATCGCTAAGCTGGAAAATCTGCCCATGCTGGCGCAGGCCGATCTGCTGCTAGGCGAAATAGCGCAGACCAAAGTCAAAGTCATGGTCATCAAGGCCGCCAGCCTGTATGAACGTGACGGTGGGCCGTATGCCGATGCGAACGGTTTGGAATGGCTGGATAACGCATTGCGCTTTGGCATACTGTCAAAAGTGGCGGCCATGCTAAGCGGGGCGCATTCGCCGCTCAGCGATTGGCAACCGGACATCGTGCATTGCAATGACTGGCAAACCGGCTTAACCCCGGCCTACATGAAATTGCTCGAGCACAGTTCCGCTAAATCCGTCATCAGCTTACACAACATGGCTTTCCAAGGCTGCTTTGCGCCGGCCTGGCTATCCACACTGGCGCTACCGCATCGCAATTTCGCCATTGATGGTTTTGAATACCACGGCCAATTGTCTTTTTTAAAAGCCGGCATTTTCTATGCTGACAGCGTGACCACGGTCAGTCCAAGCTACGCCAAAGAAATACAAACCGCCGAATTTGGTTTTGGCTTAGAGGGCTTGTTAAGCCAACGTGGCAATGAAATTAAAGGCATTTTAAATGGCATAGAAACCAGCGAGTGGAACCCCAACACGGATCCGCACCTGATTAAAAACTACAACGCAAAATCCTTAACCGGCAAAAAACAAGTGAAGCGTGCGCTGCAAGAGAAATTAGCGCTGCACACGAATGCAAACGCACCATTATTAGGCGTAGTCAGTCGCTTAACGCATCAAAAAGGCTTAGATATGCTGGTGCCGATTATGCAAACATTGGTCGACGCTGGCTGCCAATTCGCTTTGCTAGGCAATGGTGAGACTGCGCTTGAAAGCGCATTTCGCGCCTTGGCCTTAAATAACCCAGGCCAAGTGAGCGTGACCATAGGCTACAACGAGGCCCTTTCCCACCAAATCATGGCGGCGGCTGACCTGTTTATCATGCCTTCACGTTTTGAGCCTTGCGGCCTCAATCAAATGTATGGTTTAGCCTATGGCACACCGCCGGTGGTGAATGCCACGGGCGGCTTAGCAGACTCGGTAACAGACACCAACCTCATTAGCTTTAAAAATAAAACCGCCAACGGTTTTGTCATGAGTGAAGCCAGCTCAGCCAGCTTGCTCAGCGCCATCAAACAGGCCTTAAATGTCTATACCAACGATGCCGCGGCTTGGCGACAAATCCAGATAAACGGCATGTCACAGAACTTAAGCTGGGATAAAAGTGCCTTGGCGTATTTAGCCACTTACCAAGCTTTGCTCGAGGCCTAAAAAAGGGAGCCTAAGCTCCCTTTTTATTATTGCCATGACCGGAAATTACTCGTCCTGCTTATCTTCAAGCAATTGCGTTGTTGCTAACTCGCACTCAAGTTCCCAGCTCTTACCGTCCGCACCTTGAATATCAACGTCGGTAATTAATTTATCGCCTTCCATTTCCACTTCCGTCTCAACAACGGCGCCAGGATGCTTTTCTAATGCGGCTTTAACGCAAGCATTCATTTGATCATTGTGATGCAATACATCGGCAACCACCGGCCTACGGCCATAATCATTATCGCCCTCTTTTACCAGCGCAACCCCGACCGCCGCCAAAACCAAGAGCAAGCCCACTACCAGTATCTTTTTCATAAAATCCCCTCCTCGATAACATTGCATTAACAGGCATACGTTTAACGTACTGCTCAATTATGCAGACGGCAGGCTTAAGTCTTTTTGCGCTAAATCAATTCATGCCGTAATACCGATGTGTTTTTCCATGAAATGAGTACACAATGCTTAATTCAGACGGACACCTCTTGCCTATTATGGTGTCGAACACAAAAATGAGCCAGTCTCTACCCTAAAAGGAATAATCATGAAATCGTGTAAATTAAGCTGGTTGTTGGTCGCCATACTATCCATCATGGTGGCAGCTTTTTCCTACAAATTCACTGTGGGGGAAGTCCAGCCCTCGGATGATGGGCGATTGGCAGTTCAACTAAGCAATGACGAACGCAATGCCTTATTACTTGAAATGCGAACATGGCTACAAAATTCACAGGCTATGCTGGCCGCCGTGTCTTCACAAGACTTTGCTACCGTGGCCACTATAGCAAAATCATCTGGCATGGCCGCCGAAGCGGGAACGCCAGGTTCTTTGTTCAGAAAAATTCCGCTTGAAATGAAAAAAATAGGATTTGATACGCGGCAAAAATTTGATGAGATTGCCATTGATGCTGAAAAACTGAAAAATAGCCAACACACGATTAAGCAGATAAGCACAGCGATGAATAACTGTGTTGCCTGTCATGCAACTTACCGTTTCGTTGCATCAGATAAATGAGTCGCCCAGAGGGTGCACTTAAGTCTTTTTGTTCCACATCCATTTATGGCGTAATACTTGTGTGATAATTCCGATCAAAAGCCCCCTATCCAGCACCCAATTAAAGAAAGACTGATAAACAAATGACCACTGAACACCCACGCTTTCAACTTAACCGAAGTCTTGTCGTGATACGCTACAAGCAACCCTATATTGACTGGGTAAGAATAGCCGGCAATGCCCCCATGGCGCTCACCTTGGAGCAAGCTAATGATGATGGCGACTCTTTCCTCTTGCCTACGTACGAATCCAGCAGTGACCCTATTGATGATACCGAAGATGCAATTAAATGGGTGGGAAAACGCTGGCGTATGTTTTTTGAGCACCTATTGGCGTCATGGATTCTTGATGAAGCCGAATGGCCTAAAAAACGCAGCCTAAAAATGTTCAGGGAATGGTTTGATGTTGAATACAAATCCATCGTTTGGGACATGGCTACCGAACCTCTGATTATTGAGGAATGGCCCGATGAAATTGAGGATTTTGATGACGCCTTTTTGCTGCATTGAATAAGTACAAAATCAATTTTAGCAAAGGGCTAATTGGCCACCGCCCAACAGTGGGATCACCATGTAGTGCAGTCCCACAAAGTCCAGCTCTAGTGCTTTTAGCAAACCCGCTACCTGCTGCTTATCTGTTTCAATAATAAACTGTATGCGGCGTTGGCGGCCTGTCACTTGCTCAAGCAATGACATGGCGGATGAGCGTCGACCGTGCCCATAAGATTCCGTGGTGCTGAACCCTGAAATACGGTCATTTTCAAGCAGCCAATCCACTAAGCTCTCCTCAACTGCAGGCGATACAAATAACATGATTAAACATTGATCTGCATTGGCTTTACCGTCTTCCATCTGCACGCTCTCCGCCTGGTTCATTTCAGATTCCCTTTATTTGTTTCCACGCCAAATCGACGGTATAAAATAGGCAGCAGGATAAGTGTCAGCGTCGTCGCACTTATTAATCCGCCTATCACTACTATGGCCAATGGCCGCTGAATTTCGGAACCAGGCCCGCTAGCAAACAATAAAGGTAGTAAGCCGAAAGCGGCGATATTTGCCGTCATCATAACCGGACGTAATCGACGCTTCGCCCCTTCAACGACAACCTCACTCAGCGCCATGCCGTGCGCTAACAACTGATTAAAGTAAGAAACCATGACCACGCCATTTAATACAGCAATACCGAGCAAGGCAATAAAGCCCACCGATGCAGGGACGGATAAATATTCTCCCGACACCCACAAAGCAAATACCCCACCTATCATGGCAAATGGAATATTGGACAAAATGAGCAGTGATTGCCTGACCGAACGAAAGGTGGCAAATAACAACAAAAATATAAGCCCGAGTGCTATAGGCACGACTATGGCCAATCTTGCTGCAGCGCGTTGCTGATTTTCAAACTGACCGCCCCAGAGCATGGAGTAGCCTTCTGGAAACTTCATTTGTTGTTGCACGAGGTTTTTTGCTTGATCAACAAAGCCCACTAAATCACGCCCACGTACGTTAGCCACCACCACCACCATGCGCGCACCTTTTTCCCTATCCACTTTTACCGGACCTTCAACGCGCTCTAATTTGGCAAGCGCAGAGATCGGCACATTATTGCCATTGGGTAAGGTTAGCATGAGATTGGAGAAATCAGCCGGTGAAGCACGCAAGCCCTCAGACCCACGCAAGATAATGGGCGTGCGACGTAAGCCCTCTTGCACGATGCCAATTTGACGGCCTTCTAACTGGGTACGCAAGGCACTTTCTATTTCCGCCACATTAAAACCCAATCTTCCTGCTGCAAGTCGATCGATAGCCACACGCATATATTGCACACCGCTATTTTGCGTAGTGTAGACATCTTGTGCGCCTGGGATACCCTTCAGAATCTTTACCGTTTGCTGTGCCATTTCATCAAGCTTGGCTAAGTCGGCCCCAAAAATTTTAATCGCCAGATCACCGCGAACACCCAATATCATTTCGTTAACGCGCATTTCTATAGGCTGGGTAAACGCATAGCTAATGCCGGGAATCTCGTCCAAAACCTTGCGTAACTCATCACTTAAGGCCTCTTTGCTTTCCATGCGCCATTCATCTCTTGGCTTAAGCACTAGAAAATTATCCGTTTGATTCAAACCCATAGGATCTAAACCAAGTTCATCGGAACCCACGCGTGACACAACGCCTTTCACTTCCGGCACTTTGGCCATAATGCTACGTTGTATGGTTTGATCAAGCTCCAAGCTTTTATCTAAATTAATGGATGGCAGTTTTTCGACTTGCATAATCACGTCACCCTCATCCATCACAGGCATAAAGGTTTTACCAATTTGCAAATAAACGAGTGCGGTCAATGCCAAAACAATGAGTGCCGCCATCACTATGATGCGCGTATGGGCCAATGACCAGCGCAATATCGGCTCATACACTTTAAGCGACTTACGCACTATCCAAGGTTCTTCATGGCTCACCTCTTTCAACATAAAAGAGGCCAGTACGGGAATAACCGTAAGCGAAAGCAATAAGGATCCACTTAATGCGAACACCACAGTCAGTGCTACCGGGCTAAATAGCTTACCTTCCAAGCCTTGCAGCGTAAGCAATGGCAAAAATACGGTAATGATAATAAGCATGCCTGAAGCAACGGGGATGCTGACCTCTCTCACCGCCCGATAAATAAGATGCAGCCTTGGCAGCTTGCTGTCTTTGCCGCGAGCCAAATACGACACGATATTCTCAACCACCACCACAGCACCATCCACCAACATCCCGATAGCAATCGACAAACCACCCAAGCTCATTAAATTTGCAGACATCCCAAACTGAGCCATCAAAATAAAAGTAAGCAGGGCTGCCAACGGCAAGGCTAAAGCCACGGCCAATGCGGCGCGTAAATTACCTAAAAATAAAACAAGCAGCACTAGCACCAATACCGTGGCTTCGAACAAGGCATTGGTCACGGTACTCACTGCGCGCTCAACAAGATTACCTCGGTCATAAAAGACTTGAACACTGACACCTGCAGGCAAAGTTTTCTGAATTTCAATTAATTTAGCCCGTACATTTTTAACCACTTGCTGCGCATTTGCGCCACGCAAACCCAATACCAAGCCTTCAACCGCTTCACTCTTGCCATCTTTGCTCACTGCGCCATAGCGTGTTAATGCACCCATCTTAACTTCGGCAACATCGCCAACACGCACGGGCATGCCTTGTGTAGCGCGTATTACCGTATTGCGCACGTCATCCATGGTCTGAAACTTACCTTCAGAGCGCACCAACAATGATTCCTCACCGTCACTTAAACGACCCGCACCGTCATTGTGATTGTTCAGTTCAAGGGCAGTTTGCAAATCGGCTAAAGTAACCCCTCGCGCATAAAGGTGGGCATTGTCTGGCACGACCTCAAAACTACGCACCATCCCACCCAGCGAATTCACATCAGCCACGCCATTGACCGTGCGCAGTGCTGGCCGAATGACCCAGTCCAGCAGTCCACGCCTTTGCTCTATACTTAAGCCGTCTCCTTCTACGGTAAACATAAACATCTCACCCAAAGGGGTGGTCATGGGGGCGATGCCGCCATTAATATCCGCTGGCAGATTGTTCCAAATCGCATTTAATCTTTCCGCAACCTGTTGCCTAGCCCAGTAAATATCCGTGCCATCGGCAAAGTCCACGGTAATGTCCGTAAGTGCATATTTGGCTACTGCCCTCAGCATGGTTTGCTTAGGAATACCCAACATCTCGACTTCAATGGGAGCGGTAATGCGTGCCTCGACCTCTTCTGGGGTCATCCCCGGCGCTTTAATGATGATTTTAACTTGCGTAGTAGAAACATCCGGAAAGGCATCTATCGGCAACTCTTTAAAAGAGTAAGCGCCTGCTGCGATAAGCAGCACCGTGAGTAGCAACACCAATAAGCGCTGCGTAAGAGCAAACTGAATAAGTTTATTAAGCATACAAAAACTCGCTAGATTAAAATACCGTTCAAAGCTTATTGTGCAAGACTGCTATACCAAGCAGCCTTAATGGTAGCCGTTCCCCTCACCGCCACTTTTTCTTTGCCAGTCAAGCCGCCACGAATAATGACTTGTTCGGCCTGTTCGCTCACCACGATTACCGGTGTCGCAATAAATCCTTTGGCCGCTTGCACAAAAACATAGCCATTCTTGCCATTTCGAACCAATGAAGTTTTTGGCACCGCATAGTGTGTTGCATCCCCCTCACCAAGCAACTCCACCTCCACAAACTGCCCTGGCGAAAGCTTATCCACCCCCACTGTAATTTCTGCCCGTAAATGTACCGTTTGGTCGTTACGATTCACACTGCGGATGATGGTCGTAATCTTGCCTGAAGCTTGATATTTTGGGATGTTCACGCTCATGCCTTGCTTAACAAAGTGTAGAATATCAAGCGGCGCATGAATCTCCAGCCACAACGGCTTGAGTCTGGCAATGCGATAAATAGGCATGCTTACGTCTACCCGCTGACCAACAGCCGCCATCTGCTCTATCACGACACCATCTATCGGTGAGCTCAACATTAAACCACTGCTTAGCTCGCCATGCATTTCCAGTTTCGAAATTGCGCCGTCCCCCATGCCAGCCATGCTGAGCGCTTGCCTGCGTTGTTTTATTTCAACGGACAGTTCTTGATGCCCACTTTCAGTGCTTAACACGCGCCGTTCAGCAATAATGCCGTCTTTATATAACTCACGATCGCGATCAAGCATATTCTTGCTCAACTGGTGCTGCGTTCTGCCACGAAGGTAATCGCGCTGAAGCGCTACCAGTTCAGCACTATGGATACGCCCTATCGTCTGACCGCGCTTTACTGATTGTCCGGCTGTCACATAAAGCGCATCCACCAGACCACTTTGCGGCGTGCTCACAACATGCTCTTGGTCAACGGGAATCACTATCTCCCCTGGCAATTGCTTGCTCATGACTGGGCTGGCCGCAACTAGAGATGTCACCGTAATGCCTAGCGTTTGCATCTGCTGAGCATTAATGGCGACAAGGTCATTGGCACTGGCTATCGACGCCTGGCAAAGCATTAAAGCGGTTAAGGAAATGGGGATGATTTTTTTCAAGGCAAAACTCCAATGGCTTGGTTATATCGAGCAATATTCCATTGCTGTTGTGTGCGTAAACTTGTCAGTGCACGCTCTGCCTCATAAGCGACGGATTGGCTACGTAACAAACTCACAAGATCGGACTCACCTAAAGAAAATGACTTTCTAGCTAACTGCAATCCGTCTTGCGATAACTTGTGCTGTTGTTCCACAAGAATAAGTTGAGCACTGATGGTCTCTAAATTATGTTTGGCTTCATGGAATGCGCTTACAAGCAACAAACGGCGGCGCTCGCGCTCGCTCATGGCTTGCGCAATCTCCATCTCTGCGCTTGCCAGCATGGGTGCCGATCGCACTTGTGCATCCAGCGGAACGCGAATGGATACGCCTACGCTGTCGTTATAGAGCTGGTCAAAAGCACCACGCTCACGCCTGGCATTAATTAACACTTGCGGGTTCTCACGTCTTTCGATTCGCACTAGATCACGCTGCCCATTAGCCACTTCAGTTTTTGAATTGGCTTCAACCAACCAAGGGTGAGTATCATCAATGTTTTCTTTTGCGTTGAGCGTCTCTGCAAAAGACTGCGGTAGCTCTTTCAAACCAGTCAGCATCCAATAACGGTGCTCAGCATGCTGTAACTCCGCTTTAACGCGCAATAAAATGGTGCTGGCCCCTAAGGTAATATTTTTGGCCATCATCACGTCTGTTTTAGCCAATTCGCCAGCCTGCCAACGCTTTTCCACATCGCCTTGCAATGCTTGAGCGGTTTGGTATTGCGATTCAGCTAATGCCACATCACCGTCTAGCATGCCTATGCTCCAAAGCGCATCGCGCACTTGCCCAGCGACATCCAAAGCCAAACTATTGCGCGATGATTCCAGTTCATTTTTAACACCACGCGCCATCGTTTCTCGAGCCGCGCGTTGATCTGGCATCCAGACAGGCAACTCAAGACCAACTTCCCACTGATTGAGATTACGGTTACTGCCCACCACATCGTTTTGATGCCCAAAAATAACAGCCGGGGCGGCTGGCAATAAGCCACTGGCCTGCAGATTCCTAGCCTCGACCACGCCCGAACTCGCCTTGAACACCCGTTGCTTTGGATGATGCGCAACCGCCTGACTCACCACGTCAGACAGAGACAGTTTTTGATTGCGCTCCAACTTAAACGATTCGTCTGCTGGACTGGTGATTGGCAATAAAAGTAAAAGGGTTAAAACTAAGGAATGAGGAGCTCGCATGATGATACAGCCAAAAAATAACATTATTTATTCTCGAATAATTCGCATCATGGCCACCTGCCACGAATAATGCACGCATTCTATTAAATCATTCTTAAGTGAACCTTAAGCGTTTTGAAGCGCTATTTAACAATAAAATGCTCGCGGTAGTACTTCAATTCATCTATCGATTCGTAAATATCGGCTAAAGCCTCGTGCTTGCTGGTTTTTTTAAAGCCCGCATAAATCGCTGGCTTCCAACGTCTGGCCAACTCTTTAAATACACTGACATCCAAATTACGGTAATGGAAATACTTTTCCAAATCCGGCATATAGCGCGCCATAAAGCGACGGTCTTGGCAAATCGAGTTGCCGCACATGGGCGATTTACCGGCCGGCACCCACTCTTTTAAAAAGGCCAACATCTGCAAACTGGCTTGTTCTTCGTCTAAGCTGGACTCTTTAACTTTCTGGATCAAACCGGAACGGCCGTGCGTGCCCTTATTCCAAGCATCCATGCCGTCCAACACCGCATCACTCTGATGCACGACCAGCACCGGCGACTCAGCCAAGACATTTAATTCGGCGTCGGTGACCACCACGGCCAATTCTAGAATACGGTCAGAATCGGGCAATAAGCCACTCATCTCCATATCCAGCCAAATTAAATTGTTCTGATTGGTGCTATTAGTCAATTCTGCCATCATGATTTCCATTAAAATTAAATTTTTTAAATAACTGCCGTGAACCATCGCATCGATAATGCTTCACAATGTGCACATATTAACTGAACTTAACTTAACCATGCCTTTTACCCTTATTTTTATTAGCCTACTAACGGCTTCCATCTTAATGCGCCTATGGCTTGCCGGCAGACACATTCGCCATGTGCAACAACACCGAAATCAAGTGCCAGCAGCTTTCAGCGCCACCATCGCACTGGATGCGCATCAAAAAGCCGCTGACTACACGACGGCTAAAGCAAAATTAAGCTTATCCGAGGGTTTGCTACAAGCCCTGCTGCTAGTCGCCTTCACCTTGGGTGGTGGCCTGCAATTAATAGACCTCTACTGGCGCGATATTTTAGCCGAACCAGCCATCCTACGCGGGGCGTTGGTCATTTGCAGTGCTATGCTGATCAGCAGCTTGATCGATTTACCCTTTGATTATTACAAAACTTTTGTCATCGACGAAAAGTTTGGTTTTAATAAGATGACTGTTTCCATGTTCGTAATGGATTTGATTAAACACAGCTTGCTGGGCCTAGCCTTAGGTGGGCCGATTTTATTATTGGCCTTATGGCTAATGCAAGGCGCGGGAGAGTATTGGTGGCTGTATTTATGGTTGGTCTGGAGCGCGTTTAACTTAATCATGCTGGCCGTCTACCCCACATTTATTGCCCCCTTGTTTAATAAATTCAGCCCCCTGACAGATCTCAGCCTAAAACAGCGCATTGAATCCCTGTTAACTAAATGTGGCTTTAAATCACAAGGCTTGTTTGTCATGGACGGTTCGTCTCGCAGCAGTCATGGCAACGCCTATTTCACCGGCTTTGGCGCTTCAAAACGGGTGGTGTTTTTTGACACTTTATTAGCACGCTTAAACGCCGATGAAATAGAAGCGGTGCTGGCCCATGAGCTGGGGCATTTTAAGCATCATCACGTGATGAAACGCATCGCCATGCTGTTTTCCATGAGCTTTTTAGGTTTAGCCTTACTCGGTTGGTTGATGCAACAACCGTGGTTTTATAGCGGCCTGGGCGTTGAGATGGCTAGCACCTACATGGCTTTAATGCTGTTTTTGCTCATCTCACCGGTGTTTTTATTTTTACTACGGCCCTTTATGGCCAGCTATTCACGTAAAAACGAATTTGAGGCCGATGCTTATGCGGCCAAACAAGCCCAAGCAAAAGATTTGATTAGCGCCTTGGTCAAGCTTTATCGAGACAACGCTTCCACCCTGACCCCGGACCCACTGCATTCGGCATTTTATGACTCGCATCCGCCGGCCAGCATACGGATTTCCAAATTGTCAGCGTATACTGGCTAGCATAGCCTTAAGCTCAATTCCTCGCCGCCCAACAATTTGTCCAATTTAAGCACCCCACAGTCTGCCTTCATTGCGCCTTTACAAGGCACGGTAGTGGCTGCCTATGGCAAACGTTTTCAAGTTGAATTGGCGGATAGGCAAACCATCAGCTGCGTGACCCGTGGCAAAAAAACCGATTTAGCCTGTGGTGACAGGGTAAACTTGCAGCTAACCGATAGGCACGAAGGGGTGATAGACAGCACTTTGCCGCGCACGAGCTTGCTCTACCGCAGCAATGCCTACAAAAGCAAACTACTGGCGGCCAATGTCACGCAAATCATCATCGTGCTGGCTACCCAGCCCAGCTTTTATGAGGCTTTATTAAATCGCTGCCTGATTGCCGCCGAGGCGGCCCATATTAAGCCGCTCATCTTGCTTAATAAATGCGATCTGGCTGACAACGCGCAAGCCAAACAAAAACTAGCTTTGTACAGTGGCCTGGGCTATCCCGTGCTGGCTTTATCAGCCAAAGAAGACATTGCCAGCTTAAGACCTTATCTGCAAGGCCAGGCCAGCATTTTAGTCGGCCAATCCGGCATGGGTAAATCCACCATCATCAATGCCTTATTGCCTGACGCTGCCGTGCGCACCAGGGAAGTCAGCTTGAGTTTGGACAGCGGCAAACACACCACCACCGCAGCGCATTTATACCACTTAGATGCGCACAGCCATTTAATCGACTCCCCTGGCCTGCAAGAATTTGGCTTGCACCACTTGAGCACAGACGAATTGGAACACGCCTTCATTGAATTTAGGCCGCACTTAGGCAAATGCCGATTCAACAACTGCAAGCACTTGCAAGAGCCCGATTGCGCGATTAAACAAGCCTTAACTAAGGGTCAAATCAGCCCGGAAAGGCTGGCCATTTACCAACTGCTACGCGCTGAAATCGAGCATTAACCTAGCCGACTTAAGCCCATCCATAAAAAGCGCAGTTGGCGTATAATCTCGCTATTCATTTTTCAAGTAGCCCCTCATGCAAATTACCACCCGCCTAGAATTTGACGCCGGCCACCGTATTCCTAGCCATAAAAGTCAATGTAAAAACTTGCATGGCCATCGCTACGCCATTGAAATCACCTTATCCGGCGACATCATTAGCCAGCCCGATGCTTCTGACAACGGCATGGTCATGGATTTTTCTGAGGTGAAAGCCATCGCTAAAACGGCCGTAGTGGACGTTTGGGACCATGCTTTTTTGGTGTATCAGCACGACGCGGAAGTGCTGAATTTTTTGAACAGCTTAAGCCAGCACAAAACCGTCATTTTCCCCACGGTGCCGACGGCGGAAAACATGGCCAACGAGGCGTTTCGGATACTCAAAAGCCGCTACCTAGACAGTTATGGCACGCATTTAACATTGGAAAAAGTGCGCTTGTATGAAACGCCTAACAACTGGGCAGACGCCTTAGGCTAATTCTTCACCACGCTCGGCGTAATGCTTGGCTACCCAGTGGCGGTATTCGCCGCTGGTCACATTGTTCACCCAAGCCTGATTGTCCAAATACCAATTCACCGTTTTCTCTATGCCCGACTCAAAGCTTTCTTCAGGCTTCCAGCCCAATTGTTGGTGAATCTTGCTGGCGTCTATCGCGTAGCGCTGATCATGGCCTAATCGGTCTTCTACGAAAGTGATTTGCTCGGCATAGGATTTGCCGTCTGGCCGCGGTTTTTTTGCGTCTAAAATGCGGCATAAGGTTTCGACCACGGCGATATTCGGCTTCTCGTTCCAGCCACCAACGTTATAAACCTCACCCACTTGCCCCGCTTGTAACACCCGGCGTATGGCCGCGCAGTGGTCGGTGACATACAGCCAATCACGCACCTGTTGCCCAGTACCGTAAATGGGCAAAGCTTTGCCAGTCAAGGCATTGTGTATCACCAGTGGGATCAACTTCTCAGGAAAATGATGGGGGCCGTAATTATTAGAGCAATTGGTGGTGAGCGTAGGCAAGCCATAGGTATGGTGGTAAGCCCGCACCAAATGATCCGAGGCCGCTTTGGATGCGGAATAAGGGCTATTGGGCGCGTAGGCATGGGTCTCGGTAAACGCCGGGGCGCTGGCCGTTAAGGAGCCGTACACTTCGTCGGTGGACACGTGTAAAAATCGGAAGTCCCGCCGCTGCGCATGGTTTAATTGAGACCAATAGGCACGTACCGCTTCTAATAAATGAAAGGTGCCCAGCACATTGGTCTGAATGAAATCTTCTGGCCCATGTATGGATCTATCCACATGGCTTTCAGCGGCAAAATTGACGATGGCTGCAGGCTGGTGCTTGATCAGCAACTCCGCCAACAAGGCTTGATCAGCAATATCGCCATGCACAAACACATGCTGCGGATTGTGCTGCACCGTGGTCAAATTATCTAAATTGCCGGCGTAGGTCAGTTTATCTAGATTAATCACCGTGCCTAGGCCTAATTTTAGCCATTCCAGCACAAAATTAGCGCCTATAAAACCCGCCCCACCGGTTACCAAAATGGTTTTATTCATGCCCAGTTTCCTTACTTTCCAACATTGCCGGCGAGGCCAGCGTGGTCCACAAACAATTGCCCGCTTTAGCTAACGCGCCCAGGTAAGCCGTATGCACCTCAAGCTCCGCTGAATCAGCCAATCTCACCAAGGAGGCATGGTTTAATTTAGGCCTAAGTTCACTGGCATGGCTTAGAGCGGGTTTATCCATGCCTATCATGAGGCTTTCTTGACCGCGGGTCATGGCCATGTATACGTCAGCCAGCAATTCCGCGTCCAGAAGTGCGCCATGCAAGGTGCGTTTTGAATTATCAATAGCGAAATGCCGACACAAGGCATCCAAGCTATTGCGCTGACCAGGACGCATGTCTTTGGCTAGTTTAAGGGTGTCGGTAATCTTGGCCACTACGCTTTCTAAGGGTTTTTGCTCGATCAAACCCAGTTCGCAATTCAAGAAACCCACATCAAATGGCGCGTTATGCATAATCAATTCGGCGTCGGCAATAAACTCCAGCAATTCGCCCACGATGTCGGGAAAGCGCGGTTTATCTTGTAAAAACTCCAGCGAAATGCCGTGCACCTCTTGTGCGCCCTGATCTATTTCTCTATCGGGATTTAAATAATAATGAAAATGCTGCTTGGTTAAGCGACGGTTAACCACCTCCACGGCGGCAATTTCAATGATTCTATGGCCTTGCGCCGGGTATAAGCCTGTGGTTTCCGTATCTAAGAAGATTTGCCGCATGCTGCCCCTGCCTCTAACAAAATTTGCTCCACACCCTTATTGGCCAAGCTGTCTGCGCGCTCATTACCGACGTTACCGGCATGGCCTTTTACCCATATCCATTGCACCGTATGTTGCTGCGCCAAACCGTCTAACACTCGCCACAAGTCATCATTTTTAACCGGCTTTTTATCTGCGGTACGCCAGTTTCTGGCTTTCCAACCGACTATCCACTCGGAAATGCCTTTTTGCACGTACACCGAATCCGTGTACACCTTGGCATGGCAACTGCGGTTCAAGGCCTCCAAAGCCCGAATCACGGCGGTCAACTCCATGCGATTGTTGGTGGTCAACAAATCGCCACCAAACAATTCTTTTTCCTGGCCGGCGTAGCGTATCCAAGCTCCCCAACCGCCTGGGCCTGGATTGCCCTTGCAAGCGCCGTCTGCATATATTTCCACTTCTTTAGTCATGCTCATGTTCTTAGTATTGCTTTCTTATTTTTCACGCGATTTAGATTGCCTGGTATTGGTTTTAGGGCTGACTGAAAGTAAATTGGCCTTGGCCGATTGCTTCCAATTTGGCTTAATCGGCATCATACCAACAACGCGCTTTTTTGCGACCACAAAATACACACCGCCCCCACCTGAAAACCCATGCCGCGCCAGTTTATCCATAAAGGCGAAACGTTTATGCCAAGCCAAATTCTCAATCGGCGGCACATGGCAACAGCTTTGCACTACCACCACCTCAAACCCCAACAGCACCAACCAATCTTTTAAACGGTTTAAAGCAATAAAATCCCCATACCAAGGGTAATCTAAGGGTTTGTAAAACAGTTTTTTTAAAGCAGCACAAACGCCCCAAGTACTCATGGGATTGAACCCAGAAATAATGAGGTGGCCTTCTGGCATCATCACCCTAGCGGCTTCGCGTAAAGTTTGGTGCGGGCGCTCACTGAATTCCAATCGATGCGGAAGCAGCAATAGGTCCACACTCATTTCAGCAAAGGGTAAAAAATCATCGCAACACGCCAGATCAGGTGGCGACACGGGCTTAATTAAGCAAGCGTTAGTGGGAGCCGCCACCTTGTAACGGTGTGCTATGCGTGAGTTGCTAAGCAAATCCATTTGCAGACTGCCGATTTGCACGGCATTAAAACCAAACAAATCGCACACCGCTTGATCGTACAACAACTGCTCTTGGGCCTGCAAATACTGACCTACAGTCGAATCAAAGCGGTCCTTTGGCTGCGCGCTGGCTATTGACATTTTATCGGGTAAACCAAATGATAGGCGGTATGCATCATAATCTGCAAATTATACCCATTCCTGCCTTTAAGGATAACTATATCTGGCTTATGCATAATGGTCAGCAAGCGGTCGTAATAGATCCAGGCGATGCTCTGCCTGTCATGGAGACGCTGACACAGTTAAAACTCAATCTGCATAGCCTACTCATCACCCACCATCATCAAGATCATATTGCTGGCGTGGAAAGCTTACTACAGGCTTATCCTAAAATAGAAATTTACGCACCAAAATTAGAGCACTATGATTTTAAGCACCACCCTGTTTGCGAAGCCGACGTGATTAACCTGCCGCCCTTAGACCTTAGCTTTACCGTCATGGCATTGCCAGGGCACACGCTGGGCCATGTCGCGTATTACGCAGAAAACAGTCGGGCCGGCAATCTGCTGTTTTGCGGCGACACTTTATTCGGCGCCGGTTGCGGGCGTTTGTTTGAAGGTACAGCGGCACAAATGTACGACTCCTTACAGAAACTCGCCGCCTTAGCCCCCAGCGCTCAGGTCTATTGCAGCCATGAATACACCTTGCGCAACATCGAATTTGCCATCACGTTGGAGCCAGGCAATCGGGCACTGCAGGCGCGCAGGCAGCAAACCCAAGAACTGCGGCAACGTGGGCAACCCAGTCTACCCTCCACCATCGCACTCGAACTCATGACCAATCCATTCTTGCGCTGCCATACCGAAGAAATTCGAATCGCCAGCCAGCTAAACGACACCAAGCCGCTGGCCGTATTTAGCCGAATAAGAGAATTAAGAAACCTATATTAATCATAAAGATATTATGATAATTTAAAGTGATTATTAAATAGATATAACTTGACTTTGCTGGCATTATTTTTTAACATGCTCATCTTAAATCCAGCGCAGATTAAGTGTGCTGCCAGCCCACCCACTTAGCCTAAGCCCTCATTGACTAAACTTTCAATCCAATTCATCCCTTGCCTCATTTTAGCCAGCAGCGCCTATTTATTGGGGGCGGTCGCTCATGCTGAATCCAATGTTGTTGGCGAGGAAATCACCATTTCTGCTGAAGAGCTAATAAAGCCTAACAACAAAGACCTTAACGCCATTGATAATGGACCGACAAAAAAAGTCCCTAGCAACAACGTCAGCATAACGCCAGATCCCTTGCACCCCGCCACGGACGAGCCTGCTGCCATTATCGTTATTAATAGCGAGGATTTGTGGCAACGCATTAAAGAAGGTTATGCTATGCCGGATTCCACATCCAAGCTGGTTGCCAATCACGAACAATGGTATAGCACACGCCCAGACTACATCAGGCGCATGGTGGAACGCAGTCAAAAGTATTTATTTCACATCGTAGAAGAGGTGGGAAAACGCGGCATGCCCACAGAAATTGCTTTATTGCCCATGATAGAGAGCGCCTACAATCCACAAGCTTATTCCAGAAGCAAGGCTTCCGGCATTTGGCAATTCATCCCTTCGACCGGCAAGCACTTCGGATTGCAGCAAAACTGGTGGATAGACAACAGGCGTAACGTCATCGTCGCCACCGATGCGGCCCTGACCTATTTGCAAAAACTGCACGGCATGTTTGGCTCTTGGGATTTGGCGCTGGCCGCCTACAACGCTGGCGAAGGCACGGTAGGTCGAGCGATAGAGCGCAATCGCAGATTGGGCTTGGGCACGGATTACGAAAGTTTAAATTTACCGCCTGAAACTAGAAACTACGTACCCAAGCTACAAGCCGTCAAAAATATCATGACCAACCCTGGCAAATACGGTTTAAAAATACAAACCATAGCCAATACCGCCTACTTCACTCGCGTTGCCGCCCCCGCGCAAATCGACGCGCATTTGGCCGCCAAATTAGCCCAAATCAGCGACGAAGAATTTTTAGCGCTCAACCCTAGCAACAACAGGCCGCTCATAGACAATAATGATGAAAAGCATGAATTGCTATTGCCCATTCTGGCCGCGCAAACGTTTAGAGACAATTTAGCCAACTACAATAAACCGCTGGTAAGCTGGAAAACTTATTTAGCTAAACGTGGCGAACGCATGGAAAAAATTGCGGCGAAATTTGGCATCCAACTGGCAAAATTGCGTAATGTTAACAACCTGCCCAGTCAAAATAAGATAAAGAAATCGTCCACCATACTGGTGCCTAACGGCAATAGCACCGATTTTAGTCCTAATAGTGTTGCATTAAAACCCGTGGAAATTCATGACAACAACCTAAGCAACCCCAGCGCCATTAATCTTTCAGACATGAGCAACACCACCGCCCTCAACTTGGAAGCAAATGCAGCGGAAAGAAATGTAGCTGAACATGCCAACGACACCGGAGCGACAAAACCAGCCAACGTCACGCACTTGGTTAAACCAGGGGAAACCCTTTTTGCCATCGCCAGGCAGTACCATGTCAGCACAGAAGAGATCCTGCAAGCCAACGCCTTAGTCAGTCCAGACCTTAAAATCGGGCAATTATTGGCCATATACGGCACGGCAACGGAAGCGGGGCCTGTCGAAAAAGCCAGCCCTAAGACAAATATAAAAGCGAAGAAACACAAAAGCAAAGCCAAGAAAGTTAAGAAAACCAAGAAAAAGCGTCATTCATCCGCAAAAAATAAATGATTTAGGCCATGTTCATTCATCTAAAACAACACCGCTTATATACACTAGGGCTGTTCTTGTTTAGCACCATGCTAATTACGGCATGCGGCGATGCCACCGATGACGCCAAACAAAACACCCCAATAGGCTACAGCACCGCCTATGCGGCCGCACCTGGCGGCATGCTAATAGACGCCATGGCAGGCGAACCCAGTGGCTTGATCGCCATGATAGCCGGGGAATCCGCGGCATCCGCCATTGCTGGCAATCTATTTAACAGTTTGCTGAAATACGACAAAAACTTAGACCTGACTGGCGAACTGGCGCAATCATGGGAAGTGTCGGCCGATCAGAAAACCATCACCTTTCATCTAAAACCCAATCTCAAATGGGCAGACAACCATCCCCTAAGCAGTGCAGACGTGTTGTTCACTTGGCAAAAAGTGACCGATGACCATACCCGCACCCCTTATGGCGCCGATTTCAAATTAGTCAGCAAAGCCGAAGCCCCGGACGCCCAGACCTTTCGGGTCACTTACGCGGTGCCCTATGCCCCGGCGCTAGACACTTGGGCTGGTTTGCATATCTTGCCCAAGCACTTATTAGAAAATCAAGACATTAACAATACGGCTTTTGCCCGCCATCCTGTAGGCAGCCATTACTACACATTAGCCCTTTGGAAAAATGGTCAGTATTTAAAATTAAGTCGCAACCCTAATGCCAGCCAAGGTCAAGCGCAGATAGATCATTTGCTATCCCGCATCATTCCCGATAAAGCGGCGCAATTTTTAGAGCTAAGCGCCGACAACATAGACTCCATGGTCTTGAATCCTATTCAATACGCGAGGATTTTTCCATCCCGACCCGATCTTAAAAAAAATATCGCGCTGTATAAAGAACTGGGTAATAGTTATTCTTACTTGGGCTTTAATTTAAAACGCAAACCGTTTGATGATATACGCGTGCGGCAAGCCATCAACTACGCCATCGATAAACAAGAAATCATCGATGGGGTATTGCTAGGTTTGGGTGAGCCGGTGGCCTCCCCTTACAAACCGGGCACACGCTGGAGCAACCCCGACCTTAAGCCTTACCCATACGACCCAAACAAAGCCCGTGCCTTGCTACGCGAAGCCGGCTTTGCTGACACAGACGGCGATGGCCTATTGGATAAAGACGGCCAGCCATTTAGTTTTGAAATCCTCACCAATCAAAATAAAGAACGCGAGATGACGGCGGTTTTAATTCAACGCCGTCTGAAAGAGGTGGGCATAGAGGTGAATATACGGGTGCTGGAATGGGCCAGTTTTTTAGGGCGTTTTATCAAACCCAAACAGTTTGACGCGGTGGTATTGGGCTGGAGCCTATCCTTAGACCCAGACCAATACGGCATTTGGCATAGCAGCCAACAAGCGCCTGGCCAATTCAATTTTATCAGTTACAGCAACCCGCAAGCAGACAAACTGCTAGAAGCGGGCCGCGTAGAATTAAATCCAGAAAAACGCATGAAAATTTACCACGAATTTTCAAAAATACTGCTGCAAGATAGCCCGGTGGTTTATTTATCCGCTGGCTACGGCTTATCGGCCATACATAAACGCGTCAAAGGCATTAGCAATCCGGCACCGCCAGCGGGTATAGGCCATAACACCTATGAATGGTATATTCCCAAAGCCTATTCCCGTAACGAAATAAATGAACATTAGCCTATCATGCTGATTTACTTGTTAAAGCGTATATTCTGGATGTTGCCATTATTACTGGGCATCAGTTTAATTTCATTCTTTATCATGCACTTAGCCCCTGGCGACATCACTACCAGCGAGGCCAGTTTTAACCCTAAAGCCAGCGAAGAGTCCAGGCAAAAATTACGCGCCTTGTACAACCTAGACAAGCCAATAATCGTGCAATACGGGCTGTGGGTTAAGCGTATGGCTAGCCTGGATTTTGGCCACTCATTTGCATCACACCAACGTCCAGTATTTTGGCAAAGCCGTGACAAAGACGGCCAAGTCACGCCCGGCATGATACAAGAAGCCTTGCCCATTACCTTATTAATCAATGTGTTAAGCTTGTTATTCATCATAGGCATAGCCTTGCCATTAGGGGTCATCTCCGCTTTAAAGCAAAACCAATGGGCAGACCGTAGCATCACCCTATTCGTTTTTATCGGCTTTGCCATACCAGGCTTTTGGCTGGCATTGATGCTCATGTACTGGACCGGCGTGCAGCATAGCTGGTTGCCTATTTCCGGCCTGGAGAGCATGGGCCATGAAAACCTAGCTTGGCCAGCACAAATTTTGGACACGCTGAGGCATCTCATCTTGCCGGTGTTTATTTCCGCCATTAGCGGCTTAGCCAGCATATCGCTGTTTGTCAGAAACGGCATGCTCGATGTCTTGCATCAAGACTACATCACCACTGCACGCGCCAAAGGTTTAAACGAACACCACGTTATTTACCGCCATGCCTTGCGCAACGCCCTACTGCCGCTGATTACCATTTTTGGTTTAAGCATACCCGGCTTGATAGGTGGATCGGTCATCGCTGAAAGTATTTTTGCCATCCCAGGCATGGGCAAACTGTTTTATGATGCGGTGTTAATGCGCGATTTCCCAGTGATTATGGGCATCCTAAGCATAGGCGCCATACTGACCATGCTGGGTAATTTACTGGCAGACATTTCTTACGCATGGGCCGACCCTCGCGTAAGACGTGGGGTGATGTAATGAAAATCATCTGGCGAAACCCACTGACCTTAATCGGCTTCATTATCATTATTAGCATATTGCTACTGGCATTAATAGCCCCGCTTATTGCGCCTTATGACCCCAACGCCATCAATGTGAAAGCGATCTTATTGGCGCCCACCGGCCAGCACCTGATGGGCACAGACGGTTTGGGGCGTGACGTGCTTTCCCGCATGCTGTACGGCGCACGCATCTCACTGATGGTTGGTTTTGTGGCCGTCGGTATCGCCACCGTAATAGGCATTCTATTGGGCGCCATAGCGGGCTTCTACCGTGGCTGGCTGGACACATTCATCATGCGTACGGTGGATGTCATGCTGTCGATTCCAACCTTTTTCCTAATTTTAGCCGTCATTGCCTTTTTAAACCCATCCATCTGGAACATCATGATAGTCATAGGTTTGACGTCGTGGATGGGGGTGACACGCTTAGTCCGGGCGGAATTTTTGAGCTTGCGTAATCGAGAATTCATACTGGCCGCTCAAGCACTAGGCGCTAAAGATTTTAGACTCATTTTTAGGCACTTATTGCCCAACAGCTTAACGCCCATTATCGTCAGCTCAATATTGGGTATTGCCAGTGCGGTTTTAGTGGAATCTGGCCTAAGCTTTTTAGGCCTTGGCGTGCAAGCCCCGCAGGCCTCCTGGGGCAACATCTTGACCGACGGCAAAGAGTACATCCAATTCGCTTGGTGGCTATCGCTGTTCCCAGGCTTAGCCATACTGCTGACCGTGTTAGGCTATAATTTGCTTGGGGATGGTTTACGTGATGCGTATAATCCCAGAAGCAATCAACATTAGCCTACGGAATTTAAAGACTTACAATAGGGATAAACGTTATGGGATTTTTAGCAGGTAAAAAGATATTAATCGCTGGTCTATTGAGCAACCGCTCAATCGCTTACGGCATCGCCGAAGCGATGAAACGCGAAGGCGCAGAACTGGCATTCACCTACCAAATGGAAAAACACCAGGACCGCGTGGCAAAACTGGCGGCTGATTTTGGCTCAAACTTGCTATTCCATTGCGACGTGGCCGAAGACAGTCAGATTGAAGCGCTATTTCCAGCCATAGCCAAACATTGGGATGGCATAGACTGCATCGTGCATTCGGTGGCCTTTGTGCCCAAAGATGCGTTAGATGGCGACTACCTAGAAAAAGTCACCCGTGAAAATTTCCGCATTGAGCAAGACATCAGCTCCTACAGCTTTGCTGCGCTAGCCAAAGCCGCCTACCCCATGATGGCAGGCAGAAACGGCAGCCTATTAACGGTGAGCTACCTAGGCGCCGAACGCACCATGCCCAACTACAATGTCATGGGGCTAGCCAAAGCTAGCTTAGAAGCCAACGTACGCTATATGGCGCAAAGTCTTGGTCCTAAAGGCATACGCGTTAATGCGGTGTCTGCCGGCCCGATTAAAACCTTAGCTGCCTCTGGCATTGCTGATTTTGATAAGATGATAGGCTTTAATGAAAAGCATGCGGCTTTGCGCCGCAACGTCACCATAGAAGAGGTAGGCAATGCGTCGGCCTTTCTTTGCAGCGATTTGGCGTCTGGCATCACCGGGGAGATCACCTACGTTGATGGCGGCATGAACATTACCGCCGCAGGGTCGATAGATTAAACGTGCAATCCAATCAAAAAGGCCGCTTAAAGCGGCCTTTTTTATTGGATCTGTCAGCGCCTATTATGGCTGCGACAACAACAATCTTTCATTAACCGTTACCTTTGCTTTTAGACGCAACGATTCTTTGTAGGCAGCTAAATACTCACTGCTCAAAGCCGCATTGAGCTCACTTTTTGCCGTGCTTAAGGCATCAGCGTCGCCAGCTAGAGCGGTATCGATTTTAAGCACCTTAAGCAACAAATAACCTTGCTTGCTGTCTGCCAGTCCTGAATAGGCGGGCAGTTTGGCGGCATTCGTTTTAAACGCTAGGCCCATGGCCAAATCGGTTAAGCCTTGGGCATTTTTTCTATCCACCGTCACTTCCGGTATCCACTCTATGCCAGACACGGTTTTGCCTGCTTGTAAATCTTGCAATGCCGCTTCGCCTTTAGCTTTAGCTAATTTTGCCGCCGCTTCTAGTTTAAGCAAGGATTCAATGCCGGCTTTCACTTCATCGAAACTTCTAGGCGTCGCTGGCTTGTATTCGATTAAACGCGCCGCCACCAAGTGATTGGATGAGACTTCCACCGCTTCGGTATTACGATGGTCTTTGAGCACCTCATCGGAAAAAATCAAGGCCATTATTTTTTGATTGTTCTTGAAAAACTTGGCCCCGCTTTCACGATTTAACCAATCCGATTGTTGCACTTGCCCACCAAAGGATTTGGCCGCCGGTTGCAAACTGCCGGATTGTTCATAAACCAAATTACTGAACACTTCCGCTTGCTTAACAAATTCATCTTGGGCTTTTTGATACATTAAATCGCCTTTGATTTGCGGTTTCAAACTGGTGTAATCGCTACTAGTACCGGTGATTTCCGTCACTTTAATAATATGGTAACCAAACTCCGATTCAACCAAGCCGCTGATTTTATTCACTTTCATGCCAAAAGCCGCGTCTTCGAATGGCTTCACCATGGCGCCACGAGCGAAACTGCCTAAATCGCCACCTTTAACAGCCGAACCCGGGTCTTGTGAATGCTTAATGGCCAAGCTCTCAAAAGCTTTAGGATTTTTATTTAACTCGGCTAAAATTTCCTCAGCACGCGATTTAGCTTGTTGTTTTTGTGCTGGCGTTGCACTGACGCCGAAGCCAATTAAAATATGACTGGCCCGTCTTTGTTCATTGCCTGAAAATTTAGCGGCATTTTCATCGTAAAATTTCTTCACTTCGGCATCGTCAACGTTTACCTTGCGCATAAAATCGACCGCAGACATAGATAAGAATTCCACCCTAACCTGCTCTGGTACCAATAATTTGCTTTTGTGTTGCTCGTAATACGCTTTGACCTCAGCCGGGGTCACGGTCACTTGATCAAGAAAATCTTTGGTTTTAATTTCAGCCACGCTGACCACCCGTTGCTGATTGCTTAATTTAATGGCGCTGTCCAAACGGGAGTGTGTAGCAAAGCCTATTTTCGTTAAGCCATCTTGCGCTTGCTGCGTCAGCATGTCAGCCCGTATACCGGCTTCAAATCGTGTGGGCGTCAGTTGATTCTGGCTTAAGGTTTGGTCGTAGAGTTCTTGTGAAAAATTGCCGTCTTTTTGAAATTCTGGCATGCCGGTAATATAAGTGGCGAGCTGAACATCGCTGATGGCAAATTTTGCGCGGCGTATTTCATCGTTTAACAATTGCTTGTTGATGAGTTGGTTGAGCACCAAGGATTTCACTTCAGGGCCATCAAGCTGAGCCTGATCAAACTTGCCTTCCGTCTGCAAACGACTGCGCGTATTTTTCAAGGCGTTGTCGTATTCTTGTATGGATATATTATTGCCAGCCACTTTGGCCACCGCCACATTGCTGCCAGCACTGCTTAAATAAGAGTCTATGCCAAACAAGGCAAAAGGAATGGTAATCAAAGCCAATAACGCTTTTCCAGCCCAACCTTGGGCAACCGTACGAATTCTATCTAACATAACAACCCTACCCTTACTCTGCATTAAATGATTAAATTTAAGCCCATTTAAGGGCTTAAATCATTCTTTATACCAAACCGACAATATACCATAAGAGCTGGCTATTCTGCTCTATGCCATGCACTAGGACGTATAACAACACTTAAGCTTGGCACTGGTCGCTAAAAAGTGAAAATACAAATAAAAATAGCGAGTCCTAAGACTCGCTATTTTTATTTGGCGGAGCGGACGGGACTC
>SXGU01238198.1_pt1 | contig 25182 bp, 30 predicted proteins | sample 3174531 | NCBI WGS metagenome assembly SXGU01 (sample SAMN11356863, study PRJNA531348) | freshwater metagenome | isolation source: freshwater sample F1-140 | place: China: Fuxian Lake, Yuxi | collected 2017-12-25
CTCCCATCCGCCGCCGTAGAACCACTCGTACAGCGCCACGCACAATCCAGCGATAGCGATTGGGCCACCCACAATGAACCAATCATCCTCTGAGTTCGCCGCCTTCAGCATAGCGTGCAAATTACCACTTCCGAATCCGCCCGAGTAAGAAAGCACAAAAAGGTGTGCGTAAACGCACATTTCCAGAGGCAGAAGGTGCCTTGTGCGCCATCTGCGGGCCGCTTTGTAAATTTGTGTCATGGAGGGGTCGAAGGGGTTATTCACTAGCGCGGTCCTCCGGCTTGCGGGTTGCGACGTTTGCGGCTGCAATGGCGTTTAATGCGTCCGTCAAGTAACGCTTCTCTGCGGTTGTGGCTGCGCGCATGATCGCGGCCATCGCTTGCGGGTCGCGCATCTTGTCTGCGAGATAGTCGAGCGTTTTCTCGGTTGCTTTGCCTTCCATCCTGTTCAGGACGGTTCGTACCACCATCGTTGTTCTATCGAGCAAGCCGGGAACCTTGATAGATTGGAATTCTTTGCCAATCTGACTAGCAAGTTTCTCGCCACCTTCAGAAGCAAGCTGCGCGTACCGCGCCTTGCGTGCCAAGTCCTCGGCAACGCTTTCGACTGCGCGAATCTGCTGCGGGCTGAGGATTTGCGCGAGGTCGTCGTATCTCGCATCGCCGGTTGCGCGCTTGATCGTGCCCGGTGCGTCCCTAAGTGCCTGCGAGTACCCTGCGGCGCGTTGCGCTGGCGTGGCCCCTGCGTCGGCCAGTGCTGGCGTGAGGCGCTTTTCAAGCTCTTGCCCGATCTGCATTTGATTGATCGGTACGCTCGCCTGCGCGAAAGTCTGCTGCGCTTGCTGGTATCCCGGAATGGCATTTGCGAGCCGATCCTTGATCTGCGTAAGCTGACCCTTGATGAAGGTGTTTTCCTTCTTCGCAAGCGCCGCTTTCATGCCATCCAGCACGGAAGAGATTTCCTGCGGGTTTGTTCGCAGTTGCCCGTTGGCATCCAGAAGCCCGGTACGAATGTTCTGCAATTCAGTGACGAGTTCTCGGTTCCCCGGATTCTTGGCGAGGATGCCTTCGACCTGTTGGAGAATTGGCGCGGTGTTGACTGCCTGCGTTCCCTGCCGTGCCGCCGCGTACAGCGGATCAGCCGCCGCCTTGCGCGCCGCCTCAGCCGCCGCCAAGTCTGCCGGAGTGCGCCCTACAGTCTGCACCGCGCCTACCCGCGCCGCGTCCTGCGCCCTAGCGATAGCGTCGTACTCGGACGGCAGCCTACTTTGCACCATCCGTTGCAGCGCGGCAAACTCTGCGCTTCCGGCAGGCGCAGCGACTTCGCCAGCCGTGCCATGCGATCCGGGAACGATGGCGCGGTTCTGATCCAATGCCTGCGTCACCTGCGGCGCTCGCGGCCCTGCCGCTTCAATCGCCGTGCGGCCTGCAATCTTTTCAGTGCCCCCCGGCAGGAACGGACGCACTACGTTCCCCACCATGCGCCCGCCGCTGCTTAGGAGCGCCCCGAGAGGCACCGCCCCCGCTCCGAATATGCTACCAATACCGAATCGGTCCACGGCGTTCTTGAGTACATCCGAAAGCGTCTGCGGGTTGCTGGTGTCGGGGGTCGCCAGCGCCATACCTCCACCGAAGTTCGACCCTTGGATAACGCGCTGCAACCAGTTTGCGGCTTGCGGGATCGCTCTGCCGACCGCTAGTCCTGCCGGATTGAAAACAGCGCCGCCCATGCCGTATGCGTCGAATCCCTCGTCGCCAGTCATCGCCATGCCGCGCTGCTTCATGTCCTCAAGCTGCTTCACACGGTCATTGATGATCGTGTGCATTCCGGCAGCGCGGAATATCGGGTCCGTGTTGGCCTTCAGTTGCAACGCGCCAATCACCGGAGATGCCGCCCCGAGCGCAACTCGCGTCCACGGATGACCAGCCACCGCCGCGCCCATGTCGTCGATCAGCGGTCGCTCGCCGGATAGAGTGTATGTCTGCGGGACTGGTTTAGGTGCGGACTTTTCAGTCTTACCGAAGTTCTGCTGTGCGTAGGCCAACACCTGATCTTGAGTCGCTCCATCAGGCGCAGTGACCCTGAACTTCTGTCCCTCTGGCGATGTGATTTCGTAGGAGGCCATGCCGCTACTCTACGGGCTTGATGGACCAACCGCTAGGAGCCGCCGCAGGTGCCGTAGGCGCTTCCTGTGGTGCGCGTCCTGCGTGCTTCACGTTGTAAGCATTCCGCAGCCGTCCCTTAGCGCCTTCCGTGTATTCCACAATGCGCCCAAGAGCGGCCTTAAATTGCTCTGGCGACTGAGCACGATCCAGCGCGGCAAGGTTGTTCTGCAACATAACGTTTTCTCTGTCTGATACTTGGCCGAGCGCGCCCCCTGTCTTGCTTGCATCGCGCATGGCTTGTAGGACGCTGAATCCTACTTGTGATTTCAGTGTATCTAGTCCAGCCTTGAAGTTGGCTGCGTCCGTACCGGGGATTGTCGCCAATCCGCCAATGAGTGGGACGACGGACATTTTTCCAGTTGCCTTGTCAAGTCCGGGATGGGTGAGCATCCGGTTTGCCTCCTGAGCAAGCCTGTTCATAGCCGAGGTCGTGCTTTCAAGTGAAGCTGTGTCCGCGTTGTAAGCGCCGGTAATCTTCGTATCAGCCGGAGACAGCCCGATGACGCGCCCGGTCTTGGCGTCGATCTTCTGCACTCGGCCAGTGGTCGGGTCCACGATATCCGTAACCGTTGGTGCCGGTTCGTTGCGCGGAGGCCTCAGCGAAGCCGCTAGCCGCATCATGTCTTGCCGCCCCTGAATCTGCATCTGTGCAAGCTCGCGTTGCAGTGCGGCGCGTTCCTCCCTGGAGATTGCCGCGTCCGCAAGCCTCTCCTGAAGCGCCGCCCTGCGTTCCTCGCGTGCCGCTGCCGCCATCGCCGCCGCGTTATCACGCTGCGCCGCACGGTCTAACGATCCCTGCTGCGTCCGCATGATCGCATCCGGTGTCCCAAATCGCGCCGCGACCTGAGCAAGCTGCTCCTGCGTCGGATTAGGCCCGAGTGCGCCGAGCGCGCCCCTGAACGCCTCCTCCCGCTGTAGCGCAGCCTGTTTCTGCTGCTGCGCCTGCGCCGCGCTGAGGATGCCCATCAGGTTCTGCGCTTGGGCGAGTTGCCCCGCCTGCTCCTGCTGGCGAAGCTGGTCCGTGCCCTTCCATCCCGCGAGGAACGGGACTTGCCCTAGTACACCTGAGAGGTCGGCCATGTCGTTTCCTTACTTCAGCTTGAGAAGTTCCGCGAGGGTCTGCGCGGCGGTAGGCTTGGGGTTGAAGATGTCGTTGATGCCGCTGCCGATGCTGCCAAGCGCGTTCCAGCCCGCGCCCTGCTGCCCCACGGCGTTCATCTGCGCCTGCGATCCGGCTTGGTAGGGCACGCCGTAGCCTGCGGAGGTCAGGCCGCCCCTGTACGTCCCTAGCGCCCCCGCGTTGCGGGCGTAGGCGTCCGACATCATCTGCGTCAGTTGGTTGCCGGAGCCGATGGGGTTGCCGCCCGTGGACAGGGCATAGGCTTGCCGCTTCGCCGCGTCGTCAAGGAAGGTCTTTCCCTCCCCTTGCAAGTAGGCGTTCGGGTCGGCGTAGGACTGCTTGAGCATGTCCCGCGCCCACTGGCCTTCGCCTAGCTGCTTGTTGGCGATGTCGCGGTAGGCATCTGCTTGGGCGTTGCTGGCGAGGTAGCCGCCGATCCCAGGCCCGACCGCGCCTAGCAGCTTGGAGAGGCTGAAACCGTCTGTACTGCCGGTTCCGCCGATACCTCCGTTCCCGCCAAACAGGTTGCCTAGCCCGCTTTTGAGCAAATTTGATGCGCCGGTTCCAGAGTTGTACAGGAATTGCTCAAGCGCCGAGCGTGTGGTGCCGGGGAGCGCCGATTCAACGGCTTTCAGGGCATCCGCAGAAGGCACCCCATTATCGAGTTGCCGGATTAATTCCCCGATTGGGTCATTGGCGGAAACAGGGTTGTAGACGTTATTGGCGTCAGGCAACCACGACTCCCACCCGCCACTGTCCGCATAGCTCGGCAAGTCAGCCCAATTCGGCCCTAGCCCCTCAGCGAAATACGACCCCCCCACCTGCGTCGGATTCGCCCCGCTCGCCATTGTGGAAGTGATGCCGTCGCCGCCAAGACTTTTGAAGTAGTTACCGAGTTCACCAAGCAGACCGCCACCAGGCTGACCGAATCCGCCAAATATAGCCCCTGATCCAACCGCTGCGAGCAGGGACGGGATGAGTTCAAAGTCGCTTGCCGGTGCCCGCTGCTGATCCACTGGAACCTGCGCGTTCAGGTTGATCGTGCCGTCCGCGTTGTAGGTCGGCGTGTACCCCGGCGCTACGTCGCGCAGAGCCGCTGCTAGGGCGTTTTGGTCCATGCCCTGAACCGCAGAAGCGCCGTAGTTCGGCTGTAGGAGCGCACCAGCAGACCAGCCGCCAGCGGGCATCGTGGCGTTCGGGTTCCAGCCGAAGGGGTCTGCAGCTACACCCGCATTCGGGTCTTGCCCCGCGTCTAGAAACTGCTCTTGGCCGTTGTTGAACCACCGTACTTTGCCGGTGTTCTCATCGTATCCTATTGCTTCCCAAGCCATCGCGTTCTCCTTAAATCCCTATCTCAAACCAGCCTGCAATGTTAAACGTATCCCCGCTCGCAGCTTGCGTCGGTAGGTAGCAGCGCGAGGTCGCGGTGTCGATGTGGCAGACGCCAACGGCAATGTTGGTCGTGTTGTTCGTCATGGTCGCAACGCCACCGATGCCCTTCGCCGTGCGCGGCAGGGTCAGGTAGTGCGTTCCGGCAGTCGATGCGATGGAGGTCGTCGAGACTGCCGAGACTTGGAAATACATCATGCTCCCGACTATCTTGAAGCGCCCCGTATAGGTCGGCGTTCCCACCACCGTCAGGGAAAAACTCGGAGTGAATGGCAACCACCGATCCTGCCCGAGCAGGTCCGCGTAGGCGAAGGACTGCGTATCCAGTTGCAGGTTGTCGAGAGTGTTCACGATGTTCCCTGCCGCACGGTCAGTTCCAGCGCCTCAAGGCGCATCGGCGTGTTAGCCGAGTGCGTCAGCACCCATGCGCGGCGGCGGGCGCTACCAAGCCGCGTCAGGCGCGGGCGTTGGGTGGACAGGTCAACTGTGCCGAGCGCCGTATAGGTGTCGTAGTCGTCGTCCGATGCCGAAATAGTGAGGTCTGAGGCCGAATCCTCAACGTCGCCCACGATATCCACGTTATCCCAGAACTTCCGCTTGACGCTCCCGAAATCGAGCTTCGGCAGTTGCACCCGCGCCGTGTAGGTCGTGCCGTCATCCGTGAATACCAGCGCGGCAGGGTTCATCACATACACCTTGCCGCTCGTGTTCTTGTTCGTGATGGCGTAGTTAGCCATCGTGCCGCCGAGCGAGATGCCGACGCACTTGTACCAGAGCGGCGTCGTGCTGGTCCACTCATGCCAAAGCTTTTCTTCCACGCAGTACACTAGCGTTTGCGCCGCAGCCCGCACCACCACGAAAGATCGTCCGTAGAACCGGACGCTCGTCAGCGTGATATTCGTCGCCCCAGCCAGAATCAGGATGCTGTCAATCTCCGTCGTCGAGATGCGCGATATTCCGGTGTCGTACATGAATACCGAAATGCCGCCCTGCGGGGTCGATCCCGCCCAAAATTGCGAGTCCGAAATGCTCGCAATCGCGTCCGCCGAGATTGCCCCTATCTTGACCGTCATGGCCGGAACCGGCGCGAACGGGAACGGCGATAGGCCCGCGTTACGGTAGAACTGGATGGATTCCGTACCGAACATCATCAATAGGTTCTGGTGCCGGATCAGCGCCACGCCCTTGTCGGCGTAGCTGTTGGCGGTGTCAAACGCCGTCGAGGTCCACCCCGTCACCGTGTTCAGGTCAGAGGCCCACACCGTTCCGTCAGTGCAGCCGATGCAGGCAAATCCGTCAATCACGGCGAACCCGCCCACGGTCGTCTTTCCGGCGTTCCCCGGAAAATCAACGTCCGTGATCTTGGTCATCGTGCCGACGCCGGTATCGTAGTACCAGCCCGTAGAATCCCCGCTCGCCACCAGCAGCGTTGCCGTTGTGCCGACAAATGTTTCGTTGATCGCCCTAGCAACCCCCGTAATCGCGCCCAAGCTCGTCGTCGCGTTGTAGATCGTGGAGTTCGTCGCGCCGAACGCTGCGATTACGTCTGTCCCTGACGCCGATCCCGTCCAGATGTAAATGGCCGATCCAGCGTTGCCACTGGCAGGCGTGTTCGCCGTGCCCCATCCTGGCCGCTTCGTGCAGTACACCTTCTTGCTTCCAGTCAGCGGGTCAGGCACGGTCATCCCAAAGCAATTGACGTACTTCGCGTCCTTCGTGCTTGAGTCGCTCGCCTTCCCGACGATCATCAGGCCGACGATGCCAATCCCCACGTATCCGCTGGAAGTGTCAGCGGTATTCGTGGAAGATATGCGCGTCGTGTACGGGCCTGCTAGCGGGATGCGGACAGGTTTAGACATGACGGGCTATCTCAGCACCTTTCGCGCCGATGCCAGTACCATCCGAACAAGGCGCTTCAGGAACGTGCGCTGGCCTGCGGTGAAGCCTGCGAACACGCTGTCAACCGTAGAGTTGACCTCCGCAGGCGTCATGTTCAAGTCGGACTGAATCTGCGCGTCGATCTTCGCCTGCTGTTCTTCGGTCAGGTCGGTTTCGCGGCGGGCTTGGATTGCTTCTGCTGCCGCAACAGCCGCCGCTTCCGCCGCTTGCAGTGTTGCCGTGTCAGGCTGCGGCCCGAGGGCTTGCTCGTTCCAGTAGGCGATGTACGGCCCCGCGCCGTCGTCCTGCACGCGGTAGTCCACGAGAGGGTCGGCGTTGGGGTAGAGGGTGGCTAGAATCAGTCCGAGGTTTTGCATGGTCATTCTCCCCTCACGCGCGAAGCGGAGAAGCAGCTATTCGCCGAGAGGTTGCGGTTCGATCCGTGCGCCTGGTACGTCTGCATCACGCAGTAATCCGACGTTCCGTTGAACACCGCTTCCATCTTGAACGCCTGACCGCCGTTGTTGTTCGTCCCTGCTTCTGTCAGCGCCTTGTTGTAGTCGGTGTTCGTGTGCGCGATGGAAATCTGCACCGCCCCGGTGACAAGGTCCGAGTATTCATGGAGCGGGCCGAGGTCATAGACGCCAGCCACGTTCGGCTGGTACCGATACGTACTGGTGTCAAACACCCCGTCAGGATCGTACCGCTCCGTGTCGAGAGACACCGTCGTGACCGTATTGTGTGCGATCAGTTGGGTGCCGCTGCGCTTGACGTGGACACGGCAGTCGGGGATCACGAACGGCGCTTGGTCGATCTGCGTGATTGCAGCGGCCCACGTCCCTGCCGTAGTCTGCGTCGAGAGCATCTTCGCCACGCATGTCCACGGTACGTTGCTGCGAGCGGTCGTGGAGTAGACGCCGGTGGCGGAGTCCGCAGCACCGGCCCCACCTTCCGCCGTCGTGCTGACCAGCCGTGCCTTGCCGAACACACCGGGATAGTCGGGCGGAAGGTTCGACGCAGCAAGCTCTGCCGCCCCGGCGTTGTTCAAGAGGTAGACGAAAATGTGCTGCGCGATGGCTGAAGCGTGCCCAAGCGTCGAGCCGCTGGAAATGACCAGCGACAGGGCGGCGGTGATCGGCACAAGGTCGAAGCCGGAATCGGTGAGCGATGCCTTGCGGAACAACACGTAGACCGGGTTAGTCGCGCTTGGGTCGTTGCCGTCGTCACCCTTCACGGCGATGGTCAGCGCGTTGCTTCCGACGCTCGGCACGATCTTCCCGTTGACCAGCAAGCCTTGACCGAAGGGCATTGCTCGGGCCATTGCTGTGACGAGGCGAAGTTTCTTGCCGGTCGCGGCGCTGGCGTCGTAGCTACCTAGGAAATCCGCGATCTTGTCCGGGGCCGTGTCCTCCGTGGAATTGTTTACAAGCGGCGATAGCGCAGCAGCAGCGTTCGCCGGGTCGCCTAAGATCGTGTAGTGCAGGCGGTTGACATCATTGAAACCAATCCGCATCGGTCAGCGTCGTACCGTTCACGAACGTCGTATCTGACATAGCGCCACCTCCTTCAAGGCTTCAAATTACCAAACATACGGAACAGCCCTGTTATCCGTATGCTGCAATGCGTTGCTCTTTCGGATATTCGTTGACGCCGGAATGACGCGCAGATTGTTCTCTACGTGCAGCCCGCACACCACATCACTCTGTAACGGAATGATGTGGTCTACGTGATGCTTAACTCCTGTGGATTGTGTTCTCAACCGAGCCAAGTGATACGCCTCACGAATGAAGAACTTGTTTGCCCATGATGGAGTAGCTTTTCTGCATACGGCTCTTTTTACAGATTCATACTCGGCAGAACGCGCCAAGTAATACTCCTTGTTTCTCTCTATCCAACTAGATTTCAGTTCGGCGCACCTTCCTTTGTTTGCTTCCCTCCATGCCTTGTTTTTCGACAATACAGCAACCTTTCTCTTTTGATAGTCTGCCGCGCTCCTAGCTTTGTTCTTTACCGGATCGTATGCGGCCTTCCTGAGAGCCGCTACTTTCTCTTTGTTTTTCTCATACCAAGCTCTATTGGCAGCGTTAAGTTTCTCTCTATTCGCAGCACGCCAAGCGCGATCCTTTTCCTTGCCGCGCAACCTCGCAGCCTTAACCTTCTCAGGATGCCGCTTGCGATACGCCGCCTGTCGTTCTGCTGGCGTCATGATCTCGTTCCTTCAGTCAGCAGGGGGCGCGGGGCGGGCATCATCGCATCCTCATCCCGCCGACGCCGTTGACGCGCATTTGCAAGCTGGAGCCTGATCCGGCTTCCTTGGTGTCTTGGCCGTTCACTTGCATCAGGATGTTCTTGTACTTCGCTTCCCACACCTGCAAGCGTGGGTCTTGCCCGATCACCATGACGCCCTCCGCGAGCGTGGCGAACAGGTACAGGTCGGGGTTATTCGTGAATAGCGCGTTCAGCGCAGCGCCGGAAATGGCGGTGAGTCGCTTGTAGTACACGCCGTTTATCGTGTACGTCGAGTCAGGGTAAGGGCCGAAAATGAAGTTCGTTCCCTGTCGGGCGAAGAACTTGGGGATGCCCTCCGCGCCACGATTGGGATAGTTCTCGTAAATCCACTCCACGTTCCTGCGCTCAAGGAACTGCGCGGGTGAAGTGGTTACGTAGGAAAACTTGGTGTCTACATAGTCCGCCGGAGTCGCAGCCATGCCAGCAGTGATCGACAGGGAAAGCGCCGTTTCCATGTCTATCGTGCGGACTTCTCGGAACAGTCTTGTCTCTGCGACGGTAATAAGGTCCGTCATCATCGACACGCCAACGCTTGTCATCGTAGCGTTGTTATCGTCCAGTAGCCAGGAGGCCACCGAATTACCGAAGGACGTATAGCTAGCGAATGACATTGCGCGGCCTCGTCTGTTGGGCTTGGTTAGCTCCGGGCGCGGGCCGCGTCCCTAGTTGGCTACTGAAATCTAGGCGATATTTACCACGGAATTCGCCTTGCGTCCAATGGGGGCGAAAACGGCGTCCCGGTGCTTCTGGGCTACCTTGGCGTACCCCAAACCGGCTAGGAAAGCCTCTACGTCGCCCCTCTGCGACCCGGCCCGATAATGCTTGTCCTCGGTCACAATGGCGGGTTGGAACGCCCGGATCGCCTTTTCAGCCCCGAGGATCGCCGCTAGCTCGTACCCCTCTACGTCGAGCATCAGGAAATCCAGCCCCGGAAGGCCCAAATCGTCAATCCGCAGGGTCGGTATGATCCCCGCGCCCTCAACGTAGTGCGCCCCTGCGTTCTGCGGAACCCGGTGCATCCCGACCGTTCCCGACTGGCTCCCGAGCGCCGCCTGAATCTTGATGACGTTGGGCGCATCCATGAGGTTGAAGCCCATACAGCCGAAATTCTCATGGTCAGGCTCAAAGGTGTAGACCGCCCCGAACCGCTCCGCGATCTTCTTGGGCCATACTCCCACGTTTCCGCCAGCTTGCACGGCAATGTCGAATTTCTGACAGAACGGGTAGTACGCCTCCAAGTCGGGTAGCGTGATGAACATCGCCTCCGCGCCCTCCCGATCTTCGACGGGGAACATGAACCCGTTGACCTTCTTCAGCGCGGTCATCAGTTCATGGCTTTCAGGTCGGGATTGGTGATGTACTTACGCTGCGTCGGGAAGCGCATTTCCCCCATGATGGTGCGCCGCGCAACGAAATGGATGCTGCATTCGTGCGGGGCCAGGAACCGCTTAACGGGGTCGAGCGGGAAGAATTCCTTGGCCGATATGCCCTGACAGAATTCGACCATCCACCCGTTCTGCTCGTAGAAGTCGTGGAATAGCGTAGGGCACACGTTGTAAAACCCGTGGTTCACCATGCTCATCGGCGTGGTGTGGAAAATGACGCCCCCGTGCCTCACGGCGTTCGCTGCGTTCATCATGGCTTGGGCGATGTTGAAGCAATGCTCGATGGTGCCGCCGTCTATGACCATATCGAACGCGCCCAAGTCGTGCGGGTAGTTCAGGTCAACGATGGTTTCGATCCCCCGCGAAGCGTGTACGTCCACGCAGGTAATCTCCGACCCGATCATACGGAAGAATTCCACGGTTTCCGGCAAGTCGTGTTTCAGCCCGTGCCATCCGCCGTTCGGGACGTAGGTTTGCGGGGTAACGCCGAAAATGTCCTCGATCTGCTCTTTCGTGGCGAGGATGTCTGGATACCCTAGCGACAGGATGCGCCGCGCAGGGAACTTCTGCATGACCAGCAGCGCGGCGACGTTCAGGCCCAATGGCGCTTCATCCAGTCGTGATCTACCTCATGCGGGCGCGGCTGCCCGTGGAAGCACACCACCGCTGTTTCAGGTGGAACGCGCTTGGTGCAGTGCATTTTGTAGGACCGGATATGGTTGAAGCGGTCGTTGATGTACTCCACATCCCTATCCATCGTGTCCCAGATAAACGCCTGATCGCCTACATACGGGCCGTCTGCATGACGCTCGTAATAGTCCATGTATGCCTTCGCCTGCTTTGCGAACTTGGCGTAAATCCCCGTGGGTACGTTCTCGCCAGAAAACCACATCATGCTTGAGTTGCAAAGGTTATCGACCCAGAAGTTACGCAGGATGGCGAAGTCGCAATCTATGCGGCTGATCGGGTCGATGTTGTCAACGATCACAACGTCTAGGTCGAAGTAGATCGTCGGGTTCTCGACCACCCCAGGCCGGAATAGCTCCAACTTCGACCACCAGCCTTTCCAGTCGTGCTTGAACGGGATCGCCTCGCAAGGAACCTCGATATCGGTCAGGCAGCGGAACCGATGCGGTTGCTTCAGGTTTCGCGCTACCCCGTCCCGCAGTTTCTGCACCCATTCGCCGTCATAGACGCCACCGGAGCGGCAAACGCAGATCACATCAAGCATACGCTACGCATTCCTCGCATACGGTTCCGGTTACGTCCTTTTTCAAGTGCGCGGCCCGTAGCGTCTGGAAGGCTTCGGAGTTCCATGCTTCCATGAAGCTGACTTTGTTCAAGTCGCCCATTCCCCACCGGGAGTCGGCATCGAAGCAGCAAGCAGAGAGAATGCCGTCCGCTGTAACGTGTCCCTCGGTGAACGCCGACCAGCACGGTAGCGGCTCCCGCAGCGCGTCAAGCCGTCCCTGATTACCCGCCGTTGGCCTGTATCCTAGTTCCGCTTCACGCTTGGTCGCAAGGCTCCCCATCGAGTACAGCGGCAACCAGTAGTGCTCGTCCACGTAGCCTAGAACATGCTCATGCAGGAAGTCCTCCATGCGCTTTTGCTGCTCGCCATCGTACTTGATGGACGAGGCATAGATGCCGCACTTGGACTTAACCCCCTGCCTGACAATCTGCGCCGCTTTCAGGTTGAATATCGCCTTGTTGAACAACTCAGGCTTCACTCCCATGACTTTCTTGAACTGCTCATCATCGGCAGCGTTCATGGAGAATTTCAGCGAATCAAGCCCCGCTGACATGACGGCGCGTTGCAGGGCGGGCGTCATCAGGCTGCCGTTGGTCGTCAGGAAAACATACGGCATTTGAAGATCGTTCTTCAGCCACCGGATCGCCATGACCAGCAGATCAGGGGCCATGCACGATTCGCCCAAGTAGAAGCATCCGATTTCCTCTACCCCCGAATCCTTCATTTCAGTGGTAATGCGCTTGAAGAAATCGAAGTCCATATCCCCCTTCGGTTGTTGCTCCCGCGTTCGCAGGGCGCAGAACCCGCACCGATAGTTGCAGCGCCCCGTAAGCTCGATCTTCACTGACTTGGGGGCCGGAGGATCGACACGGCATTGTTCTGCGCGAACAAGCGTGATGCCGTCAATCCGCTTGGTAATGCTCATTTGCGCCCCTGAATCTTCGCCCTCAGATCAGTGGCAATCTCGGCTATGGTGTGCGTCCACTCTGCTTTCTGGCGGTACAGCTTGACCGAATTCGCCCACGGGAAATCGCTACCCGTCAGCCCGTACCTCCAGATCGGCCATTTCGGGATCATTACCCAAGTCGGCACCCCAAGCCCCCCGCCAAGGTGAACAGCGGTCTGCTGCACGGTGATAATCAGGTCTAGCTCTGCCATCAGCGCGGCCTGGTCATCCATGTCCTGCGTCTGCGTAGCGTGCGCCCAATGGTGGATTTTGATGCCGGTGTCCTGCTCAAGCTGCGTGGCTTCCGGCGCGTCCTTGTACTGTAGGCTGATGAAGGTCGCATCCTGCCGCCAGATCGGTTCCAAATCCTTCAACTTCAGCGACCTGTACCGCTCGCCCGTCTTGCGGACGCCGCCAGTCCACGAAATCCCTACCTTCAATTTCGGCCCTAGCGCATCCAGCATCGAGCGCCACATAATGCGCCGCTGCGGGTCGGCCACAAGGTACGGCTCTCCCTTGAAGTCCTCATCCGAGTTGCGGAAGAACCTCGGCAGCGACCCCATTGCGACCATCGCATCCGCGCCCACGGAGTTAGGCCACTCCACCTGCTTGTTGTAGCGCGTGCCGTACACCTCGCAGTTGAACGACCGGCGGAACAGCCCCGCTAGCCTCTTATCGCATTCAATGACCACCTTGTTATTCTTCTGAAGGTCTGGAATGCAGGAGGCAAAGCTGATTTCGTCACCGATGCCCTGCTCACCATAGGCAATGACCGTCAGCCCGTTGTCGCCCATCCAGCGCGGGATGCGCCCGAAAATGCGCTCGCAGCGGGCTAGGTGCTGTCCGAGGTTGTACTCGTAGCCTTCCCACCCTTCTTTCCACTGGCGCAGCATCAGTTGCGCCACGCCCTTGTTGTACCGCGCTTCCGGCAGTTTCGGATTGATCCGAATGGCCTTGTCGATGCAGTTGATGGCCTTCTGCGGCTGACCCATCCATGTGTACAACTGACCGATGTTGTTCAGCGTGTTGGGGTCGTTCGGGTTGCGGGCGAGTGACTTGATATAGCACTTTTCCGCTTCCTCGACATCGTGCGCCGACTCAAAGTAGCACAGGCCCAGGTTGTTCCAGATCAGGGAACTATGCGGCAGGAGCGTTGCGGCATGGGCCAGCAGCGGATGCGCGAGGCCGTACCGCTGGCAGTCGATCATGATGTGCGCCGCGAGGGTCAGGGCCGGGACGCTATCGAAATTCTCATTCATGTACTTGATGCACATGATGAGCGCCTCGTCCGGCTTGCGATCAAGCCTCAGAAGCTCGGCTTGGCGCAGTTGTTGCGGTACTTCTACAGGTAGATCGTCTTTTACAGCCTTCAGTGGTTGGGTCACTTGATCCTGTGGTGTTTGGTTGTCGTTTTCAGGTATTTGTACTGCGGGTCTTCCAACAGCGCGGACATGCGGGGTCCGTGTTCCTTGTTGTAGATGTCAACCCCGTGTTTGAGCAACCATTCCACCTGCACCATCGCCGGGATACTGGCGTAAAGCCACATCTCCTGCTTGATGCCCTGTTTCGTAAGCTCGTCGTCGTTCTGACGCTGCTTGTTCAATTCAATGATCGGCGTGCTGTCGCCAGTGTACGAAATCGTCGTTTCGTCTGTCAGATCGTTGTAGCTGTGCCAGGTCATCAAACCCGTCAGCGGATCGTAGTCCAACAGCTTCTTGTCCATGCAACCTCCAAAAGCCGGGGGTTTCCCCCCGGCTCCCGTTACTTACGTCAGGTCTGCGATCTTGCCGCTTGCGTAGAAGTTGCGGGCAACAAGGCAGAATTCCACGTCGATGAACCGCTTGATAGCGGACCCCGTGCGCGGGATTTCCTTCTGTTGCACCTTACGCAGATACCCCACAGCCCAGTAGTCCATGTCGAGCACGAACGCCGTCCGGTTCCGCTGGAAGCGGTTGGGAATGACGCGATGCTCGCCAAAGTCCGAGATGTAGAGGTCTGCCGCACCTACGATTGCGGTGCCTTTCGCAGTGCTTCCAGCCTCGCGGTACAGCGTAGCGATACCCGCGAACCCGCTCACCACCTGCTTTTGCGTACCCCCGACCATGATGATTCCGGGGTTTCCGCCAGCAGTCCAGCACGCAGCGATAGTGTTCTTCAGCGCCGTAACGACGAAGGCACCAGTCACCGTCGAGTCGGTCGGCGCGAGCAAGGTTCCGCCCGAGGTCCATCCGGGAGTCGTCTGCGCCGTGCCAGTGCCGAGCGAGGTCGAGTTGCCAATCGTGGTCGCGCCGGAAGTGAACGTGAGCCACGATTCAAGGCCAGCGGTCGAACGCACAACCGATGCCGAACCCGCCGACGAGGACTGGTTTCCGGTCAGCGCCTGCTCCATGTCGCGCTTCAGTTCGCCAAGACGCTTGGCAACCTGATACGACATTTCGCTTGCGCGGCCAGCTTTGTTCACAGCCTGTTGCGTGTCCGTCACGATGGCGTACTTGCTGGAAATCTGGCAGTAGTTGCCAACGCGGGAGGTCGGCACCGAAGTACCGTTCGCAGCATCATCGCCTTCCAACTGGCGGTTGATGGTTGCGCCTACCAGCGCGTCAGTCTGCCACTCATGCAGTACGGCTTCCGCGCTGACGCGGCTTGCCATCGTCATGAAGGGCGTCTCGGTCGGGGAGATGGTGTAGATCACATCTTCCAAATCTTCCCGATTGCCTACCGCTTGGTATGTCTGAAATGCACCTGATGGGACAGCCATGATAAGGCTCCTTTAAGGATTACTCGCGGCGCTATGGCGGGGTCGGCTCTGCCTTCCCATCTAACCTAGTCTGCTGCGAATAACTGCGGCGGCATCATCTAGTTTGCCGCTCGCTTGCAACCGCTTCATCGCACTCATTTCCTGTTGTGCCTTGGCCGATGGGGTGTTGTTCGTGCCGGGTTTTACAACCTTGGGTGCAACAACAACCTTCTTTGCCGTGGCAGGGGCTTTTTCCTTCGCCTGCAACTGGTCGTACAAGTGCGCCTTGTGAAGCAGTTTGATTGCCCTCGCATCAACCCAGGTGGCGACTTCCTCAGGCTTATATCCGACACTCTCGCCGGATTTCATTAGCGTCTGATAAAGTTCGTCATTCCAGCCGGGAATATCCGATTCCAAGATTTCACGGGACTTCTGCGCCGCGCTCGTCATGAGTGCCTTGCGCTCCGCTTCATTCTTGGCAACGGCTTCCTGCTGTTTGGATTGCAACTGCGAAAGCACCTGTGATACTTGATCCGCCTTGTTCCGAAGCCTCACATACTCAAAGGCGTCGTTATTGGCGAGGGTGTTCCAGTCAACAGATTTCAGTTCCGGGGCCACATAGTCAACAAACGCGGCCTGGAGTTGCTGAAGGCTCTGGACGTACTGCTCTCGTTGCTGTCCAACTTGCTTGGCAATCTCTTGCGGGACTGCTTCTCGTTGGCGTGCTACTTCTGCGGTCTTGCGCTGGTAATCCTTCTGGCGCATGTAGCCGAGTTTAAGCTCCTTGACGGGTAGCTTTTCGGTTACATCCTTGCCATCCTCGCCCTTGATCGTCACCTCAAGCTCGGTGGCTTCCAGTTGGTCAAGCGGGATCGTCTGGCCGTCGCCTTCCTCTCCCTTTGGTTCTTCCTGCGGTTCCTGCCCTTCAAGTTGCCTATTGTCGGCTGCGCCTTCTTCCGGCTGCTCGCCTTCTTGCGGTGCGGGGTCGCCAAGCTGCGGCGGCTCTGCTTGTGCTTGGGGTGGCGCGGCATCGCCCGCCTTCTCTGCGTTCAGGATTGCTTCGATCCGCTGGACCGGCTCTGGAACCCCGCGCATGTCCCTCGATACGGGTGCTGGTGCGGGGGCCGGTGCGGGGGCGGCTGCGGGTGTCGCTTGGCCTTCTGCCATGTCTATCTCCTTACCATGTTCGCCACGCGCTCAAGCGCGGAGCGTTTTCTGTCGATCTGGTCGCGGGCGAGTTTTCCCGCTTCCATCGTGCCCTTCAGAAGATCGCGGAACTTGCGCGTTGTTACCGCAAGTCGCCAGCAGCTTTCCCGCGCCTCCAAGTCCCTGACCGGCGCGGCCATCCACGCCTCCATCACCTCGCGCTCCATCAGGTCGAGCGTTTCCTGCAACAGAGGGTCGCTGCACAGCCTCGTTGCTGCATTGGCGCGGTTAAGGGCTTCTTCAGGGGTCATCTGGTTCCTTACAGTGAGCTTAGGGCGATCAGTTTAAGGATGATTTCCGTGTCGTCAATGATGCGCCGTTCTTCGTTCTGAGCCTCGATCTGCATCGCCCGCATAGCTTCTGCGGCAAGTGCGGTGTCCTTTGCCTTCTGCGCCTTGGCTGATTTCGTGGCCGCAGGCGTCACCTGATCCGGTACAAACGCCGAATCCGGGTGGCGAACGCGAAGTTGCGCCTTCAGGAATTCAGCCGTTGTCTCGCGGCTCTCAATGTCTGCGAACCTGACGACGACTTTGCGCTTTTTGCCTTTGCCTACGCCGGAAGTGTCAGGCGTCGGAGTCGGTGGCGTTACCGACTCACCATAGCCCAACGTCGGCAACAGGTTGACGCTTCCGAACGATCCGAATCCTAGCGTGAGGATCGCGCCTACGCTCAAGTGGCCCTCGTAATGGCCGTGGGCGCGGTGGCGTCGTTAAGAGTGAACGTCGCCGCTGCCGTAGCGTGGTCGAGCTTGTTGATGGTCTTGGTCGTGCCGGTGATGTCCATTTCGCCAAGATGCGCGAGGACTTCCGACATGAATTGCGCGAGGGTCGGGGCCGCACCGTTGGCGCGGTAGGCTTCGGTTATGGCCGTGGTCAGTTGCGCCGCGACGATTTCGGCTGCGGTAGGGAGTGCGTCTAGCTGCGTGTCCAAGTTCGCCGCTGCAAGCCCTATCGCCGTGCGCGTTCCGGCTGCGTCTAGCGGCGCGGTGTACCCGGCAGTCGCCAGTCTTGTGCTGACCGCGACATCGAGGTTTGCGAGCAACGGCGCTTCGCTGGCTCCGATAGCCCCCGCCGCGATGCTTGCCGCCGTGATGACATCGGCATTTATCGTCCCGACTGTAACCGCTGCGGTTACGCTTCCGACTGCGCCGACGACGGAACCTACGCTGCCGTTCACGTTTCCTTCCACGTTTCCGCTTACCGTGGTGATGGTGCCGCCCGTAATGTTCGTGGTACTCGCCACCGTGAGCGGGAAAGTCGCCGCGAGGAACCCGGCGGGCTGTACATAGGTCGCCATGCGGCTGCTGATCGCTGCATCGAGCGCGGTGTTCATGTCAACGGCCAGAACCTCGAATTCACCGATCCCGTCGCGCCCCGTAATGCCGCCCACCGTCGCCACCGCGTACACCGAATACCTGCGCCCCGCCTCAAACCCGTTTCCGGCAGTGGCGGAAATCTCCACCTTGTACAGCCCCGTGGCGACGTTCGTTACCGTGGGCGCGTAGCCCATGTCTGTCCCGTCCTCAGCGACGACTACCGTTGGGGTGCTGTCTGCGTTTGTCGCAGCGCCCGTTGTCGCGCTGGAAGTCCCGAAGTGGACCCACGTTGAGTCGGAGAGGAATATTTGGTTCATACGCCGAACCTGCGTACCACGGGCGAGCCGATGGGCCGATATGCCGCACTGCCACCACCGGCGACCATCGTGCCCGTCAGGTAGCCTTGCTGGTCGAACTGCCCTGGCCCGTAAACCGTGCCGCTTCGCACATCGGCCACGTTCGGGAATCTCTGCTGCGAGTGGTGCGGCCCCGGACTCTCGCGCAGGACGACCGTTGACGGTGTGGCGTGCGTGGTCCGCAGCACCACCTTGCAGAAATTCGGGTAGTTGACGTAGGGCATCAGCTACCGTCTATGTTCGCTGGCACCAGCGTATTGACCGTCGTGCCAGCGCGGTCTGGCGACCCCGGGAGGTACGCGACGACGTAGTGATTCACGCCGGGGAAGTTCGTCGCCAGATCGTAGCTGCCGTCCGTGCGCGACTGTACTTCGTAGCCAGCGAAAGCATCGTCCGAAGTCCTGAACGCCTGCACGGTCACGCCCGACAGCGTCGCATCGCTGGTATCGACACACATACCCTTGAGGAACTTCAGCGACTGTGAGCCCGGACCATCACAAGAGAACGGCTCAAAGAGGCCAGGATCCGACATGCCGCGCCCTCCTATCGGAGCAGCTCCGTCCATGTTCGCATCCCCGCACCCGATCCGGCATCCTAACGACCAGAGCGAATACCACCGATTCCGGTCCTTCAATGTTTTCGGGGCTCTGGCCTGCCACTGCCAGCGTGGCTCATGCCACGATTCCACATACCCGGGCTGCAACGTCCCCGGTTGAGCCGACCACCCCCCGCCCGTCGCGCCCGCCGTGCCGAACTTGAGGTTGACGCCCATTACATCGCGTCCGCTAGTTGATGCCTTGCGGCGAGAAGCCGCTTTTCCTCGTCCGTCCCGACCAGCGACGTATCGTCAGCCGGCACGAGGATCGCGCTCCTCTGCCCGAGCTTCTGCTTGGCGTGGTAATCCACCATCGTCTGCCGCGCCGTGTCCAGCATGTGGAGGGTGAATTTCTCGTCCGTGATGGACCCGGCCATCCGCATCATTCCCGAACGCATCAGGCACAGCTCGATCCGAGCGACCACCGTATCCCCGTGGAGGTCGTCAAGCGTCGCGGCCTTCACGTCACGCGCTCCCAGATCGTCACCCACTTGGGCGCGGCTTCTTCCGTGAGAAAGGGATGCGGGACCGCGCTTACCAGCCGCCAACCGGCAGCGGCCCGAACGGCCAATCGCTCGTCAAGCAGTGACTCGACAACCTGCTCGCGTTCGCACTCGATCATTCGTCCACCACCGCGTGCACATCGACAACCGCCGAGTTCGCCGTGATGTTCCACGCCACCATCGCCTGTCCGCCGGCAGGCAGAACAATGCCTCGCGGGAAGGTGTAGACCACCGCCGCACCGATCAGCGCCGCCAGCGAGAACTTGCGAAAGAACTGCGCTGGTACCGTGGGCGCAGTGCCGAAGGCTACCGCGCCCTGCGTCAGTCCCGTTGGCCTGCCCTCATCTTCCGCGAGGAACGCCACGCCACCCGTCAAGGTCGGCGTGTTCGCGCTACGGCCCAAGCCAGTAACGCAGGCCGTCGCCGCGCCGTTGAAGTAGCCCCACTCCATCAGGGCCGCTTCGTTGGTGGCAGGCGACAGGAAGGCGTGCGATGCAGCCGCAATCGTCGTTACCGTGGTTCGTTGTGCAAGCGAGTAGATTGCCATGTCGTTTCCTTTACTGTGGTGTGACTTCCGCGCTGGCCGTGCGTCCGTCCGGCAGCGTCATGCTGATGGTTTTCTTAGCGGTCATTGCTTCGACAAGCGGCTTGAGTCCTGCAAGGAAATCAATCTGCGCCGCCTGTGTTTGTTGTGCAGATTGAGATTGCTGCGATGCCGATGTCTTGTCCCTCGATGCCTTGGCCGCCGACGCCAGTTTCATGCGCTCCGTTTCTGCTTGCGTCACGGCGATTTCGCGTTCCAGTCGCGCTTTTTCCTGCGCTTCCCAGGCCGCTAGCGAAGCCTTGGTTTCTGCTTCCTCGCGGGCAAGGCGGGCGCGTTCCTGCGCGATTTCACGCTCCACATTCAGCCTCGCAAGGGCTTCCTCGCGGTTAAGCTCCACTTGCGCGTTGCCGGTACGAAGCTCATTGCCCTTCTCAAACGCCGCCATCTGCGCGTCGGCGGCAATCTTCATCTGCTCAAGCTCCTTCTTCGCCGCGTTGTTCATCTGCGTGATGGAAATCTGCGTTTGCGCGTTCAGTTCCGCGAGCATCTTCTGCATCTGCGCGTCCATCGTTGCCTTCTGCTGCGCGGCCTGCATTTTCATCTGCGATTCCTGCTGCTCGGCTTGAATCTTGATGAGTTCAGGCGGCGGCGGTCCCTGCTTTTTCTCGGGCGGCACGCTCTGCGGGTCGCTCACGAACATTTCGGGGTGTTTGAACCCCATGGCTTCCGCCATCTTCGTATAGACGTTGTAGATGTTCTCGTCCGAAACCATGTAACCGCGCCCGGTTTGGATCAATTCCATCTGCTTCTGGCCCATCGCGCCAAGGTGCGCGAGTTGAATATCCTTGTTCCCCGTTCCAAGCCCGACATTGACCGTCATGTTAAACATCGTTTTCCACTCTCGCGGATCGATGTCCACCCACTTGTTACGAAGCTTCAGCGTCATCGCCTTGCTGCTGTATTTCGACAGCATGTAGACGATGCCGCGCATCAAGTCTTTCACGCCCGTTTCAGCGAATATGCGTGCAATCAGGTCAAGGCGTTGCTGGCCCGCAGTCTGGATCAACTGAATGCCGCGAGCGGTCTTATTCAGCGAATCGGCGTCCGTGCCCTGGTTGTAGCGCGTGGAGCCTGTGCGGTTTTCCTTGATGCCGTCCATGTATTCCAGCATCGGGAAGGAGGCTTGCGCGACAAACGGGATTTCCTCGTTCCTGATCGCCCCCGTCACGTACTCCCGCATGATGCCGCCCGGCCGCGATGTCAGGAGGTCGTCAAGGTTCGCCTGAATGATGCCGCCAGCCGACGAAAGCACCGCCTTGCGCGGGTTGTTCGTCAGGTAGAGGTTGTTCAACATCTGCCGCCAGATCGTCGATTTCGTGAACTGGATATCCATGACCAGTTCCGCAAGAGAGCGCCCGACGAACCGATGCGGCATGATGATCGGGGTGATCGCCGCGAAGTTTATGTGATCGCATTCCTCGTTGATCCAGATCGTGCGACCCGGCATGATGATGTGGCGCAGTTCCGCGATGCCGTCGCCGTCGAAGTCGCAGCGGATGAAGCACTCCGTTACCCACACGATCTTGTCCAACTGATCCGGTCCCTGCCCGTCGCGCCAAGTCATGTCGATATAGCGGTCCCGCGCAATCGCTTCCGGCGTGATGTCCGGTTCGTTAGCGGGCGCGAGGTTCTCGATGATTTCCTCGGGACAGCCCATCTCCCGCAGGTATGAGATGGTCTTGCGCGAACGGTGATAGCAGAACGGCGTATCCTGAATCGTCACATGGTTATGATCCGCCGAGATGCCGAATTCCTCTGGCGGGATCGTCTCGATGCAGATTTTCGACACATCGCGCACGATGCGAACCTGGACATCGTGCAGTTTCGGGATCGGTTGCGCTTCAAGCGCCGCGAGAAGCTGCGCTCTCACCTGCTCGGGTGCCTGCGCCACGCGCTGGGCCATCACTTCCCGCGCTTGCAGTGCGGCGGGGTCGTCGTAGGCTTCGTGCGAGAGTTCCTCAATCTCTACGTAGCCTTCGCCCTTCATCAGCATCGCGTACTCGCCATCGGTCAAGCCCTGATAGCTTTCCTTGGCGCGGTCTTTCTTGTCATCCCACCAATACTTTACGATGCCGTTCTTCTGGATCATCGCGTCCTTGAACCACTCGTACAGCACAAGGAAGCCGTTATTCTGGCGGTAGAACACGTAATTCGCCGCATCGGTCTGCTGCTTGGCCTGTTCCTCGTCCTCGGGGCCGGTGGGGTCGAAGCGGACCACATCATCGGAGGAGGTAAAAATCCTCAAAATCGCAGGCAGGACGGACTCTACGGTATCGGCTACGTCCGTCGATACCACCTGCGATTCGCCCTCTACCTCATTACCGAAGGGGCGTCCGTAGTAGTAGTCGAATTCCTGGGTTCTCGCTTCCGAAAGGTCGCCGCCGATATTCCCGATGGCCCGTGCTATCTCCTGCTCGATGATCGCGGGGAGCGTTTCATCGCTCACAATCGGAACATCTGTGGATCGCGCTGGTCTCATGGCGTCACTGCCCTCTTGGTCGTCCCGGCCCTCTTGGTGTCTGGGTGATGACCTGTGCAACCGGCGGCATCTTGTCCAGCTTGTACAGCACTCCGTCCATCTTCGCGTTTCCCTCCACCATCCGCGATTCCATCACGCCAAGCAACCGCTCAAGCTCCAGCACCCGACGCTCAAGCGCCGCGATCTGCGCGATATGGATCGCGGAGGTACTCACTTGCCCCGCGTCTTGAAGGTGTCGAACTTGCCAAGCGACTTCTCGCTCGGGTACTGAACCCGCGCATCCTTGTCGCCGCGCACCGGCTCATCCTTCGTGCGTGCCATGCCCTTCAGGTTCCCGGCCTCGCGGCCCTTCGCCATCACGAACCGCGCAGAACTCGACATCTTCGCTTTGCCTTTACCGAACATGTTTTTCTCCTTCGTTGGTCACGCATAGCCCCTATTCGGGTACCGGATTGGCTGCGGTCGCCGCACAATACCTTGATTTGCCATAAACGTAAAACAGAACGCCTCCGAGCGGTCCGGCGACTTCCCCATGTCCTTCTTCATTTCCGCCTTGGTTATCACCTTCATTTTCCCGTTCGAGGAGGGCTTCCACTTCACCAGGCTTATCTCCCCCATGAACGCCTCATCCCTCGGGATCAGGCAGTCGCGGTTGTAGAACCACTCCCGCGCCCGTTCCCACATCTCATCCCGCAGCCTCAAGTACCTGTCGTTGCTTGAGTGCGATTCGCTCACATTGACGCACTGCACAGGCAGGCCCAATTCCGCCAGCCGATCCGCCACCGGCCCCCCCAACCCGATGCTGTCCACGCATATCTGCAAGGGCTTGACCGCCGCCGCGTCGTACTCCATCTTGACCTTTCCGACCGATACCATCGCATCATCGGATCGCCAGGTCTTGACCGGCTCGACCATGATATTCCCGCGCCGCTTCGCCAAGGCACACAAATCCACCCCGGCCCGCGACACATCCAGCCCCCAAATTTCCTCGCTCCTGATCTGCTGCACATCCCGCCCCACCGCCGACTCCACCATGTGCAGCGGGATAATCACATCGTCTTCCGCCGTTGGGAACTCCCCCAGCGCCCGCACCCGGTAGAAATTGCTGTCAATCCCGTATTCTTCCTCCCACTGCTTCAACTCCGACAGGTTGCAGCGCGACGATTCGTGCGACCCCACTTTCATCGTCGCCCAATGCGCCCTGTTCTTGTGGAACGCATCGAAGAAATACCCGCTCAACCGCGTCGGGTTCCCCGTCATGATCGTCTTGGCGCCGTGCGTGCTCATCGCACCCCGCGCAGTCTCGAATATGATGTCCTCCACGCCCGGCGACTCATCTATCAGGAACAGCATGTTCTCCGAGTGCAATCCCGCCAACGCCTCCGGCGTCTCCCGCCGCGCCGTCTTTGCAACCGCGTAGCTCACCGCCGGAGCCTTCACCCACTCGAACCGCTCCGCCTTCCACTCGAACTGCTGCCTCAACCCGTCCGGCATCTTCGCGTGCCACTTCGCCAACTCCGACCACAGCGCATCAAACATCGTGCTCGATGACGGTGCCGTACACCCGATCTTCCACGGGTTCCTTGTCATCCCCCACCAGATAATCCGCCTCGCCAGCCAGCACGATTTCCCAACACCGTGCCCGCTCCTGATCGCCACCCGGTCATGCCCCACCACCATGCCGCTTGCCTTCGTCTGCCACGCCTCCGGCGGATCGTCCGGCCACACATCCCGATCAAACCTGTCCGGGTCGTCGTACCACGCCTCCAACTGCGCCACCAACAACGCATTCGCCTCCGCCTGTTTGTCCCGGTCCAGCCCCGTCAACACCGCGCTCATCCCTCACCCCTCGGCGCAGCCAGAACCCCAGGCGCAGCCAGCATCCTCTCCCCATCCACACCACCAGCCCCCTGCTCCACCAACTTCTCACGCCTCCGCCTCTCGCTGATCCTCTGCAACGCCTCCGTTATCCCCTCCGCCATCGCCCCAACATCATTCCCACCCTTCGGCCCATACCTCTCCACATCCCTCATCCCCGCCAACTTCATCCTCGTCTCCGCCCTCAACTTCCTCACCGCCACATTCCTTGCTTCCTCCACCTCCCTATCGCTCGCCCCATCCCTTACCTCCCCATCCACTATCGGCACCACCTCCTGCATCAGCGCCTCCGCCTCCGCCCTCTGATACACCTCCCACCGCCTCACATCACCCATCAACCACGTCACCACCCGATCCCTCGGCAATCCCATCTCCCGACACATCGCACCCAACGACCCATGCAGCAATATCCCCTGCGCCATCCTCTCCAACACCCCCTCCCCCTCAATGAACTCCACGTACCTCGCCACACGATCATTCCTCACCGGTTGCCCCATCAACGTACGCGCTTCGCCATTAATCCCATCATCAATCCCATCAGTCATTTCCATCCCGTATCCCTATACCACAAAAAAAAAATTTGGAGAGGCGTATCTAGGACTCCTGCCGCCCGCCGCATGGAACCGGCGAGGTTTTGTTCCTTTCGGCCAGCAAAGCATGCTTTGATCCCCCCCCTGCCCTTTCGCGTTCCTGGCAGCTTGCGAGGATCGGCGCGAATGCGGCAGGGCAACATGACATGCGGGCACGAGGACGCGCCCTGCCAATAACCCCACGCGCCGGTCGATTACTGCCCAGTATGTGATTATGTCAAACAGCCGTAGCCTATCGCCAGGCACCGATCCGATAGCTTTCCTGCATGACGGACAGCGCGACAAGGCGCTCGATTGTGCGGTGCAGCGCGGCGCTTGGGCGCACTGGACGGAATCCGCTAACACCCGTTATTGACCCCATAGGATACGCAAATGATCTGCATTTTGTCCTCCACTGGGCGCACCATCCCGTTTTCTCAAGACTATGTCCCACGCGCGTCGTACGCGAAGGGGTAGTTTCTGGAAAAGGCTCCGGTGCGACCGGTGGAGCCCAAA
>SXGU01266622.1_pt1 | contig 25175 bp, 13 predicted proteins | sample 3174531 | NCBI WGS metagenome assembly SXGU01 (sample SAMN11356863, study PRJNA531348) | freshwater metagenome | isolation source: freshwater sample F1-140 | place: China: Fuxian Lake, Yuxi | collected 2017-12-25
AGGTTTAAATCCGTTCAGAGGATCGGCGAACAATTGCAAACCCCATTGTTAAAATCGCACAAGTAGCGGGAAATATCAAGTAACTTGGTCGGGACTACATGCCTTTTTGTACTCGACATACTCCCAATTCCCGGGAAAAACCACAATCTGAGTCCCCAAAAAGGCCAAAAAATCGAAAAAAATCAATCCAACTGCGTAACTTGGGTTTAGTCGGGGTAGTATCCAAGGGATGGGTTTGGATATTACCCACCGTCCCTCATTGCTGGTAAACGAATACTCCTATTCAAACACCGGAGCAAAGGCCCCTTTGATGGCAAGGGCCCCATGGGTGGTCAGGTGGTCGCTGTCGCGGTAAAAGATACCTAATTCATCATAGGGTAGGAACAAATCGGGATCTTGCCCCTGAACGAAATAGGGAATCGGGTCCAATATCCGGACACCACGGTTGTCCAAATCGGAAACAATGGATTCGAAATAAGGGTTCATACTTTCGTATTCGATCCTGGAAACCCCCAATCGGTGAATCTCGAATTTGCGCGTCGTGTTCAAAGCCAGGATTCGGGGCACATGGTAGGAAAAGTGAGGGACATCCTTGAGGAAAAAAACTTTGATCCCAATGGCTTGAACCTGATCCACGGTTTCAAGGAGTTTGTCCTTGAGGTCGTCTTCCATCAGGTAGGAATTCCATCGCCCGGCAAGAATCACACTACGGATCGGGTGGGTTTTCAAATATTCCAGCACCTTGTTATTGAAATGGGAGGGATCATCAGCCGGGTAATTTCCCAAGGGAGGAGTTAGAAATCGGGTCGCCGCCAAGGCGGACATTTTGTTCTCATCGCAAAGCGATTCAATGGCAGGCAAAACAGCCATGGCGTGGCTATCTCCCCAAATCAGGATTTCCGGGGTTACCCCTTCTGCCCCGTATTTTGGCAATTTGCCCGGCAGTTCACCACTCCCTTCAAAGTTTGGAAGGTATTTTTCATCCCTTTTGGCGGTTTGCTGGATCCGGTTTTCATCCGGGGAAAAGTCGCAGGTTCCCCCTTGGTAGGTTGTGGTGCCAACCATCACCAGGAGGACAAATGCCCCAATGGCTCCTGAGTACCCCAGGAATACTCCTGGCCTTGGCAAGAGTCGCCGGGTCCTGATGGGCAATTCCAATCCGTAATAGGTCAGCAGGGACAGGAAACCGCTCAAAACCAATAGTCCAAGACGCCCCAATGGGCTCGGTGGATCGAAACTGGAGTAGTTGACCATTGCCAGGATAGGCCAATGCCACAAATAGAGGGGATAAGATATTTGCCCTATCAAAACCAAAGGTCTCAAGGAAAGCATCTTATGGACCAGGGTTTGCCCCAAGTCACCCCCCGTCCAAAGCAGGAGACCGGTTCCGATCACTGGGATAAGAGCCGCCAACCCCGGAAAGGGAGTATTGGAATCATAAAGAATGGAACAAAAAAGAATCAGTCCCAAGCCAATCAGGGACAAAACCTCCTTTACCAATCGGGGCACCTTGGGAGAAAGGGTTGGGGCCAAGGCCAAAAGGCAACCGCCACACAATTCCCAGGCTCTCGAGGGAAGGAGGAAAAAACCTGCTGAGGGATGATTTGAAACCCAATAATGGCCTATGGCAAAACTTCCCATGGCTAAAACACCTATCCACCATCCGGCCGTTTTCTCACGGTGAAACCGGTGGAGTAATAAAAAGAGCAAGGCAATCAGAATGTAGAATTGTTCCTCGACCCCAAGCGACCAAGTATGCAGCAAGGGTTTGCTTGCCGCTTCCTCTAAAAAATAACCGGTTTGCCACCAATAATAGAAGTTGGGAACAAGAAAAGCCAAGGCGATCGCCGATTGGCTTAAGGCGAAGTTGGCAGCCGGTGCCAAGAACAAAAATCCAGCGACCAAAGTACAAACAGTGACCAGCCCCAAGGCAGGCAGGATCCGCCGCAGTCGGCGTTCTCCAAAGGCCGCCAAGGAAAAACTACCCTGATCCAAATCCTTTTTGATGAGTCGGGTAATCAGAAATCCCGAAAGGACGAAAAACAGATCCACCCCGACAAAGCCCCCGGGAAGGCCAAGTTCGGCATGGCAAAATAGGACACTCAAAATGGCGATCGCCCGGAGGCCATCCCAGTCTGGTCGATAGGGCAAACGGTGGAGAAACATCCGCACTCAAATCCGCTACGGCGCGGGGACTCCCATACATTAGCGCAGCATCTTTTTAATGTCAAATGTTTGATAAATTTTTAACAAATGACAAAATGAAGATGTTTTAATAAAAGCCATGTAATAATGAAGCTTCGATGAGGATGAATCGGTTTGGAGGGCGTGGACTGCTTGTGAAGGCGGTCCACGCCCAACCAGGTCCGGCGGAGGAGCTCAAATCTTGGGCAATTCGAGGTCAACGGAAACAGGAATACAAAAACCCCGGCAAGGGCCCGGGGTAGGAAAGGATCAGGATCGTTTGGTCGTTACTTGGCCAGGGATTTGATCTCCACTGTCCGGAAGGGAACGGGGTCGGAATGACCGGCCAGGCCAAAGAAGCCTGCCTTGTTTTCCTTGCCCGGATGGGGCGAGTTGGCCATATAGGTGGTAACCTTGGACAGGTCCGTTTCCAGTACCCGGGCACCGTTTAATTCCACCTGAATAGTGGGACCAACGACCGTCACTTCCATAAGGTTCCATTCACCGACAGGGCGCAAATATCCCCTGGTAACGGCGGTCATACCATAGGCGGAGCCGTTGTACTGGCGAGGGTCAAGTTTGGCATACATTTTGGCCGTGTCATCAAGAACCTGGATTTCACACATCCCTACATAGGCGGTATCCCCTTCACCAGGATAGCGAATGGCAAGGCCATTGTTTCCGCCGGGGGGAAGTTTGTACTCCACTCTGGCCACAAAATCAGTGAATTTTTTTTCCGAATAAATCGTACCCCCTTTGCCGGGCTTGCAAACCACAGCACCATCCTTGATCTCATAGTTGGCGACTGGGCCCTTCCAGCCGGTGAAATCGGCACCGTTAAACAATTTTTCAAAGCCTGTATCGTTGCCTCTTAAAATCTTGTTGGCTTCTTCTGCCCCGATTTCACGGTAGCCAATGTTTTTCCAGCGGATCTCGCCCCCGTGAGTCTGAAGTTGAATGGGTGCCCGGGCCAAAAGGGGCTTTTTCCGATCCCAAAAGTTTTCCATTCGGGCATTATTTACCACCAACTTGCCATTGAGGTAAACTGTTGTCCGATCACCCACCTGAAGGATCCGAAAACGGTTCCATTGGCCAAAAGGCTTGTCCGCAAGGACCATGGGGTCTTTGCCTGCGGTTCCCGGGCTATTGTTCCAGAGTCCTCCCGATCCTTTGTCGGCACCGATGTTCCACTTGCCTCCCTCCTTGGTGTAATCCCAAATCTGTATTTGAGGCGTGGCACGAAGGTAGATGCCACTGTCTGCCTGGGCCACGGTTTTATAGTCAATTACAAATTCAATATCACCCAATTCACGGTCCGTGGTCAGGTAGGCTCCATGGCCATCGTTGATAAGTTCACCGTTGGCAACGCTCCAATGTTTTTTGGCATCGTTTGTCCAATCGGAAATCAGTCTTTCCCGATCCTCCTTGCCAAGTGAGGCCAGCTTGTAGGGGTCGTGATGAGGCATTCCATGCCACCCGGTTAGATCCTTGCCATTAAACAGTGCTGTGAATCCAACAGGTATACCATCCGTTGCGGATTTGCCCGTGGCAGGGTCAAGGAAGCCTTCGCCTGTGGCGGCCTGCACAATCCGGTCGGCAAAATTCACGGAACGGCCTACAACACCTTCGACAATCCGGCCAATCCGGCGGGGTGGCTGGGGCTCAAAGGCCAACAAACCGCCAACCAGCCCAAAAAAGGCGATGCTAAAACCCATTTTACGAAACATGATTTTCCCCTGATGAACTGGGAGCTTGAAACCAAAGGTGGGAGAGCAGCCTGCCTGTAAAGGAGCGTTGTTCCAAGGAAACTGTCCCTTAGGGAGGCCACTTTTGGCATTGTAGGGATTGAAATCAGAAGGGGTTAATCCCACGGAAAGATCGGTCCCATCCTATCCCAAATGGTAGGCCCAACGAAATGAAACAACAAGAAAAGCTGACTTGGGTGAATGTGGATCCAAGAGAGGATTCCTTGAAAAGAATTGGCTCCGTCGTTTCCTGGAGGAAACCGGCTCACCCCAATAAACAGGAGCAAGGCCTTTGCCAGGAAAAAGGAATTCAACCTTCCCAAGTGCTATTTTGACGGATTTGTGGTGCTTAATGGGGGAATGGTTTGACCCTGAGACCCCGAGAGGATTCCAGGTGCCAAGGGAGCTGGAGTATTGGAAAGGGGACCTGTTGGTTTGAGAATATCCACCGGAACCGGAGCGGGAGGCGGCAATACAGGAACGACGATATTACCCGGAGTGGTGGCAATGGGTTTGGCCCCAGGGGCGGGCACCATGGGAACAAGGGGTGGGACGACCGGCCCTGGTTTGCCAGGAATGGGCGAGGTGGTTCCTGAAGGGACCGAGGCAGGAAGGCTTGGTTTGGGGATCAGTGCGGGTGGTGGGGTAGAAATGGGGGGAGGAAGTACCAACACGCCTGATTCGTCGGGCAAGGCACCTTGAGGAATTGGATTGAAAGGGAGGGTGGGAACATAGCCACCCGGAACGGATCCCCTGGGAGGAGAGGACAGCGAACCCGGGGCTACCCGGATTGTCAGATCTTTTTCGGATTCAAAGGCTTGCCCAGACTCGAGCCTGAGTTGGGCCGCAAGGCGGATTTTGGGTGTGCTGGGGAGTACCTTCCATGGCAAAACCAAAATATGACCACTCTGGAAAAGGCCCGACTTGTATGATTTGCGCATTTCTTCGGCACTAATATCCCAGGAGCTTAACGGTTGCTTGAATCCCTCGGAGGTTATTTCATACACCTGCAAATGAAGGGTCGCTGGAACTTTAACGGTGTGGCCATCGGTGTCCTTGGCCTCCACCACAACCTGAAGCATTTCGTCGCCGTTGGCCCTGTCTTCATCGACCCCTCCGGTCCCCCGGCCAAACTCGAAATGTTTGATAGCGGCTTTGGAATGATGGTGGGAGGGCAAAAAGGAGAGCCCCCGGAAGGATCGGTTCTCCGCTACAAGCGATGCGTTCGTGGCCCGGCTGTTGTCAAGTTCCCCATGAGCATCCTGCAAGGCCCGCTCGTGTTGGCGCATATTGGCTTCAAGGATGTCACGATGAAGTTGTTGTTTCTGACAACCACAAAGAAAAACGGCCGCACCCAAGGCAAAAGCCTTAAGCGTGGCCGTACCAAGGTCCCGTTTCAAAGGGAGAAAAGGATTAAGGGAGTTTTTTCCCTGAAAAATGACCGGCAGGAAGTTTATCCAAAACATGATCAATGAGCCCGTAGTCTTTCGCTTCCTGCGCAGACATGAAATTATCGCGGTCGGTGTCCTTTTCGACGCGATCAAGGGGCTGCCCGGTAAGCTTGCAAAGAAGCTCGTTCATGGTCTTTTTGGTGCGGAGGAGGTGATTGGTCCGGATGACTATGTCCGTCGCCGGTCCCCTGGCCCCACCCAACACCTGATGAATCATGACCTCGGCATGGGGAAGGGCATACCTTTTGCCCTTTGTTCCCGCTGCGAGGAGAAGTGACCCCATGCTCGCCGCTATCCCGATGCAATAGGTCGCCACATCACAATGAATGTAACGCATCACATCATAAACGCTCATGCCCGCAGTAACCGACCCACCCGGCGAATTGATGTAAAAATGTATATCCGCCTTGGGATCCTCATTCTGCAAATAAAGCAATTGCGCCACCACCAGGTTCGCACTTTCGTCGTCCACCTCGCCCAAAAGGAACACAACCCGTTCCTGAAGCAAGCGAGAATAGAGGTCGAAGTAACGCTCCTCCCGGCCATTCTGGCCGATAACCAGGGGGGGAAGCATTGACATGGCGCACTCTCCAGCACGCCCAAGGGTTTGATCGATCCCCTTGGGTGTAATCATTAAGAAAAAAGAATACTTTGGGTTCCAAACCGCCGGTCTGGCATCCCCATCCCTAAACTCCGGACTTCTTTACCGGAATCAGTAGTTCATCCACCAAGCCAAAGTCCTTTGCATCGGTAGCATCGAAATAGCGGTTTCGTTCCGTTTCCGCTTCAATGGTGGGAAGATCCTTCCCGGTATGCTTGGCTAGGATGTCATTGAGAATCGCCTTCATCTTGAGGATTTCACGCATTTCAATTTCGACATCGCTGGCTTGCCCACCAATACCCGAACTCCAAGGTTGATGAATCATGACCTTGGCATGGGGAAGAATAAAACGGCGGCCTTTTGTTCCTGCGGTGAGAAGGATAGCGGCCCCGGATGCCGCCATACCCATGCAATAGGTGGCTATCGGGCACTCCAAGTATTGCATCGTATCGTAAATTGCAAGGGTCGAGGTAACCGAACCCCCAGGAGAGTTAATATAAAACGAAATTTCCTGGGACCGGTTTTCGTGCTGGAGATAGAGCATTTGTTGAACGACAATGTTTGCAGTCAGGTCGTTGATTATCGGTTCGTAGATGCTGGATCCTGAACAACCGAAGAAAATAATCCGGTTGTCCAAAAGGATATCCGAGGTACCTTTTCCACGATCGCCATCGCGCCCGCGGGCGGCATAAATGCTATTGTTTCCTGTCATCACCGGCTGCATGGGCTCCTCCCTTGGTGATCCCTCTCGGGTATACCGGAACATTTTGGAATGGCCGTTTCACGGCCGGTCATTTAATTGGCAAGGTTTGCGTCAGCTGCAGGGTCCATTTCGGAATCATGAACCGCACTGGCTTCCGAGGTGTCAAGCGTAACCTCGGCTTTTTCCCCGGAGGGAAGCGGCACCTCGGTCAACTCGGCATTCGAAATGATGAAGTCCAATACCTTGCGTTCGAGAAGCTCCGCAGCCAAGGCATCAATCAAGTCTTCACGATCCATCCTGGCCCGAACCCGTCGCGAGGACTCCCCGGAGTTTTGGGCCAAGCGAATGATTTCGCTGTCAATATCATGGTCGGAGACCTCGATTTTCTCCAATTCGGCCACCTTTTGGAGAACAAAATGTTCTTTCAGGGCCGAAGCGGTAGTGGCAAGGATATCCTGGGAAAGGAGTCGTTGGCGGGCCCGGATTTCCTCTTCCGATATCCCGTCACTACGCATTTCCATAACCCGCCTGGCCATGGCGGTTCGGGCCTGTTTCATCAACAGGTCCTGGGGCAAATCGGATTCAAGCGACTTGAGGCCATTGGCCAAAAATTGTTGTCGGATCGATTGGCGTTGCCGATGCTCCAACCGGCGATTCAAAAGGACTTCGACCAACTCATGGAAGCCTGAAACGGAGGTAACCCCTAACCCACCAAGGAATTCCTCTGTCAGTTCAGGATCCTTGATGAGGAAGATTTTTTCAACCGTAAGCGTGGCTTCAACCGTTTTCCCCGCCAGGTTGGACAGGCCACCGATGGATTGGCTAAGTTCAATGGCAACCAAACGGCTGTCCCCAACCTTGGCACCTTGAAGTTGGGCGGCAAAGGTGTGCGCGATGCCGTCTTTGAAAGCCAATTTCTCTTCCACCCGAAACGAGTTGGATTTGATTTGGCCTATTGATTTGCCTTCATGGTTAACAGACCCGGAAAGAACAACCTCGTCCCCTTGGTTGATGATTCCTCCCTCTGGTTTTTCTTCCTGTTTTCCCATCCGCTTCAGGATGCGTTTGCCCTCGGTGGCAATTTCATCCGGGGTGAATTTATGAATGGGTTTGTTCAATTTGAGGCCCTTGTATTCGGGAGCCTCAACCTGGGGACGGACCTCTACATGAAATTCATAGATCAGGTCGCCCTCTTTGGGGAAGACCACAGCACCGGGGTTCAAATCGGGGGGACTGATCGGATTCAGGTCGTTTTCATCGGCCAATTGTTCGAGGCTGGCAAGAAGCAATTCGGTTTTTAGCTGGTCCGTAACATCCTTGTAGAATTTGCGTTCGATGAGCTGCTTGGGAGCTTTGCCCGGACGAAAGCCGCGAATAGGTGCTTCGATGGACATTTCGGAAAACTTTTCCGCCAGCCGGACATCCAGATCGGATCGGGGAATGGTCACTTGAATGTGTTTTTTACAAGGGCCAGCGTCACGAATTTGCACGGAAAGGTTAAGCTTGCGGGAGGATTCCACAACTGAAACCATTTGATCAGGTGCTATTTCAAACTCGGTCATGATCTTTGATCCAATACAAAATGGAAATACCGGGGAAGCCCAAAGCAGCTTCCTTTTCTCTTGAAAAGGAGCAGCGGCCTGGGCCTCCTCGGCGCTCAGAGCGGGTGATGGGACTTGAACCCACGACAGCCACGTTGGCAACGTGGCGCTCTACCACTGAGCTACACCCGCTTGGTTGACGCTTTGGCCATTCCGTTAATTTAATCAGGAATGGATAAAGGGACAAGTGGAAAACCACTGAAGTCCTTATCGTCACCTTCCCGAAAAAAGCTTTATTCATACACCTAAGTTCATGGCCTGATGGATCTTCCACCCTGCCCTTACCAAATTCCGCCACCCCACAAACCTGGCAAATCCATGCCCCTTTCACTGCGTCCCCTTGGTTCCACAGGCCTTTTGGTTTCCCCGATCACCTTCGGAGGGGGCCCCTTTGGTGGTTTTTACGGTGCCTTCGATGAATCCCAGGGGATTCGCGCCATCCACCATGCCATCGAAAGAGGAATCAACCTGTTTGACACCAGCCCTTATTACGGCGGAGGACGCAGTGAGGAAATCATTGGCAAGGCCCTGACGGGGGGGTGGCGCGAAAAGATCATTCTTGCCACCAAGGCCGGCCGCATTGCCAAGGATGTTTTTGATTTCTCTTTCGATGCCATGGTCCGCAGCTGTGAAACTTCCTTAAGGCTTCTGAAAACAGACCATGTGGACATCCTTCAGGCCCACGATATCGAATTCCAAGCCAACCTGGATTGGCTCTTTGATGAAACCTGGCGAGCCCTTGATCACTTGCGAACGCAGGGAAAATGCCGTTTCATCGGCATGACCGGGTTCCCGCTGGGAGTTTTGGAGCGGGCCATCACCTCCTGCAGGCTGGATGTGGTGATCAGTTATTGCCATGCAACGCTTAACGACTCCACCATGCTTGCAAAACTGTTGCCGGTGGCAAAAGCTAATGGGACAGGCATCATCAATGCCAGTCCGCTTTCCATGGGACTTCTCACCCAGGCGGGACCCCCGGATTGGCACCCGGCACCCGCCGAGGTAAAGGTAGCGGTTCAAAGAGCAGCAGAACATTGCGCCAAAAAGGGGGCAGACCTGGCTCGCCTTGCCCAGCAATACACCGCACATTTACCCGGCCTATCCACCACCCTTGTCGGAATGAGCAGTATCGCTCAGGTCGATGCCAACATCGAGGCGGTTTCAAGTGCCCCGGAACCACAACTTTTGTCCGAAGTTCTTGAAATTCTGAAACCGATCTCAGGCATAGGGTGGCCCAGCGGAACCTGGACAGCATAAAAAAGAGCGGAAATGGGCTTGCAACAGATGATTGCCCAATGGAATTTGCTTCCTTACTCCAGCGGGTGTTTGCGTTTTGCCAAGGGTAATTCAACAGGAGCCTTTGCCAAATGCGATGCATAGCACCCGAGGATCATCTCCAATGCAAAGCGGCCATCGCGAAGATTGCCAAGGGGCGGCCTGTCCTTTTCGATTGCCTCAAAAAGGTCGGTAACGATCAACCGATTCCCTGCCCCGGCAGGAGTTGCCGGTTGGGTTTCCGTGACCCCCAGCCCGCCCGAGGTGATGGGTTGCCCTTTGGCCTGCCCACGCATTCCCCAAGAGGGATCCTCAATGAGGTATGCGGTGGGCAAATCCCCCGTGCCCAGGAGAATCATTCCCTTGGAACCCAAAAGGGTAAGGGCAAAACGGGCCCCCACGCCGTCCCTGGCTTTATGGGTAGAAAAGGATCCTGAAACTCCCTTGGCAAACCCGTAGATCGCATCAATCCGGTCGCCCAGAACCGGCCCCATCCCTTCCCCCCCCTGGCGAATGTCCTTTCGCGTGGCGGGAAGATTGGCCTGAAGAATCCGGGCAAAGCACCAACCGGGATCCCCACCGAAAAAACGCATCAAATCGAGAATGTGCGTGCCCAAAACCATGAGGTCGTTCCCCCCACCCCGCTGGTCCTCTTTTCCACGACCGCGCATCTCCAAAAGTTCACCGATTTTCCCCGAGGCAATGATTTCGCGGATGCGTGCCGCACGGGGATGGTACCTGGTTTGATGGGCAATGGCGCAATGAACATGGTTTTTGTCGCAGGCATCGATCATGGCATCTGCCAAATCCAGGCTGGGGCAAATCGGTTTCTCCAAAAGGATGTGGGCTTTGCCATTGGCCGAGGCGATCACCATCTCGGGATGTTGATCGAGCCAGCGATCCCCAATGGCAACAATATCGGGTTTTTCCCGATTTATCATTAAGCGATAGTCGGCATAGGTTTTGTCACATTTAAGGCGTCTGGAAGCAGCGGCCCGGCCGACATCATTTTCATCGGCTAGGGCAACAATCCGGGCACGGTCGGGAAAATCCAGCCAAACCGTATCCATCCCATGGCCATAATTCCCCTTGCCTGTCCGGCCGATGACCGCAACTTTGTAGGTTTTTGCCATATCCTTGGTCCTTGATCCGGGAAGGAATATTGGAAGCCGCCCCCTGATTCAGGCACGAAACCAGGCATCATGCAGCCCTTCGTGGTTCCTGGTGGGTGCTGCGTTGGGGAAGGTTCAGGGTGGAACGAACCGTGTAGGCCCTTCGTCTGGTACTTTCAAAGTAGGTGCGGGTCAGGAGTTCGCCCAGAAGTCCCATGCTAAAAAATTGAAACGCCACCATCACCATGAGGGCACTTAGCAAAAGGAAAGGATTTCCAGTTAAAAAGATCCCACTTGTTGATTTCATGATAATGGCGGTAATCAGGAAAACAAGGCCAAGACAAAGCGATGCCAGGCCACATCCACCCATCAGGTGCATGGGTCGGGTCACGAAACTGGATAAAAACTTGATGGTGATCAAATCGAGAATCACCCGGAAGGTCCGGGTGAGGTTGTATTTGGTTTGGCCATGGATTCGGGCGTGGTGCCGTACCGGAACCTGCATTATCCGGGCACCATGCATCAGGCAAAGAACCGGAATGAACCTGTGCATTTCTCCATAAAGGGGTAACGATTCCGCCAGCTCACGGCGGAAAACCCGAATGGTACAGCCCATGTCCCTGATCGGAGACCCGGTTACATACCGGATGAGCCAATTGGCGATCCGGCTTGGGATTTTGCGAATGAGGAGCGCATCCTGACGGCGGGCCCGTTCTCCAAAAACCGCATCCAAAGGAGCATCGGGATCCGCCTGAAGCTGTTCGATCATGGCAGGCAGATCTGCCGGATCATTTTGAAGGTCTCCATCCAGGGTGGCGATCAGGCTGCCAAGGGAATGGTCGATCCCGGCTTGCAAGGCAGGCGTCTGGCCGAAGTTTCGGCGAAGCCTGACCATACGGGTACGGGGATCTTTCCGGGCTATATCGGCAAGGATTCGGTCACTGCCATCGGTACTCCCATCATCCACAAAAACAACCTCATAATCCAGGATGAGGCGCCCAAGGATGGGGGAGAGTGCCTCCGCAATCTTGCCGTGGAGGATGCCAAGATTGTCCCTTTCATCTTTTAAGGGAACGATCACCGATAGGGTTTCTGCGACGAGTGTGTTCATGGCCTTGTCCTTTGTTTGACGGGTCGTTCCAGAGGGGATTTGGTTGGTTTTTCGATCCTGAGCGGGAATTCGAGAATGGCCTGCCCGGTTTGGGAAAAGCGGGCGTGATTCGGTTCGTCCATGTCCGCCCGAATGAGATATTCGCCCTCCTTCAGGTTTCCATGGATGGGAATGCCAAGGTCAATCGACTCTCCCGGTAAAACCCTGGCTTCAAAAAGGCCAGACAGCCCGCCATGGATTACCTTGTGGTCCTGGTCAAGGACATACCAAAAGAGATGAATGCCCGCATTGAGGCCTGGACGCATTTCCCAGGTATGATTGGATAAGTTTTTGACACGAATGCCCAGGTTGGTCGCCTTACCTTGGGGGATAACCCACTCCCCAGGGCAAATAGGGGTGTATGCCGCCTTGGCATATCCGGGGATATATTTTTCCGCTACCCATTCTTTCAATGTTTTGGGGGTATGGGAGCGGCCAGTTTCTTTTAACCAATCGAGGTACCACGAAAAAAACTGGTCCAAATGGCCGGTGCGACCCCAGGGAAGGTGGAGATACCGAAGGCTCAATTCCTTAATCGCCTCTTCGGGCGAGGTTTGGGTGCGCAAGAGCAACCACAAGGCAACCGCCATTCCCGTTCGGTCAATTCCCTGGTGGCAATGAACAAGGATCGGTTCCTCCGCTTGCTCGAGGGCCTCTATCAACCGGAGGAGGGTGGCAGGAGCGGGTAGGCGGCCGGCAGAAAAGGAGAACTCCTCAAGGGAAATTCCCTCCTTTTGGGCCGAAGCTGCCTCCTCCTGGTACCAACCAAGGGGATCACAGCACCCTTTCAGATTGAGAATGGTCTTGATGCCATGTTTGGCCAGGTAATGTTGAATGCGTTTTGCGGAGGGTTGGGCAGCCCGGTAAAGCCTTCCCGGAACCACTTCGCGTAAATTGCCCCAGGCAAAAATGTAGACCAACTCCGCCACCACGCACAAAGCCATAACCCCAAATCCCAAGGAAACGAGGGACTTCCAACGCGACCTTGAGCGGTTGATTGCCGGGGGAGTTTCGCCCAAAACCATGATTTTTCCAAAGGCCCGCTGGAAATCGACCTGAATGGGCCCCAGTTTGCCAAAAATCAGGCACCCGGGTCCATAGGAACTCCAAAACCCTGGTAGGAGGTTGGTTTTTTGGGAAAATCAGGAAACATGAGATGATTTAAACAAAATGCTGACCTACCATGGGGTGTCCCTGGAAAATGTTTCGTCCCCTTGACATTTTCCTCCCCAGAGCAGGTCAGCAACGGTATCTTAACGCATCCAGGGGGGTCAATTCTTAATATTGGATGAAAACCGATAGGGACTTTTTTGGGTATCCAGTCCGGACGGCCAAAGGCGGCTCATTCCAGGGCAATCGACCGGGTATTTTCCTAGGAAATGCCCAAATTGCGGATGCAGGTCAAGTGGTTGCTATCCAAAGTTGGATAAAGCACATTTCGTGGCAAAGGTTGCCGGTTGGCTCCCAATCTGATCCGGACAAAGTGTCCGTTGGCGATTGGATAGGGAACAGGTTGGGTTTGGCGTGGTAGAATACCACCATGAGGAGCCATTGATATGTCCAAGAGACCCCCCAAAACTACCGTGGTAGCCTTCAAGGTGGAACCCGCCTTGGCGGATCTGCTCAACAAATTGCCCAATAAGAGTGCCTTCATCCGCAAGGCGATTGAATCCATGCTTGGGGTTTCCTGCCCGCTTTGTCAGGGAAAAGGGGTCATTCCCCAAGGGGTACACAATCACTTTGCCCCACTGATCCAGGAGGCAAAGGTTACGGAATGTCAAAGCTGTGGGGATCGGGTGGAAATGCCGCTGGAGGAGGGAGGCCTCGATCACCTGAGCCGCAACCGCCTTGAGCAATTTTTCCTGGGAGGCCCCCTGTATTGTGACCCTTGTTTTGAAAAATCCCCAAGTTGCGGAGATTGTGGTATGCACATCGACCCCGATGAGGCCATGGAACATCACCGAAAAGTCCATCCCATCGAATAACGAACTCCGTGGTCACTAAAGGAGCATTTGATGAACTCCTTGGAATAACAAGGATCAGGTGGACCGTTTTCGCCTTCGCTTCCACCCTGCCCCAATTGCTCCCGCCGCCAAAGTCATTCCAGTGAGAATGAGTGTGGCTGGTTCGGGTACCGCTGTGGCATAAAGTTCGAATTTGTTGTAATAGTTGGTGGCGTCGGCTGTATGATCCACGGTTGTAGTTCCACTAAAAGCAAAGGGATCTGTTCCCGCCACAATACTTCCGGTGGTGGTTGTGTAGGCTGATGCGTTAAGGTTCCTGGTATAAAGCGTGTAAGTCGTTGTTGGGTTAAGGGTCCCAATGAAAGTATTGAAATGTTGGCCGACAAAATCAAAGGTGCTAATTCCACCAGTGTTTGTAGAAGTGATTGTCGAATACTGTGAAAAATTAGAATAGTAAGAAAAATCTGCCGTGTCACTGGCCCCAGACCACATTTTCAGCGAATTCAAAAGAAATCCGGCAGCGCTATTGGAGGTGCCAAAGGTTATATCAAAAGTAGTCAGGGCATTGGAGTTTGCTGCCGTGGTTCCTGAGGTCCGGTACAGAGCCAGTCCGGTCACATCAGCCTTTGTTTGGAAAGTCAAACCGGCAAAACAGACAAGAACCGCAATCCATCTTTTCATCTCAGGACAATCTCCGTGGAAGAAACCATTTTACCCATGGCCAAGAATCGTTTCAATCCCGAGCAAGTCCTTTCGGGAGATTACCCCAGTCCTCCCTGGAAAATCCTCCCAAACGATTTTTGTTTGGCAAGGCCAGCTACGATCCGAATTTGGTCTTGCCATGAAACCCTGAAAATCCAATCCGTTCCAAGTTCCGACGAGCTTATGTTTTCTTCGGGTTTTACCCCACTAATTCCTCCACTTCGCCTTCAAATCCCAAGGACTTCATGGGTTTTTCAGGGACGACAAATTAGAGGATTACCCCTAAAAGCTCCTCCTTTGCCCCTGCAAAAAAACTATCGATTTGTTTGAACCGGTTTATGGGATCAAAGGTACGCACATTGGGGGAACCACCCGGCCCTGGAGCAGTGACAATAAGTGGGTTGCCCAAAGGGCTATTGGTGTGACCAACCCGGACCCCGCCCGTAAACCTGGCATCATAGGCCAGGAATGTGTCCAAGGCTTTTGTGTCCTGATGATAAACCGAGACAAGCGGGCGATTGCCTTGACCCAATCCGGCAATGATCTCGGCCTTGCCATCGCCGGTCAGATCCATGGAGCTTACATAAATGCCTCCATTACCCCTGATCGGGCCCGCGAAGGCAAAGTAACCGCCAAGGATCTGCAAATCCTTGCCCGAGAAGATCCGGACATGGGAGGAGTTCCCCGAGGCGGTAGAGGTAATGATGTCAGAGAAACCATCCCCGTTGGTATCGCCACAAGCAACCCTCACTCCCCCGCGAAACCTGGAGTCAAAAGCAAAAAAGGACCGAATCAGGGAAAGATCCTTGCCCGAGTAGACCTTTACATGGGGACCCGCTCCCGCATCCGCAGCAACGATAATATCCTTCACCCCATCCGCATTGGTATCCCCGGTGGCGACATTCACGCCGCCAATGAATCCGTTTTGGAAAACAGTGAAACCTTTCAGTATTTTGAGATCCTTTCCGGAGATTATTTTGAGATCCGGTTTCGAACCTGGCCCCAGGGTCGTAACCAGGTCCGTGATTCCATCCTCGTTCAGGTCCGCACCGGCGTCAAAACGGACCTCGCCGGTTGTTTTCGGGAAGGGTGTCACGGTTCCATGCGTTTTTTTCCCGGTGGTGTCGGTGATACTGATTTTACCACCGATGGCGGATACAATGGTGGCGGTTTGAATACCAAGAATTCCCGTTTTGGGGGGAACTTTCAGGATGGTATGGGTGGCCTCATTATCAAAATGGCCATTGGTAATGGCTGTTGTCATCTTGCTATGGATACCGCCCAGGTGGGCATGGGGAGAATCGATATGAACATTGCCATGCAGGGAGGAGAGTAGCGCATCTTTTTCCGTTCCCACCCGAACCTGTCCGGTGGGACCTGTTACAAGGGAAACATACCCACCCCTTGTGGCCTTGAGGTTGGCCTGGACGGACACAAAGGTAGTCGCATCGAGCTTGATGGTATTTGCGGTGACTGGTGTTTGAACATGGACAATCATCCCATGAACCAGGACTTTGTCCGGACAGTCGGCTCCGAAGGCAAGGTTGACTGTGGCGTTATTTTCGTGGATATTCACCTTGCGAACGGTGGCCCAGGGAATGTTGAAGCGGGCCCCATTGGCACCAAATCCTGAATCATCCAATGTTAAGGGAGATTTCAAGTCCGTTTGGACAAGTATCTGGTTGTCGTTATTTGAACCATCATGAGCCAGGGTAATCACCTCTCCCGGTTCAAAATAGTGGACATTAAAAATGTCCTGTCCTTCGCCTGGATGAATCGTTGTGGAGGAATATCCCTTGTTGAAAAGAATCGTGTCCAGCCCCTTGCCCAGCCGGATTTCGGTTGGGCCCTGACCCATCCAGGACAGGGAGTGTTGGGTGCCAATGTTGATGGTGTTGGTGGCACCCAAGGTAACAGTCAGGTTGCCTGAAACATTGGAAAAATCCAAGATGGAACCTTGCAAGGCCAATGGGGAAATCGCATCCTTGGAAAATCCATCCGCGAAATGGATGGTGGTAGGTCCACCGGAATGGTCGATCTGGTCGTCCCCATGTCCTCCATGAATGAGGTCTTCTCCGTCACCTCCATGAATAAGGTCGTTTCCATGACCCCCAAGGATGGTATCAATTCCCAAACCGCCAATGAGTTGATCTGCCCCGGGTCCACCCTCCAGATGGTTTTCCCCATCGCCGCCAATGAGGGTGTCCTTGCCACCACCTCCCACCAGATGAGTGGGCGAAAGAACGCCACTGCAGTCAATCGTGTCGTCCCCGTCCCCGGCAATGCCGACTACTTTGTCGATGTGGTGGTATACATGAGGTCTGGGCAATCCTGCTTCATCGAGATATTGTGGTTTTCCATCCACAAAAAATTGCAGGCTCACTGTTTCGTCCCCGGCGACACCACCCAAATGACGCACTTCAAAATGTTCGTTTTTCAAAGTGCCATGGTGACTGCGCCTTCCTGCGGTTGGTCCCATATTCAGGAACAAAGACCCGTTGTCCGCCGAGTTTGGGGTGGGAGGAGTTGGATCGTTTTTAATGTCAAATACAGTGAAACTGCCATAATTTTGTTTCCAGACCTTTTTCCATTTGAAGGGGAGGAATGCCTTGAGGTAGGCATCGGCGGAAATGGTACCCTTGAATTCGAAATCGAACAGATTCAACGGAGTGCTGAAATTCGCCCCCGCAATTTGCACCATTTCAGAAAGGTTCAATCGGCCATCACCATCGACATTGGGGGTCATGCTGAGGTCCAGGTTGAGTTTTCCTTCCACGCCTGCCTTGACGATTCCCCCGTTCAGCATGACTCCCATGGAAACATACCCATCGGCGGTAATGGCAGTGTTGTCCCCATCGATGAACAAACCATCCATGATGACGCCTTCCAGCAGGCCTTCCAGGGCCGAGGTCGAAAGATTTCCACCCGAGGCGAGGGTGGTTTGAACCAGTTGCTCCAAACCGGCTGAATCGAATCCAACGGACAGGTTTACTTCAGCGCTTACCCCACCGCCAAAGGTCATGAAAAGGGGACCATAAAGCTCAAAATCTTCCTCGATGGAAAAATTGGCCGAAAGGGTTGGGAAATTAATATGGAAAATGTCCGCCGTCTGACCGGTGATCAGGTTGATGATGTTTTGGGGATCAAGGATGTCAAAGGAGATTCCCAGGCTACCCGAACTACCGTAATCCTGATTGATGATTTTGCTTGATGCCTCGGTAAAGGCATTGGAAGCGGCATCCTGGTATTGGTTCAAAAAGCTGTTTACCGCATCGATGCTTTGCTGTTTGGAAGGGAGTTGGGTGATTTGTTGGGGTTTCGAAAGACCACTTGCTGCGGAACGGAAATCGTCCGCAAAGGTTGCCACCGCCGCAAGGGGAACATGGTAACTGATACCCGGATTCTGGGTGATGTAATTGACAGCACTGGTGATGTCAGTGAGCATTTCGGCAATGCCGTCAAGGGCCGTGACAAAGCCTGTGTTGGCTGCACCAAACCGGTTGGCTAGTCCCAAAAGCGATGTGTCACCACCGATGATTTCACCAAGAACCGGTAAGGGAGTGTTCAATGCGTCGAGGATAGGCTGAACGCCGGTGGTGATAGGCAGGAGTTGGGGTGCAACCGAACCCATAAAATCAGAAATGAAAGATCCTAAATCAATGTAAAAATTGTCGTAACTGACCGCTGGGGCATCGGTGCCCGGAGTCCAGGAGATGCTCATGGTGTTGCCGATGCCGGGGATGGCGGCTGCGATCCCGCCCCCGGCAACCTTCAATTCGAAATCGATGTTGAGGCCGACGGTTGGATTTTCCAATGTGGTCTGGAACAGGGAGGAGGGGGTGAGCTTGTTCAATTCATCCAGGGTGAGTTGGCCATTTTTGTCCGGATCGGTCAAAACCGTTGAAAAAGGCATCGAAAAAATGTCACCCGTTTGGGCACTCATGGACCCACTCAGGAACCCAAGGGTCATGGTTGTGCTGAAATTGGCGGCAGGGCCTGCATTGAGAGTTCCCGAGAATTGGGTCGAGGAATCCGGTATCATGAAAAACCCGTTGAAGGCATCGACGCCAAAACTCAAATCCACAATCGCGTCGCCCGATTCGATCAAATTCAGGTTGGCTGGATTATCAAAAGAGAGGGGGAGTCCGGGCAAACCCAGGCTGAACGGAATGGTGGTGTTTTCAAGGGTGTAATCCACGATAAGGGGAAATTCCACCGACTCGACATCGGTGACAACCCCCTGACTGTTGACAAAAGACTGGCTTGTGGTGCTGAAAGTCAGGATGTTGTAATGGGAGTCCAGGTAGGTGGGAAGCGCACCGGTTACGGTTTTGTTGGACTGGGAATTCAGGTAAGAACCAGTCGTCAAAACCAGCTCCGAATCAAGCACCAATCCAGGGGTCGCAAGAATAGCGTTGTAAACCGTGGTGGCCTCGCTGTAGAGTTGGGAATCCGCGGTTGCGACGGTTTGATCACACTGGGGCACAAACGGAGTGATTGCCTCATCCAGGTAATTGGCAATATCTTTGTACAAGTCAAATGCCTGGGCAAATTGGCTAGTCCCGGTGCCGATGATGATTTGGCTACCCATGGATGCGGTAAAAACCTTGGAAAGGGCCGATTGGAGTGTAGTGATTCCGCTTTGAAATACATTGGGATCCCCGACGGCGTTAGCCAGCGAAAGTGCGGCAATATCCCCATTGGTGATTTTTTCCGGGAGGGTGAATGTCACCGATTTGGTGCCGGTGGGACTGCTAGAGTTGCGTTGGGCCCCAACCAAAGTCACCACAGGAGAAACATAACCCGATCCGGCATTGGTAAGCGTGATACTGGTGATGGTCCCGGCAGAAAGGACGGCGGTGGCGGTCGCCCCCTTTCCCAATCCGGCCGCATCCGTAATCACCACCTGGGGAGCGGAGGCATAATTGGCGCCCTGATTGATTTTGGTGAAGCCAGTAAGGGCACCTCCCGAGCCGATTTGAGCGGTAAAGAGAGCTTCCTGGGCCATGTAGGGGGCAAGCGAGGCACTGGAGGCGCCATTGACCCCGGAAACGGCGAATTTGCCCGAATAACAGGTAGCGGTGGGGTAATAAACCGGAAGATTTGCCGACCAGCTGCCACCAGCCACCGACCCGGTGAGGGAGGAAGTCACCACCGAGGTTGCCAACTGGTTGGTGCCCAATTGGGTTTGGATGGCGGCGCCGGAAACAGAAATCCTTGCGACATCGGCGGAATGGAAGTCAAAATAAATAGGGGTAGTGCCAAGCGTTCCCTGGAAATCCAGATTGGTCCCTGAGATAGTAATATTGGCAAGATTCCAGGCAAAATTGGTGGATGATCCTCCGATGAAACCTGAGGATTGGTAGGAAATGCCGGTGCCTGAACCGGATTTGGTTAACAAGGCCCCAAAGGGTGCCCCCCAAGAGGCATCCAGGGAAAAAGTAATGTTTCCGGTGTTGGCGGGGGGAACCACCAGGTAGGTGAGGTCGGATTGCGATGGGGGGAGATTTGCGGAATTGAATCCCCCGGCGAGGCTGGCAATCGTGGCTACATCCATCGCCACCTGGGTGGTTGCACTCACCGATTCCTGCCAATGAATCGGGGTCAGGGAAAGACCGTACCCCGAGGTGGATCCCACGGTGATCGGGCCATAGGCAAGCTGGAATTGGGCACTGTTGTCGGAAACCCACCCCACCAGGGAATCAAAATCGGATGGAATATCAGAAACCAGATTGTCCTGGACAAATGTGGTGAAACCCGAGGAAAAGCCCGTAATGTCCTGGGCGGTTCCCCCGACAAAGGGGAGGTTATTGCCCAACCAGGAAGAAGTGTCCGTTAAGGACAGTGCCGTGGAAAACTGATCAAAGGAAGTGCCCAGATCTGACTTGTCGATGTATAACAAGCCTTCCGCATTGCCAAAGTTGGAATTGGAGAATGTTCCCTTGTTTGCCGAATCCACACTAAAGGTGATATTCGGGATGGGATAAGTAGTGGAATTGGGAGAGTAGGGGTTGGTACTTGTGTAATAGGGCATTTGATAGTAATTGCTACTATCTGGAATGGGAAGGGGCTGGCCAAGGGCGACACTAGCCGATTGGCTGACCAGGGCGTTCAAGGTCAGGTCATAGGATTGAATCGTGGCACTGAAGGCCGCGTTTTTGGCAAGGAGGTCATCGTCGCTCAAATTGGCTTGCCATGTGTCAAAATTGGCGAACAAGCCAGGTGTGGTTTGCAATTCAAAATCAATATCAGGAGTAAAACTGTCCGCAACAAGATTAAAGTCCACATAGCCAACCTGGGCACTTCCGGTAAATCCTGCGGATCCATTGTTGCCGGCCATATTCATGTACAGGTCAATATTTCCCAAGGTGACTTCGCCCAGGGTGGCGACATTCCACTGATTGTTGGGGAATAGGGCTTGGGAAACATAGGGGTCCGCACCGGATGCGGCCGATGCATACCAAAGGAGCGGTGCGGTGCTGGTTTCAGGCATAACGATGGAAAGATTTTCGGCTTCCGCATAGTTGGGAGAGGATGAGGAAAGGAGCGGATTGATGTAGGCGGCAAGGTTGTAATAACCAGGAGTAGTGTTCCCGTTTCCTCCGGTTAATCCTGTTCCCGCCAGGTCATCAAGGGATGTGAAATGGTCAACAAGCTGATACTGAAGACTTATGGAACTGTGGGAAGTCGTGGTGGTGGACCAGGAACTTCCGTCCAGGAAATAAAATTCGTGAAAAAGTGTGGAATCACCGGTTGGTGATTGGGTGATATCCAGGGTGGGTGGATCAATGGTCAGGACCGGGGTCGTGTAATTGGTGCCATAATTGGTAACCACAATATCCGTCACCAAGCCACCATTCAGAACCGCATAGGCCTGGGCACCGGATCCATTACCCGAACTGTCTGTGATGGCAACCTTTGGAGTCGTGGTGTAATAGGCCCCCACATTGTCCAGGAGGGCATCTTTAACTCCTTGGGTAACCGTGGCGGTTGCGGTGATCGGAGGGGCAATTGTAATAGTGGGAACGGAGGTATATCCGGAACCACCATTATTGACGGTGATTGCGGTTACGGCTCCGTTGAACACCGTAGCGGTTGCACTTGCCCCGGTTCCACCACCCCCGGAAAGGGTAATGACGGGCGGTACGGTCCCATAAAAAATACCACTAGTGAGAATGGAAATCGAGGATACGCTTCCATTGGTGATTTTGCTTGTGGCGGTTGCCGGAGTATTGTTTGAGATTGTCACCACCGGATTCACATAACCGGAATTGAAAACGGAGGGTGGGGACAAAGTGACTACCGGGGAGGTGTAATTGGATCCGTTATTGACCAGGGTGATGCCAGTTACCACACCACTTGCAATCGTGGCCGTGGCGGTGGCACCACTGCCCGTACCGGAATCCGAATCGGTAATGGTGACGGTGGGCGCCACGGAATAAAACTGGCCACCGTTTACCAGGTCTATTTCCGTAATACTGCCATTGGACCATTGCACGGACGCACTCGCCTGATTATCCGTCACAAGGATGCCCGTCAGGAAACCGCATTGATCAAGAGATACAGTAGCGGTTGCCCCAACGCCGGTGCCATCCGAAATCGAAATGGTGGGAATGGGGACAAGGGATTCCCTGGTCAAGGTCACTTGCTGAGCGGGCGCAATAACCATCATTGGGGCACCGTAACCGGAACCGGCATTCGTTAGCGAAATACTGGTAACCACCCCGTTGGTGAGGATTGCCGTAGCGGTGGCCCCATACCCTGTTCCTTTGCGATCCAAAATCGTGATCAGCGGAGGAGTGGAATAATAGTTCCCCCCCGAAACCAATTTGATGGAGGCAAGGGATCCGGTTTTGGTTAGACTTGCGGTGGCCCGGGCATTGTTTTCAGTCCCGAATTGGACAAAGGGCTGGATATAACCTGATCCCGGATTGGTGAGAGTGACACCTGTCATTTTGCCGGTTACCGGATCGAGGTTGGCAAGGAGGGTTGCCCCATAGCCTTTGGAAAGGAGGGGAGCGGTGCTAACTGCCCGGCTTTGGTAATCCAGGGTGACATTGTCAATGGCTGAATCCACATCATTGGTTCCATTTCCAACACCCAAAAATTGGATAGTGTGCGTCCCGGCCGAGAGTGGGATGGCGCTTGAAGTCCAACTACTCCAAGCCGTTGAGGAAAGGGAGCTGGCGTTGATTGTACCTACCTGGAGGGTATCAAGGAATACATTGATGGAATTGGCGGTGTAACCCGCCCGACCAACGGCTTTACAGGAAAGGCTGTAGGTCCCGGAGGTCGCAATAGTAATGGATTGGGAAAAGGAACCAAGCTTCTGCAAAAAGGCCCCCTGAACACCTTCCGGAGCGGCAGGAGTAAACCACCCACTGTTATAGGAGGCAATTCCCGAACTGGATAAAAAAGTCCATATCGCGTTGGCGGGGTTCGTGGTGTATTTTGAATTACCCACTACGGGTGATTCAAAACCGGCATTTTGGACCGGATTGGTTATCGCATTCACAAGCGTAGCGTTGTTGTCATTGTTGGAGGAATCCAACAGGGTGGTGCCTGACAATTCATCGGCATGGTATTGAGCAAGGAGGCCTGATCCGGAATAGGGGATGACAATGGTGTTGTAGTTGTCGCCAATTTCCTGAGCGGTAAGGGCCCGGTTCCAAAAACGCAATTCATCCTGCTGGCCTTGCCAAACCGGATCGGCGGACCAATTGCTTTTGCCCCAATAGTTGTTGCTTCGGGCCATATTTTGGTACTGTGGCATTCCGCTGTGGGTTCCTTGCCAAACCCCATTCAAATACAAAGAAGCCGAAGTGCCGCTAAAAACAGCTGATACATGGTACCAAGTGTTGTTTGCAAGGGTTGGTCCAGCCATAAAATCGTATGTTGAAGTGCCGTGAATTGACAAGGCAATTTTAGATGAATTAACTGCTACAATAATATTGTTGGTAGTGCCGTTACCCAAGTCGATGATCCGTTGCCAATTGCTACCAATGTTTGTGGAATTGAACCAGGCCTGGACGGTGAATCCCGCATATTGACCCAACATCAAATCGGGAAGGACTCCATAAGCGGGCAGGAGAGTAGAGCTTTGAAGGGCCTCCCCGGCAGAAACCTTATCGGAAATGGTTAGTACCGGTGCGGTGGCAAAGGATTGGGTGCTGGAAGTAACCGGAATAACGGGGGAGATAAACCCGTCCACGCCAAAGGGTTGATTTCCCTGCTGAACAGATATCGAGGTAAGGACACCGGTGGTCACCGGATTGGCATGGGCTTGTTGCTGGATATTGACTGCCGAGGCACCATTGGTGAATACCGAAGCATCGAGTTTCAGGGTAAACTGGCGGGTCGCGGCAATCGCCACCTCGACATCCTCCGCCCCGGTAAGCACCAGATTGGAAACATTGGGTATGTTGGCCTGGTTAATGGCATCGGCGGTGATGGTCACATCCGTCGAGGATTCATTGATGTCGGCATAGCTTACATAGACCTGTTGTCCACCGGCGTATTGAACACTAATAAGAGGGGAATAGCCGTCATATTGGGTCGCATCGGTAAGGAAGGTGACCGAATAGGCCCGATTCCCCGTCAAGGAGGATCCGGTAAAGGCCGTACCAAGAACCAACCCGGTTTGGGAGATCGTTCCGCTTGCCAACCAGGTGCCTCCCGAGGCGTATTGCACAATTCCCGTGGAGGTGGAGGGAGTGGTAAAGGCCCCACCCGTAAGGATGTCCACATCACGATGGCCAAAACCCATCACATAAGTTCCACCCCGGTTGAGGGTGGATTTTACCGTCGGGTCAAACGCAACCGGAAGCCTGACCGCTCCTGTCGCCTTGACTTCGACCGATGTTGCCGCAGCAACCAGGGTATAAGTGGGGGTTGTGGTCGTCCCACCCACCTGGAACAAAAAGGGGGTGATCCAGCCCGAACCACTCGACGGCACCGTTGCGTAAACCTGCATCGCTGTCGGAAGAACCGGAGCCCCGGTTGCAAATTGGAAATTGGAAATGGTGGTGGTTGCCAAGGCGGTTCCCTGGCCCCCGACAAATCCGATATACGCATTGGAGTCAAGGCTTGAAAGGTTTACTGCAAAGGACTGGGTGTAAGTATTGGTCCCTTGCACCATGGCCAAGGTGATCGTTCCGATCCCGTCATAGGAAAGGACAATGTTCGTTGGGGAATTGAGTCCCATGTTGATGGAACCAGGGGCAACAAAAGCGGAGGTTACCCCATTCTGGGTTAAGGCAATTTTGGTTCCCCCAGCGTTACTATTGTTAAGGTTCCAGGTGAGTAAAAGTCCCGGGTTGATTCCCATCCCGTACGGACTGGTCCCCAATGTCGAGGTGCCACCGGTCTGGATCACAAAGGAACCCCCATCGGTTTTGGTTCCGGTCGTGTCGTTGAAGGTAAAGCTGGTGCCCCAAGGACCAGAAGCGAGACCGTTGATCGGGGTGTTGTTCCAAAAGCCATTGTAAATGGAAGCCATGGAGGAGGAAGTAAGTGTCAAAACATCCTGGGAAACGGTGGCGGGACCGCTAGTGCCCTGCCACTCAAAGGGATTAGGATAGTATTCAGCTGCAAGGCACATAGTATAAGTACCAACCAAGGAGGGTTGGTACCATGCGGAAAATTTACATAGTCCGGTTGAGTGGTGAGGAGCGGGGGTTGCTTGAGG
>SXGU01562432.1_pt1 | contig 25158 bp, 24 predicted proteins | sample 3174531 | NCBI WGS metagenome assembly SXGU01 (sample SAMN11356863, study PRJNA531348) | freshwater metagenome | isolation source: freshwater sample F1-140 | place: China: Fuxian Lake, Yuxi | collected 2017-12-25
CCTCACTGGGGCAAAGCATCGCCCGGGCCATGGGCCGGGCATTTGTCCGGGTGAGTCTGGGTGGGGTACACGACGAAGCCGAAATTCGCGGGCACCGGCGCACCTATCTGGGTGCCCTGCCGGGAACCCTGATCCAGGCCATTCGCAAGGCCGGTGCCCGTAACTGCCTGATGATGCTGGACGAAATGGACAAGCTCAGTGCCAGCTTTCAGGGCGATCCGTCCGCCGCCCTGCTCGAAGTACTGGATCCGGAGCAAAATGCAGGTTTCCGCGACCATTATCTGGCGGTTGCCTTTGATCTCAGCCGGGTGCTGTTCATTGGCACGGCCAATGTGCTGGATACCATCCCCGGACCCTTGCGTGACCGGATGGAGGTCATCAACCTCTCAGGCTATACCACCGGGGAAAAATTACAGATTGCGACCCGTTACCTGCTGGCCAAGCAGTACGAGGCAACCGGGCTGAAGGACGAGCAGTGTCATTTCACCGAGGCCGCGCTGCTGACCCTCATCCGCGACTACACCCGCGAAGCCGGGGTGAGAAACCTGGAACGGGAAATCGGCGCGGTATTGCGGCAGGTGGCGGTACGGGTCGCCAGCGGTGAAGACGTTCACCAGGTTGTCAGCCCGGCCAAATTGCCTGACCTGCTGGGACCACCCCGTTTCGATAACGAAGTGGCCTTGCGGGTGGGATTGCCCGGGGTGGCAACCGGGCTGGCTTTCACCCCGGTGGGCGGTGACATTCTCTTTATTGAGGCCAACCGCACCGAAGGCAGTGGCAAGCTGATTCTGACCGGTCAACTGGGTGAGGTCATGAAGGAGAGTGCCCAGACCGCCCTGACACTGGCCAAGTCCCGCACCATCGCGGGCAACGAACCGAACCGGTTTGAGACCCGTGACATTCACATTCACGTACCGGCCGGCGCCACCCCCAAGGACGGGCCCAGTGCCGGTGTGGCCATGTTCGTGGCCCTTATTTCGTTGTTGAGCCGGGTACCGGTTCGCAACGACACCGCCATGACCGGTGAAATCAGCCTGCGCGGGCTGGTTCTGCCGGTGGGGGGCATCAAGGAAAAAGTGCTGGCGGCCCAGGCCGCCGGTATCACCCGGGTGTTGCTGCCGGCCCGAAACCGCAAGGACCTGGAGGACGTTCCGGCTGAAGCCCGGGCTACGCTGGAATTCATCTGGCTGGACACCGTGGACGATGCCCTGCGTGAAACCCTGGGAAATCAGGTCAGCACCCCGGCATGATTGCCCCGGATCCGGTTGCGTCAGGGTTCGTGCCCGGCCTCATCCAGTGCCTTCATCATGGGATACAGGAAGTAGGTCATGATCGTGCGTTGGCCGATTTTGATCTCCGCCGTCATGGACATGCCCGGTACCAGCCGGGCCGGTTTATCCAGATTGCGGAAGTGGATGGGTCCGAGTTCCACCCGGCCCAGATAGTAGGCACTGGCTTCCTGCTCTGAACCCGCCCCCTTGACGAAGGAATCCTGGCTCAATTTGGCCAACTGGCCGGTGAGGATGCTGTGTTTCTGGAACGGAAAGGCGTCAATCTTGATTCGCACCGGGTCGCCCACCTTGATGCGGCCAATGTCAGCCGTGTCGATCTGTACTTCGGCCTCCAGTGTGGCCTCCAGCGGTACCAGGGTAATGAACGGCTCCGCCTCACGGACGATGGAACCGGGTGACAGTTTGGCAATTTCCAGCACCACCCCGTCTTCCGGTGCCTCCAGATTGATAAGCCGGTTGCGTAACTCGGCCTTGTGTATCTGCTCTGCCAGCGAATCCCGTTCCCGTCGGGTTTCTACCAGTTCTTCCAGGGTTTTTTGTTTCCATTCCTGAGTGAAAGCCTGTTTGTCAGCCTCGGCTGCGGCCCGCTCGCGCCGCAATTCCAGTTCCCTGTTGCGGGCGACGACCAGATCCCGCTCCACCGACATGCGCTTCTCCCGGCTTTCCAGCATCAGTTGCCGGGTCTGGTATTTGCGATCGTACAGTTCGCTGTTCATGCGTTCGATTTCCTGCAGCGATTTGACCCAGGCTTCCAGTGACTGGATATCCTTGCGATTGGTATCAATGGCGGCCTGCAGGCGGCCCATGGTTTGTTCCAGGCTTTGCAACCGGGCCCGGTAATGGCCGCGCCGTTCCTGATCCAGACTGGCCTGCAACACGTCATCGTCGTTGGTGCCGGTCATGAACGCGCTGTTTTGCCGTTCGGCTTCCAGTCGCCGTACCTGGGCCTCCATGCTGGCCAGACGGTCCTTGAGCTGGGCCAGATCAGCCGTGACGATGGTGGGATCCAGCGTAGCCAGGGTTTGCCCCCGGGTAACGATCTGCCCCATCCGTACCGGCAGGCTCAGAATGCGGGCGGTCTCGAACGGTTGCAGCACAATGTTGGGGTGGGGCGTCACCAGACGGCCCCGGGCCGTGACCACCGTGTCGATTTCCGACAGCGAAGCCCACAGCAACAGGCTCAGGAACAATGCCAGCAGAACATACAGGGTTATGGGTACCCCTGCATTGATCGGGGTGCGTTCGATTTCCTCGGCATCCGGCAAAAAGGCCAGTGCCTCCTTGGGAGGGGGGGCTGATCTGCTTTTCATAAATAACTGGTTTGCTGATGCCATAAATGGGCATAACTCTCACAACGGGACAGCAGTTGCTGATGGGAACCGGCGTCAATCATTTCGCCACGTTCAAATACCAGAATTTTGTCCGAATTAACCAGGGTGGAGAGCCGGTGGCTGATGATGACCACGGTCTTGTCCCGGGCAATACGGGACAGGTTCTGCATGAAGATGGCTTCGCTGTCCGGGTCAAGTGCGCTGGCGGCCTCGTCCAGAATCAGGATGCGGGGTTGTGGCAGGATGGCTCGGGCAATGGCCAGTCGCTGCCGCTGACCGCCGGACAGGTTGGAGGCATTTTCCTCCAGTGGGGTATCGTAGCCCTGTGGCAATCGCTCAATGAATTCATCGGCTCCGGCGGTCTGGGCGGCGGCCACGATTTCCTCAAAGGTGGCATCTGATTTGGTGACGGCAATGTTTTCCCGAATGGTGCCGCGAAACATGAAGTTTTCCTGCAGCACCACCCCGATACTCTGGCGCAGATGGGCCAGATCAATCTCCCGCATGTCAACACCGTCAAAACGGATGATGCCTTCCTGTACCGGGTACATGCTCTGAATCAGTTTGGTCAGGGTGGTTTTGCCGGAACCGCTGCGTCCGACAATGCCAACCATACTGCCGGCCGGAATGTCGAACGAAACATCATCAAGGGCCGGTGTCGTTGAACCGGGATAACGGAACGTCACCCCTTCCACGTTGATGCGGCCCTGCAAATGGGGTCTCAGTCCGCCGGAGGAACGCCGTTCGGGCGGCCGATTCATGATGTTGCCCAGCATTTTCACGCCCAGGGCGGTTTGCTGATACTGATTGACCAGACCGACAATGGCCACCAGTGGCCCGACCACCCGTCCTGACAACATCTGAAAGGCGATCAGGGTTCCTACCGTCATGTCGTGGCTGAATACATCAGTGGCCCCCAGGGTGATGATGGCCACGGTCATGAATTTCTCCAGAAAGTGGGTCACTACCACCGCCACCAGCGACATCTTGCTGACACTGAAGTGCATGGACACCGCCGTGGCCGAACGTTGTTCCCACAGTTTGCGCTGCTTGGGCTCCATGGCCATGGCCTTGACGGTGCGGATGCCCTGAATGGCTTCCACCAGCATGGATTGACGTAACCCCTCTGCCGAATACAGGGCGGACAGCCGATCCTGAAACGGTTTGATGAGTACCACCACCACCCCGGCCATCAGGGCCGATACCATCAGCACCACGCCGGTCAGTTTTACCGAATACAGAAACAGCAGCGGTACGAATACGAACAGGGCGGTGGCTTCCAGTACCGTAAAAAACAGTTGTCCGGTCAAAAACCCGCGAATGCCCTGCATCTGCTGAATGTGTTGAATGGTGACACCGGCCGTGGTGCTTTCAAAGTATTCAATCGGCAGCGACAACAGGTGGGAAAAGGTGCGCCGGGCCAGACGGATATCAATTTTGTTGGTCGCCACCAGCAGCAGATACTGCCGCAGGTAGGTAAAGGCTCCCTCGAACAACAGGGCAATCAGGATACCGATTCCCAGCACATAAAGCGTTGAGTAGCTCTCGTGGGTCAATACCTTGTCGATGACCAGTTGGGTAAAAATGGGCGAGGCCAGCCCCAGAAAATGCAGGGCTCCCGCCGAAATGGCGATGTCACGGAACGCGGCTCCCTGCTTGAGGATTTCCGGGATGAACCAGCGCAGACCGAAAGGCTGGTTTTCGTCGGTCAGGGCATACCGCCGCTTGATGAAAATGACCTCACCCTGCCAGTATCGGCAGAATGCGGCTTCATCCAGCAGCCGAATTTCTGCGGCATTCACCAGCGGATCCAGCACTGCCACCTGGAAGGTGCTGTCTTCGCTGCTGCGGTGCAGTCCGGCAACCAGCACGGTTCTGCCGTCGCCGTGGCGAGCCATCAGCGGAAACACCCCCTCCAGGTGGGCCAGATCGGCCCAGTGCAGGGTTTTGGCCTGCGCCTTGAGCCCCAGCTCCGTGGCCATGCGGATCAGCAGGCGGGTCGGTGGCTCTTCGGATTCGAGTACATAATCATGAACCAGGCGTTCCGGCAGGGTGGGAATGCCATGATGTTGGGCAATGGCGGTCAGGCACTGAACAGCGGAATGGGCAAACACATCGAGTTACTCGTGGGATAAGGGAAAAAGGGTGGGATAGTGTCGCATATCGGGCCGGGTTGCGTGAACGGCGTGGCGGGACATGCCGTACATCTAGTCAGCAGGCGGCTTCGCACTCATAATAACGGGTTTCGTAACCCGGGCGATCTCCAGGTCACTGTATGACCCTGAGCTTGCCCATTTTCATACCTGGTGCCATCGTCCCATGAAAAATCTGTTTTACACCCTCGTTGCTGCTACCCTGCTGGCGGCCTGCTCGTCTCCCCAGCAAACCGATCTCAAATCGGCCCTGACTGAAAAATTCAGGGACGATTCCGATCTCAAGGACTACAAACTGGATCCGGCTGAGGTCGCCGAGTGCGTGGTCGGTGAAATTTCCAGCGACATTCCGGTTTATCCAGGCGACCCACGCCGGGAGCGTTTCCTGCAGGCCTACACCCGCTTCATTACCATCAGTTCGCCGGATCAGGCCGAAAAGGCTCTGGCAGAATTCGAGGAACTGTTTGGCTCCAGACAGGCAGCCCGGGAGGCGGCGACCAACATCACCAATCACAACATGACCTGCATGGGCAAGGCCATCGATCACAGCAACGGACAAAAGCAGTAAGGGGTACTCACAGGTGCAACATGAGTACCCACGCCATTTATGAGTATCTGGAGCGTATTGCCAACCTCATCCGGACGGATATCCGCAAATCCGGTATGGCGCACGGCTTGCAGCCGGTACAACTGGAGGCTCTGCATTACCTGAGTCGCTGCAACCGCTACAGCAACAATCCGGTGGCAGTGGCGGAATTTCTGGGGCTGACCAAGGGAACGGTCTCCCAGACCCTGAACGTGCTGGAGCAATCGGGGTTGATTGAGCGCTGGCCGGATCCCAGGGACAAACGGCTGGTGCATCTCGGTCTGACCCGGGCCGGTGAGGCTGTCATGGAACAGAGCATCCCCCCGGCCTTGCTGCAAACCGCCCTGGAGGACGTATCGCCCGAATTTCCCGACGAAGCCGTGGCGGTTCTGCAGGCCCTGTTGCGACGACTCCAGCAGGCCAACGGTCTCAAAACCTTCGGAACCTGTAAAACCTGCCGTCATCACGCAATCGGGGCCGATGGCGGCAGGCACTGCCAACTGACCGGCGAAGCCCTGACTGAACTCGATGCTGAAAAGCTGTGCCGTGAACATGCCGTCAGCGGCTAACCGCGTGAGGCAATCGCCACGGCAGGGCTTCAACGGGCGCGTAATACCGTGACTTCACGGTTCAGTTCGTCCAGCCGAACCTCCAGACAGTCCATGCGCTGTTGCAGTTTGAGTATGATGATTTCGCGGTCTTCGCGAGGGGAGATATTGACCTTGCAGGGCACTGGACGGCTGTCAGTACCGGTGTGGGCAGGGGCCGGGTCATGGGTACTGGCGTTTGTATGGGCGGAACTGCGGGCCTGTGATTGCCCGATCAGACCGAACCCCAGCCCCGGAATCAGCAGACCTGCCAACAACGCGCCGAATTTTCTCTGCATGAATGTCACCTACCAGGAACGAATAATGTCGTATACGCCGATGCTTTGGGCGGCAACATCAAGATAACCGACTGAAAAATTGGGTTGTACCTGACGGATGGTCAGGGTTGCCTTGGGTTCTTCCACCCCGCCCAGCACCCGGTTGCCATAGTAGACCTGGTTGGGCAGGGCATTCAAACCATGATAGACAATAAAACTGTCGCCTACCCGCACATTCGACAAAGCCCCGGCGTTCATGTAGACGTTGCCCTCGCTGATTTTAACCACCCGCTCGGCTAACGGCAGACAGCGCAGTTTTTCGCTGATGTCAGCCGCCTGTCTGAGCAATATGCGCTGCAAGGCCTGGCCGTAGCTTGATCGCCGGAATTTTTCCGAGGTAATGCTGACACCCGCATCAAAATAAACATCCGAACCGGTCACCGTGTCTTCGTAGCTGTTCTGATCCAGCAAAGCCCCTGACAGGCCGTCGTACAGATAGACGTCGACCCGCAGGTGCCGGGTTAACGGCGGGATGTCGAAAACCTCATAAAAAACATTCCAGGGTCCGCGTTCCGGGGTGATCAGATACTCCATGTCCCGAATGACACCGGCCACGACGAACTGCACGTCCAGGGCTTCGGCCATTTGCCTGAAATCCGCCGTATCGCCGTAACGGTTCAGTTCCGGTGCCAGGGCCGGGGTTTCAAAAATGGTGCGATCAGCGGCGTGGTGTACCAGAAACTGCCGACGCTCCTCCAGCATCCGGCTCAGTTCCATCGGGTAGGCAATCCGCACATCACGCAGGTCGGTCACGTGGCGGGCGTACAGGGCCGGAAATGCGGTCACGGCTATTTTCTTGCGGTAGCCGGGCGGATCACAGGCTCGTTTGCGTTGGGCGTCAACCCGTGCCCTGACCCGGTACACATCGCCCTGCCGCTCTTCCTGCAACAGGGTGGTACGCCCCGAACGCCCCCCGGTATCGGCTTGCAGGCTGGAAAATCCACCCGAATCATAACTTTCGATGCGAACCCCCTGTTGCTCCAGGGCCTTGCGCTCGGCGTCCTGGATGGCCAGATTGCGCGATACTCCCACGCTGCCATCCTTGAGGATTTCCCCCTTGCCATCAATGACGATGGGTTCTGCCCCCGCCAGGCCGACTACCAGGACACCGCCCGCCAGCAGACCCGCTACAACCGTTTTTAACCGCATCCCATAACCCATGACGTCAGCGGCTCAGGTAAAAATAGCGATCCTGGGGCTCGCAACCGGTCTCGTTACCACTGGCGCAGGCCGTGTCGTGGCTGACTGGAGCAGCGGTATAGGCCTGACGGGCGTTGTAGTAGCAATAGTCAAAAAAGGCCTGGTCGATTTTTACCTCCATGATGGCTTCATAGGTGAAGTCGTCGTTGCCCATCGGCAACAGGCTGACCTCCCGCGCTCCCCGGATGAACCCGTTGACGTAACTCTTGACGACATCACTCTTGACGACCGTGTCCGCCACACTGGTATTACCCGTTAACTTGAGACCGTAAACGTGTTCGGTAATAAGCCGGTAGGCATCCATGCGGGCGGCCCGCTGGGCGAGCAGTTTCATCTGGCTGACGGTCAACCCGCTATCGGGTCGCACCGTGCCGTGGCCACTCACCCGGATGGTAGTCGGCTGGACAGGCAGCACGGGCGTTGGCTCCCAACGGGCCTGCGGAGGCGGCGCATGACCGGTGCAGGCTGACAGCAACGATAAGATACCCGGCAAAACCAGGCCTGTTTTTCGGATCATGACGGAAGTCCCCCTGAATAATTTTTATGACGATGTAAACTGGATCACACGGCTACTGGTCAAGCAGGCCGCTGATGAGTGACTGATGCCGGTAAACCTGGCGGGGCAACTTATGCCGGTTGCCCAGCACGATACAACGCAGGGCGTCCAGTGCCTGGTCAAAATCATCGTTGATGATCAGATAATCGTATTCGGCATAATGTGAACTTTCCGAAATGGCGGATTGCATGCGCCGGGCAATGACCGCCGCCTGATCCTGGCCGCGCCCGGTGAGGCGTTGCTCCAGTGCCTGGCGGGAGGGCGGCAGGATGAAAATTGATTGACACTGCGGCAGGGCCGCCCGAACCTGCCGGGCTCCCTGCCAGTCGATTTCCAGCAGCACATCCACGCCTTGGTTCAGACAGTCCTCCACCCCGGAGCGGGCGGTACCATAAAAGTGGTCAAATACCCGAGCATGTTCCAGAAAGGCTGCCTGGTCGATCATGGCTTGAAAGCGGGCCTGATCGATAAAAAAATACTCGCGTCCGTTGACTTCACCGGGACGTTCCGGCCGGGTGGTGTGTGATATTGAAATCATCAGATCGGCCAGACGATGACCCAATGCCCGAACCAGACTGGTCTTGCCGGCTCCTGAAGGGGCCGAAACTACATACAAAGTGCCCTGATACATGGTGTGGTGATGGTTGTGGTTTTTAGCGGAAGCGTGATTTTACCCGTCTGCCATCAATTTTTCAGGTCGAACAGGCATAATAAGCCCGTTTTGAACGCCGTTGCCATCATGCGTTATCCCTCCTGCTGATTCAGTGCCTGCATGCGAACCGCCAATTCCGACACCCATCCCGCCCTCATCGCCCTGGCGATTCTGGCCTTGTTACTGATCCCACCCGACGACGCCCTTGCCCGGCAGAAAAAGCGTCAAACACACGCACCGACCCGCCAGACCGCCCGACAGGCCGGTCACACAAAATCAAGGCAAAGGCATACGCAAAAAAAAGTCAGCGTGGCTCCGGTTATTCCCGTGACTCCGGATGCCGGATTAAACCACGATGCCCGCATCAGTGAACTGAGAACCTGGCTGAACCAGCGCAACACCGAACGGGATCATGAACTGGAACCCAACCATCCCGGCCCGGAACCGTTGCTGGGCGAGTCGGCACCGGTCAGGCTCCCTCCCCTTAACAGAAAACGACTTGATCTGAGCTACACCCCGCCCGCTGCACCCGCCGGGGAAGAACCGGATGATCCGGGCAGCGTGTTACGGATAGGGCGAGGCCCGGATGGACGGGTCTACCACCGCTATGTGTTCCGTGACAGAGGTGCTGAAGTAACGCGCTTGTCGGATACCCTGGATGATCCGGTCAGCCCACTGCTGGAGCGCAGGCGGCAGGCGAAACAACCGGACAATATGGGCACCAAAACCGGCAAGGCCCGCAGGCAACCCGCCGTCAGGATCGCCCGCAAGGCGACCCGGCAACCGGCCCGTAAAACAACCCGCAGAAAACCCTCCAGGCACCGTTAAGACCGCATGAAATTGCAGCAACTCCGCTATGTCTGGGAAGTATCCCGGCATGAGCTCAATGTCTCGGTAACCGCTGACAAACTGTATACCTCCCAATCAGGCATCAGCAAGCAAATCAGACTGCTGGAAGATGAACTGGGCATTCCCATTTTTGTACGCAACGGCAAGCACTTCATTGGTATTACCGAAGCCGGTCAGCAGATCGTGGCACTGGCCGGGGCGATTCTGGGAAAAACCCGGGACATCCGTAATGTGGCACAGGAATGCCGCGATGACCGGATCGGATCACTCAGCATCGCCACCACCCATACCCAGGCCCGTTACGCCCTGCCACCGGTCATTCAGGCATTCATGCAGCGTTATCCGGGAGTCAAGCTCAACATTCAGCAGGGTACCCCGAGCCAGATTGCCGACATGGCCTCGCGTGGACTGGTCGATCTGGCGATTGCCACCGAATCGCTGGAGTTATTCGACAATCTGATCATGCTACCCTGCTATCGCTGGAACCGGTGCGTGCTGGTGCGGCACGATCACCCGCTGGCCCGGGTATCCGGCCTGACCCTGGCAAAACTGGCCGAGTACCCGCTGATTACCTATGTATTCGGCTTTACCGGGCGTTCGCAACTGGATCAGGCCTTCGAGCAGGCGGGCCTGCATCCGCGACTGGCACTCACGGCGGTGGATGCCGATGTCATCAAAACCTACGTGCGTCTCGGGCTGGGGGTCGGTATCGTGGCCCACATGGCGTATGACCCGACAATCGACCGCGATCTGGTTGCCATTGAGGCCAGTCACCTGTTCGCACCCAGCACGACCCGGATCGGCTTTCGCCGCGACATGTTTCTGCGCCGTTTCATTTACGATTTCATGGTGTCGTTCGCGCCTCACCTGACCCGTGAACGGGTGGATCAAGCCCTTGCCCTGCATGACAAACAGGCGGTAGATGCCCTGTTCAGCACCGCAGAACTGCCTGTGCGTTAGCTTGTCCCTGTTAAAATCCGGGCAGCCACCTGGATGGCACGATTCCGTCGATGGGACGGCGACACAGAAGTCCACGTCCCGAGATTTTTTCCCTCAACCCTGACCCTCAACCATGAAACACAACACAGCCCTTAATTTAATCCTGATCGCCGGTTTGGGCGCATCGGCTCCGGTGCTGGCCACCGGCTTTGTAACCCTTCCAGCCAAGGGGTTTAAGGCCCCGGGTGGAACTTCCGCCTACACGGCCTGCAATGTGACCGGAGAGTTTGGAACCAACCCCAACGGGTCGATTCCCCCCACGTCGGCTGCCAACAACACCTGTGCCATTTTTCGCAGCAACAACACGGTTCCCCCGCTGCCGGGTTATGTCCGTGAGGCGGTGGTGACTCGCCCCCTCACCCTGAAGCAAGCCCTGACCTTCAACAACAGCATTACCGTCGGCAGTGTCATCGACGAGGTGTGGCGCAAGAATACCCGTTGCATTTATGCCGCCAGGATCCGGCTCAATAACATTGATTACGATCTACGCACGCCCGGTCGGCAGTATTTTGAAATCAACGACTTTCTGCGGGGCGGATTCAGCAAGCGGGGTCCGGTGTCCATCGCGTATCATTTCAGCAAAAGTCAGCCGGCTGCTGACGAGGTGCTGTACCGGGCCGGTTTGACCTACACGTCGGTGGTTGCCGAACCCGGCGACCCGGTTCAGCCCCTGCTGGGTATCGCCCCGATCAGTCGCAACTGGGTGACGTTCACCACTGATGTCAATTATCTGGATCCGGACGGATCGTCAGTGCGTGATTCCTCCTGGTTTTTCGTACACAGTGCCTGCACGGCGGCAAAACCGGCCGAACTGGCCGGTGCCTTACGCTTTCGTCAACTGGGACAGGAGGATCAGCCTCCGGTTGAAATCAGCATTCCGGGGTTTGCACCTGCCGGGGCCGACACCCGGCGTTGACGCATCCAGCCTGCCGTCGGGGTAATGAACCGGGGGCGGTCGGCTATCGGCAATGCTGCGGGATGCTGTCGGTAACCGAATACGTTACAATCTGCCTCCGGATTTATTTCATTTCATTCACCCCGAAGGAGTCAGGATCATGTCCGTTTCAAATGAAAAACGCGATTTCATCCGCATGCAGGCGCGTTGCAGGATGCAGTTCAGGGTTGCCGACGGCGAGCATTTTCTGGAAGCCACCTGTGGCAACATCAGCGGTTCCGGCATCCTGTTTCTGGCCGATGTCCCGGTGGAGCCTGGCAAGGCGGCTGAAGTGTACATTGATCTGGAAAGCCGACTCTCCGCTCCGCTGACGGCGTATATTGAAGTCATCCGCTGCGAACAAATCGCGAGCGGAGAGTACGAGATAGCGGGGTCGATCAAGGGTATCAAAAGCAACTGAGGGTCACCCGAACCATCCCCATGTATTCCATTACCAAAGAGATTTATTTCTGCTACGGCCATCGCCTGATGCAGCATCCCGGCAAGTGCAAAAACCTGCACGGCCACAGCGTCAAGGCCGCCATCACCGTTTCGGCTTCCAGCCTGAACCAACAGGGCATGGTGTGTGATTTTGCCGACATCCAGCATCCCCTGGCCCGCTATATTGACAGCGAACTCGACCACAATCTGTTGCTGCACCGGGATGATCCCCTGATCGGGCATCTGGTTGAGTCGGGCGAGCGGTTCACCGCACTGGACGAACCGCCCACAGCCGAGGTGCTGGCCCGAATGATTTACCAGGCTGCCCGCCAGGCCGGATTGCCGGTTAGCAGTGTGACGCTCTGGGAAACGGCCAGTGCCTGTGCCCGCTATTCCGAAGCCGATGCCCCGGCCTCGTGTGAATCAGGCACCGTGGTTGTCTGATCCGCCGGGCGGGCAAGAACCTCATGCAGCAGGCCACGAAACGCCTCCATAATCCCGGGTGATTCCAGCCAGCGTTCCTGTATGAACAACTGGTTGTATTGCCAGGGTGTTTGCATGTCCCGCGCCAGCGGAACAAACCCGTAGCCTGCCAGAAAGCGGGCTACGTCCTGATCCAGCCATTGGCCTTTCCAGGACGTTTTGTTTTCCAGTTCGATATAGATCAGGGCGACCTCGCTCCGCAGGGCCCGGGTCGCGCCTGCCAGTACATCACCCGCCGCTCCCTCCACATCAATCCATAAACTGACCGGTGCCAGTCCGGGCTGTTCTGACAGGATACTGTCCAGCGTGGTACAGGCTACGGTGACTTCCTCATATTCCACCCGCTCCATGTTTCTGACCCGCAAACTGCTGGTCAGATTTTCCCGTGGCAAGGTGCGCTGTCCTTCCCGCATTGGCATGACCCGGGGGATTTTGAGTACCCTGGGCTGGTCATCGTGGGCGACGGCCTGGTTCAGGTAGCGAATGCCCGCCGCCACCCGGTTGACGAATCGCTGGTACACATAGGGATTGGCCTCATAGGCCAGCAGGCGGGCCTCCGGCAAAACCTGACCCAGTCGTTTGAGACCACTGGCTTCGTGTGCGCCAATCTCGATACAGAGACGCGCCCCGATTCGCACGCACAGGTCAATGTAAAACTGCTCCAGAAAAACGGTTTGGTCGCGCCCTACCCGTCCGGTGTGGTTGAGCAGGGTTTCCCACAGGCAGGTATGCAGCAGATGCGGTGTATTCATGGTGACAGGCTGATTTTCGGTTGTTGAGGGTGTTTGACGATGACTGAATCAGGCGATGCCCCCCAGAAAGGCATGCAAGGCCCGACTGAGGTAGACCGGATCAAGGGCTCCACCGCTTTCGCGAATGCTGTGCATGGCCCAGATGGGCGATCCCACATCGACCGTGGCGATTCCCAGTTTGGCGGCTGTCATGGGGCCAATGGTGGAACCACAGCCCAGATCACTACGCTGCACGAATTTTTGATACGGAATTCCGGCCCGCTCGCAGACCTGCATGAAACGGGCAACGGTCTGCCCGTCACTGGCATAACGCCGGTTGGCGTTGATCTTGATGGCCGGGCCTGCATTCACCTTGAGGGCGTGATCGGCATCGTAACTGCCGCCAAAGTTGGGATGCCAGGCGTGGGCGGCGTCGGCACTGACCAGCATACTGCGGGCCAGTGCCTGTTTATAACCACTGCGGTCATCGCCCTGACCCAGGGCGATGCGCTCCAGCACATCCGGCAACAGGCTGCTCATGGCACCGTTGCGGGTTTCGCTGCCGATTTCCTCATGGTCGAACAGGGCCACCACCCGGGTGGCAGAACCCGGGGCGGCCGGTTCCAGCAAGGCCTCCAGGGCAGCGTAACAGGAGCCGAGATTATCCAGCCGTCCGCTGGCGATGAATTCCTGTCCGGCTCCCCAGAACGTACCGGGCTGGGTGTCATGAGCCATCAGTTCCCAACTCAGTATGTCTTCAGGTTGACAGCCCAGACGGTGAGCCAGCAACTCAATGAAAATGGCTCCGCTGAACAGCAGGGGTAATTCGGTCTGGCGGTTGAACTTGAGACCGTCTTCATTCACGCCCCGGTTGAGATGTATGGCCAGATTAGGCAGGCGCACCAGCGGTTCCGGGCAATGCAGCAGGCGGACTTCAGGTTCCGCATCGCCGACTACAAACACCCGTCCCGATAAACCCAGATCACGGTCGGCGTAGGTGGCCACGATCGGGCTGCCATACAACTCCACACCCAGACGTACCAGGGTCGTTGAATCCTGGGCGATTCTGGGTTTGAGGCGAAGACCGGGCGAGTCGGTATGGGCACCCACAATGAGGAAGCCCCCCCGCGACGGTGCCTCGGTACCGGGCCGGAAAGCCACCAGCGAGGAGCCGTCACGGATGACGTGGTAACCACAACCGGGTGTGAGGTCAGGCCACGATTCCCGTTCATCCAGGTAGAGAGAGCCCTGCCCCCGCAACATTTGATTGGCGGTATTCACCGCATGCCAGGGCGTGGGACTGGCGTTGATGAAATCCAGCAAACGCCGGGCACTGTCAGTAAAAAGGGAAGCGTGCATGGAGGGTCACCTGGTTTGGTAAAGGGGGGTTATATTAACGTCAGTGTCAAGGGCAGGGTGAATGGTCAGTGGTGAATAGCGGGTGGTATACCGACAGCGCGGCCATCCTGGCGACTTGGGGGCAGTGGCCAGTGAATACGCACGGCATACCAGCAATCATTCCCCACTCACCACTCACTGCGGCCAGGATGGCCGCGCCACTCGTCAGGGGCTTGTCGCCGGTCATCTTTTCCGTAAAACTTCGCGGTTTGCTCACCATCCGTCACAGCGTTCATATCATGTATCACAAGGCCAGCGTCAATCAATACAGTCTTCCCATCGTCAAGCAACTCATTTCCAGCGCAGACAAACTGCGTCTCAACGTTCAGACCCTGGCCAACGGTGCCACCCTGATCGACGCCGGCATTGAGGCCCGGGGTGGGCTGGAAGCCGGGCGGCTCATCACCGAAATCTGCATGGGCGGTCTGGGTAGTGTCACCCTGACCCACAATCCGGTTTTTGCCCGCTGGCCCCTCAGCGTCAATGTCCATAGCACCAATCCGGTCATTGCCTGCCTGGGCAGCCAGTACGCTGGCTGGAGTCTCTCCCACGGTGAGGGCAAGGGAGCCTTTCATGCCCTGGGTTCGGGCCCGGCCCGGGCACTGGCCACCAAACAAAAGGACGGCGTGGAAAAACCCGTAGAGGAATTGTACGAGGAACTGGGTTACCGGGATCGTGCCACCGAAACCGCCATTGTGCTGGAAGTGGACAAAATTCCCCCGGTTGAGTTGGTCGACAAAATTGTCAAAGCCTGCCAGGTTGAGGCTCCCGGGGTCTATGTGATCCTGACCCCTACCTCCAGCCTGGCCGGCGGAGTGCAGGTGGCGGGACGGGTGCTGGAGGTTGCCCTGCACAAGGCTCACTCGCTGCATTTTCCGCTGGGCAATATCCTCGATGGCAGTGGCTCGGCTCCGGTTCCGCCGCCGCACCCCAGTTTCGTCAAGGCCATGGGACGTACCAACGACGCCATACTGTTTGGCGGAACCGTTCACCTGTTCGTCAAGGGCAGTGATGAAGATGCGGAAAAACTGGCCTGTGACCTGCCGAGTTCGGTATCCCGTGACTATGGCCGTCCCTTTGCCGAGGTGTTCAAGGACTACGGCTATGATTTCTTCAAGGTCGATCCCATGTTGTTCAGTCCGGCCCGGGTTATCGTGACAGCCGTGGAATCCGGTCGCAGTTTCCATGCCGGACGTCTGGATGAAGAACTGCTGGAGCGTTCGTTTAGTTGATTGCCCAGCGACGTATCGCCATTGTCACCGATGACCCGGGCTGGCACGGTGCCCGGTTGCGGGATGCTCTTTCGGCCCGGCATTATGGCTGCCACTACACGTCCCTGACGACAGGGCACCTGCAACTGGATGCCTCTCCCGTTCCCGTCCGGTTGGCAGGCTTTGACACAGCCTTGCCGAGCGGGGTGTTCGTCCGGGGCATACCCGGTGGCAGCCTCGAACAGGTGACCCTGTGCCTGGGGTTGCTGCACGGCCTCAAACGCCTGGGCATTCCGGTTTATAACGACGCCGGTGCCATAGAACGTACCGTCGACAAGGGCATGACCAGTTTCATCCTGCATACGCACGGTATTCCGACCCCACCCACCTGGGTGATTGCCGACCGCAGCAGGGCTCTGGCCCTGATTCAGCAGCAACTGGCCGAAGGTCATGCCGTGGTTTACAAACCCCTGTTCGGCTCGCAGGGACTGGGGCTGCACCTGTTCCGCTCCCTGGATGACCTGGCCCGCTGGCCCGATGAACCGGGGGTTTATTACCTGCAGCGGTTTGTGGACAGCGGTACCCGGTCGCATGATTACCGGATTTTTGTCATTGACGGGGTGGCGGTGGCCGCCATGAAACGCTGCGGCAGTACCTGGCTCAATAATGTACACCAGGGGGCGCAGTGTGAACCCCTGACCCTCGTCCATATCCCGGAACTGACCCGACTGGCCTGCGCTGCCGTGCGGGTACTCGACATGGATTATGCCGGGGTCGACATCATCCAGGATAAAACCGGGGGTTTCAGTGTGCTGGAAGTGAACAGCATCCCGGCCTGGAAAGGCCTCCAGGGCGTGACAGCCCTGTCCATTGCCGACCGGCTGGTGGCTGATTTCATTGAACGTCGGCTGGAAAAAAAAGAGCGGGATTTCTCGCGGAGTATCCCATGAACAGCGCGGCCCTGCGCCCGTTACTGCAACAGGCTTACATTGAGGCCTGCGAGGCCGAATTGCGGGCCTTCAAGCCCGGCAATGTCAGCGTCCATTCCGAAGGTCACGGCATGACGGTGGAACAGTTTCGCCAGAGTGCCCGGGTCAGTGCCCCCTGGCTGCTGGCGGAAAACCTGTGTTTGGGTGAACAGATTTTTTACGCAGTGGAAACAACGCTGGGGGTTACCGGCTGCAATACCAACCTCGGCATCGTGCTGTTGTCGGTTCCGCTGATCGCAGCGGCTGCCACTGCCCACGCGGCGGGAACCGCCCTTCGCTCTGCCCTGGCAACGGTTCTTGCCCAAACCACCCTGGACGATGCGGACTGGGTATACCGGGCCATCCGCCGGGCCAATCCGGGAGGCCTGGGTCGTGCCGGACAACATGACGTGGCAAATGCACCCGCTGTCAACCTGTATGAAGCCATGCAGGCGGCCAGTCACCGCGACAGGATCGCTTTTCAATATGTTAATTGCTACGTGGATATTTTTGATTTGGCCATTCCACGTTATCATTACGCGCTGTCCCGCTTTGGCAGCGAAGACTGGGCAGTGCTTTCGGTTTTCACGAGCCTGCTGAAAAACATCCCTGACAGCCATATCGAACGCAAGTTTGGTACCCGGTTTACCGGGCTGGTAGCCGACAGGATGGCAACCCTCGACCAGGCCTTGTCGCAGTTGGGGGCGGACGAATCGATTGATTTCCTGTTGCATGAAATCGACACCGAGTTCAAGCGACACGGAATCAATCCCGGAACGACGGCTGATCTGACCGTGGCGTGCCTGTTGGCTGTGCGTCTGGAAGCGGTGCTGGATCAGGGTCGTTCGCAGACTGGATTCTGACCTCAGGCCATCGCCCAATCAGGCTGGCCTGACGCCAGAAAAACTGCATAATGACAAACCCGCTTCGGGAGGCATTCTAGTGGCGTCCATACTGGAAAAATTTCTTTCTTTCATCAACACTCAAACTCAAGAAAAACAGGAGACTGTGCAAATGGCAAAAATCGACAAACTGCTGGTAGGTGAAGCACTCTGTGGTGGCGGCAACGAAATCGCCCACATTGATCTGATCATGGGTCCCCGTGGCAGCGCGGCTGAAACCGCGTTCGCCAACTGCGTCACCAACAACAAGGATGGTTTCACCAGCCTGTTGGCCGTGGTTGCCCCCAACCTGCTGTGCAAGCCCGCTACCGTCATGTTCAACAAGGTCACCATCAAGAATGGCAAACAGGCCACCCAGATGTTTGGACCGGCACAACGCGGTGTTGCCATGGCTGTGGCCGATTGCGTGGAAGACGGCACCATCCCGGCTGATGAAGCAGACAACCTGTTCATTTGCGTCGGTGTATTCATCCACTGGCTGGCAGAAGACGATGCCAAAATCCAGGATTACAACTACGAAGCCACCAAACTGTCCATCAAGCGCGCCGTTTCCGGCGAGCCCAAGGCGGCTGAAGTTGTAGCCAAGAAGGGTTCTGAACTGCATCCCTTCGCCGCTCACGCCTGATAGGGTTTCCGAACCAGAAACGCCGTTCACACGCGAGTGTGGGCGGCGTTTTTTTTTTTTTGCAGGAAAAATCGTATGCATAAAACCCTGCTTGCCCCGTGACACCTGCCGCTCCCACTCGGATTCAACTCAGCCTTGAGCGGACTGATTTTCAGCTTGCCGCCGATCTGGAACTGCCGGGCCACGGTATTACCGCCCTGTTCGGTCCCTCCGGTTCAGGTAAAACCACCCTGCTGCGGTGCGTCGCCGGGCTGGAGCAGGCCGATCAGGCCTTCATAACCATCCAGGGGCAGTGCTGGCAAAACAGTGCAGCCCGTTTCTTCCTGCCGGTACACCGGAGAAATCTGGGCTATGTATTTCAGGAGGCCAGCCTGTTCGGGCATCTCGGTGTCAGGCAAAATCTGGAATACGGTTACCGGCGGATTCCGGCCCGGCAGCGGCGGGTACAATTTGACCAGGCTGTGGCCTGGCTGGGACTGGCTCCGCTGTTATCAAAACCAGCTCCGACCCTGTCCGGCGGTGAGCGACAGCGGGTGGCCCTGGGCCGTGCCATCCTGACCAGTCCTGATATTTTACTACTGGACGAACCCCTTTCCGCTCTTGATAATCGGCACAGGGAGGAGGTGCTGCCGTGCCTGGAACGGTTACGGGACGAGCTGAAAATTCCCATGCTGTACGTCAGTCATTGCCTGGATGAAGTCACCCGGTTGGCCGATCATCTGGTGTTGCTGGATCAGGGCCGGGTGGTTGCACAGGGCGGCCTGACCGAGACCCTGGCCCGCCTGGATCTGCCCCGTCATTTCAGCGAAGACGCCGGGGTGGTGCTGGATACCTGCATCGGTCTGCATGACGATGCCGATTTTCTTACCCGACTTGATTTCGCCGATGGCCACATCCATGTCGGGCGGCGGCATGAAGCGGTCGGCCAGCGTGTCCGCTGTCGCATTCAGGCCCGTGATGTCAGCCTGTGCCTGACCCGCCCCGAAGCCACCAGCATCCTCAACCGGTTACCTGCTGCCGTGGTCGATCTGGTTCCTGCCGATACCCCGGCTCACGTGCTGGTGCGATTGAATCTGGGAACCACCCCCCTGCTTGCCCGTATTACCCGCCGCTCCTGCCTGCAACTGGGTATTCGTCCCGGTCTGTCGCTGTGGGCCCAGATCAAGGCTGTTGCCCTGCTCAATCCCGCCCGTCACTGACGAACGCCGGAATCAAGCCTGCATTTCAGTCGAATCCGTTGATACAATGCCGCCCGCCGTTGTGAGAAGATCAACAAAAACCCGAGAGGAGAAGCATGTCGTCCAAATTTGTACCTGGCCAGCGTTGGGTCAGTGAAACCGAACCCGAGCTGGGTTTGGGAATTGCCCTCAACGTCGAAAACAATCGAGTCACCCTGTTATTCATTGCCGGCAATGAGCGACGTACCTATGCGGTCAACAATTCCCCGCTGACCCGGGTGGTGTTCAGTCGGGGCGATACCCTTGAAAGCGTCGACGGCTGGAAAATTACCGTTACGACCGTGCATGAGCAGGCGGGCATCCTGAGTTATGAGGGCCGGGATGAAAACGGAGGCCCGCGTGTGCTTGAGGAAATGGAAATCAGCCATTTCATGCAGTTCAATAAACCGGATGATCGTTTGTTTACCGGCCAACTGGACTCCCCTGCCCTGTTCCGCCTGCGTTATGAAACCCTGCAACACCTGCGCCGACTGGAGCAATCGCCGGTACGTGGCCTGCAGGGGGCACGCACCAGCCTGATTCCCCACCAGATTTACATCGCCCATGAGGTGGCGGAACGCCATGCCCCCCGGGTGCTGCTGGCCGATGAGGTAGGACTGGGTAAAACCATAGAGGCCGGGCTGGTAATCCATCATCAACTCCTGACCGGGCGGGCCGGGCGCGTGCTGGTTATCGTGCCGGAACCGCTGCTGTATCAATGGCTGGTGGAAATGCGCCGCCGCTTCAATCTGCGTTTCAGTCTGTTTGATGAGGAACGCTATCAGCAAATCGACGAAGAAAATCCGTTCATGGCGGAGCAATGGGTGCTGGCCAGCCTTGATTTTTTCATGGAGGACGAACGTCGCCGGGAAGCCGTGCTGGCTGCTCCCTGGGATCTGTGTGTGGTGGATGAAGCCCACCATCTTGAATGGACTGCGGCAAAGGTCAGCCCCGAATACCGCTTCATCGAAGCACTCAGCCAGGAGGTGGCCGGCCTGCTGCTATTGACCGCCACCCCGGAACAACTGGGCAAGGAAGGCCATTTTGCCCGGTTGCGTCTGCTTGATCCGGACCGGTTTTACAGTTTTGATACCTTTCTGGCAGAAGAAGCCGAGTACAAGAAACTGGCGGATGTGATCCATCATTTACTGGACGATCCGATGCTGGACAAGGACACCCTGAGCCAGCTCAAGGCCATCGTATCGGATGATCTGGCCGAAGAATGGCTGGATAAACTCGACAGTCCGGAGGGATCCGAGACGGCCCGCCAGGCCTTGATCCAGCTCATGCTGGACCGTCACGGTACCGGGCGGGTGCTGTTTCGCAATACCCGTTCAACCATCAAGGGCTTTCCCGGACGGGCACTGCTGGCAACCGGCCTGCCGCTCCCTGCCGCCTGTCAGGCGGCCTGGGCCAGTGCCCGCACCCTTACGGACTGGCTGCATCCCGAGGTGCTGTGGCCCCGGAGTGAGGAACCCCGTCGTGAATGGTGGCGACAGGATGGTCGTGTCGCATGGATGATTAACACCCTGCAGAGCCTCAACCACGCCAAGGTACTGGTGATCTGCGCCCGGGCTGCAACCGCCATCGACCTGGAAGACGCCCTGCGCCAGATTGGCATCCGGGCGGCGGCTTTCCACGAAGGCATGAGCATCGTCAACCGTGACCGGGCTGCCGCCTGGTTTGCCGACCCGGACGAAGGGGCTGACGTCCTGGTTTGTTCGGAGATTGGCAGTGAGGGGCGTAATTTCCAGTTTGCCCATCACCTGATCCTGTTTGATCTGCCGCTCAACCCGGATGTACTGGAGCAGCGCATCGGTCGGCTCGACCGGATCGGTCAAACCGAAACCATCCGCATCCATCTGGCCTATTTTGAAGGCACGGCCCAGCACGTTCTGTTCCGCTGGTACCACGAGGGACTGGGAGCCTTCAACCAGCCGTGCCAGACCGGTCAGGCTGTTTTTAGCCGTCTCGAAGGCCCGCTGCGTGATGCCATGAGCCAGCCCGATGCCGACAGCACCGCTGTCGATGCCCTGATCAGGCAGGCAAGGGCGTTGACCGACAGCATCCAGCACAGCCTGCAACAGGGACGGGATCGCCTGCTGGAACTCAATTCCTGTCGCAAATCGGTCGCCGACCGTCTGGTGGAGCAGGTACAGGACGCCGATGATGAGGGCAGTCTGTGGCCCTACATGGAAGACATATTCGATGCCTACGGGGTCAACATTGAGGAACACTCCAGTCAATGCTACATACTGACCCCGGGCGAACATCTCAGAATGCAGTTCCCGGAACTGCCGGAAGATGGCGTTACCATCACCCTGGAGCGCAGCATTGCCCTGGCCCGTGAGGACATGCTGTTTTTGACCTTCGAACACCCGATGGTACGGGGAGCCATGGATCTGCTGCTCAACAGCGAACACGGCAATGCCGCCTTCAGTGTGGTCAGTCACCCCGAACTCACCCCGGGCCAGTTACTGGTGGAAGTGTTTCACCGGGTCGAATGTGCCGCCCCGCGTCATCTGCAGATTGGCCGTTACTGCCCGCCGGGTTTGATCCGGTCGCTGCATGACATCAACGGCAACGACCTCAGTGCCCTGCCCTTCTCCCGTCTGGTGGAACAACCCCGGGTATTTGACCGCGAACACGCGGTTGAGCTGATTCGGGGTGAACGTAAAAACATCGCCCGCTGCATCGGGCTGGCCGGAAAAAAAGCCCGGCAAACCCTGCCGGGCATCATCAGCGACAGTGGCAAACGCATGCTGGACGCCCAGACGGCTGAATTAAAACGGCTGGTCGCCCTCAAGCGGGTCAACCCGAACATCCGCGCCAGCGAGCTGGATCAAATCAAGACTCACGCCCTGGAAATGAACCACTGCATCCAGTCAACCCAGATCCGGCTGGATGCGGTACGGGTGATCGTAACGGTGTAGGTGTCATACGGCGTCTGTGTCGTCGTCAGCATAAGGTAGCGGTTTAACGCCCTCGGGGATACGGGGTGGTTTGGCCGTGCGTAGCAGCAGCAGGGCGTTACCGGCCACAAAGGCCAGAACCAGCAACAGAATAATAATAAAGGTCTGCATGAATCACTCCAGCGAAAAAATCACATCAACAGGGGTATCCCAATCATGACGGCAACCACCTGGCGTATCGGTGCCTGGCTGAATACCATACAAAGCACGTTTGTCGGCCTGCTGCGGGTATGGTCAGTACCCATCGTGCTGATGTTGAGTCTGGCCTCCGGGTACACGACGTATTATGGCCTGTCCTTTTTCATCGTTGACTGGATCGCGCTGATTGTCACCATTGCCGTGCAATCCATCATCGTCATCAGCACGCTGGAACTGGCTTCAATCCACTGGCGGGCTAACCTGTCCCGCTACCTGGCGGTTCTGGTCTCGCTGCTGGTTGCCCTGGTGGTGTCGGTGTCGTTTTCGTATTTCAAGTTTTACGAATTTTCCCGGCACGATGCCCTGCAACTCCAGCGTTTCGATGGCCTTGAATCCAGTATTGAGGGTTATCTTGATGCGGTGGTCGATGTCAAAAGCCAGCTTATGGCCCGCCAGCAGGAGCGGGTTGAGAAAGCCGGTGCCGAAACCAGCCAGGCTTATATGGGATCGCATCCGGCCATGCCGGGTGAATTTCGTCATCTGATTGGCAAGGGTCGATTCTACAGCCATTTCAGTGAAATTCTGGCCGCTGAGCGTGAGCAACAGAAAAAGCTGGAAGCCCGTTTTCTCGAGATGGAGCGGCACGTCAGTCAGTTGCGTGCCAGTCTGGGCCACTTTTCCGGCCATCTCGACGATGCCGCCGCCTATCAGCAGGTGCTGCAAGCCTTTCAAACCACCCGGGAGATGACCGAAACGCTCATCACAAGCTACGGACTCAAGCCGGTCAAACCGCCGCATATCGGCTCCTGGGGCGAATTTTCCCAGGGTATCACCCCGTCCCTCGCCATGTGGGAAGATATTTCACTGTTTGCCCTGGCCAGCGCGGCAATGGTCGATTTCTTTACCCTGGTTCTGTCGTACCGGCTCGAATTTTCCGCACCAGGCCCCCTGACCGAAGAGGAAAAACGCCTGGCCTTCGAGGGATTGCGCCAATTCAGCGAGTTCACCATCAATCGCAATGACGAACTTGAATTCGTCTTTCGCAAAAGCGACCTGGAACGGGCGCGACGTTATTCGGACTGGTCGCGCATGTTTGTGGTTGCCATGCTGCTCAACCGGGGCTTTCTCAGAAAGGTCAGCCAGCACACGGTGGAATTTTCCCCCAACCTGTATCCTGTCATTGGTGAACAGATGCGGCTTCTGGGGGACGATGCCTCACAGTCCGGGCATCCCCTGCTGGAACTGATGAAGAAAAAGGGGTACGGCGCATGAATTCAGCCCGGGATGCGGTGTGGGAGCCCGGTTTTGAGCCGGAGCGCAAACTGGCGGTTATTCGGCTGGGCGGTTTGCAGTGGTGTTTCCCGGCCAGCCAGTCCGGCATGAGACGATTTTATCAGCGCATCATTCCGGTTCCGGTGGAGGACTGGACGCTTGATCTGAGGGACTGGTCGCCGGGAAGCGGGTGTACGGTCAATGCCCGACTCGACCTCCGTTTTCAGCCGACCCTGGCATTCGTTCAGGGGTGCCTGAATCAGGCCCAAAGTGCGGGTGACATCATTCGGCACACCTATCACACCCTTTTGCAGGATCAGGTCGAACAACGCCTGGAGAGCCTGCCGCCTGAAATCTGGCTGGACGATGATCTGAGCGACATTGAAACCTGTATTGGTCAGGAGATACAGGAGTTTATGATTCTCTCCCGAATACAAAGCCGTTGCCGCTGCACCCTCCGCTTCAGGTTCCTGGACGAGGTAGCAGACGCCGGGCACGATACGGCCTCCCGCCTGCGTCATCAGGCCGTCATTCGCACCCTGCGCGAACGCCTGCACCAGGCCCGTTTGCGTCATCAGCAGGACATTTTTGAACAGCAGGCTGAAGCCAGTCGCTGCAGAATTGAACAGCAGCAAAAAATGACTGCCCTGCTACGGGAGGAAACTGAAGCCCTGGAACGCCACGTTGAGGAGGAAGCCCGCAAAATCAGGGCCGGGATTGCCCTGGAGGAAGTAGCCACCCGCGAAAAAATGGCGGGTGAACTGAGACTGCATCTGGAACGCATCCATCAGGAAACCCAATTACGGCAAACCTGGTTTGAGACGGATCTGGCCGAGAAAAACAGCCGGGCCGCTGCGATGAACGATGTCGAACAACATCTGCATCGGGAAATTGAATTTCTTACCCTGGAGCGACAACGGTTGTTGCTTGAAGAAGAAATTCAGCAAACCAGACAGGCTCGCTTCAAGCCCCGGATTGTCAGCGGCTGAATCTGAAATTCAGGGTTGCAGAATGGCCGGTACCCCGCGACCCGGCGCCCTGTAGTATCATTGCCGGTCACAACATAACGGTTTTACGCGCAGCAGAGTGATTTGAACCATGTACCACTATGACCAATACGACCAAACGGTCGTCGACGAACGGGTTGCCCAGTTCCGTGATCAGACCCGACGCTTCCTCACCGGAGAACTGAGCGAAGACCAGTTCCGCCCCCTGCGACTGATGAATGGACTCTACATTCAGCGTCATGCGCCCATGTTGCGGGTGGCCATTCCCTACGGCCTGCTGTCCACCCGGCAGTTGCGGATGCTGGCGCATATCGCC
>SXGU01244897.1_pt1 | contig 25146 bp, 22 predicted proteins | sample 3174531 | NCBI WGS metagenome assembly SXGU01 (sample SAMN11356863, study PRJNA531348) | freshwater metagenome | isolation source: freshwater sample F1-140 | place: China: Fuxian Lake, Yuxi | collected 2017-12-25
CACACCAGTTTGCTTGGTGACCATAGCGAGCGTGAACCACCCGATCCCATCCCGAACTCGGAAGTGAAACCGCTTAGCGCCGATGATAGTGTGGCAGTTTGCCATGCGAAAGTAGGGAATTGCCAAGCGCCTATTCTAAAAAGCCCGAGTTTAACCACTCGGGCTTTTTTTTGCCAAAAATTCGCTACTGCTCCACATCAGGCAACCGGGCAACGGCGCCTCTGCGCTTCAGGCTATAGCCTGATAACCATCCCACAATGCTTCCCCGCCCCAGTGTTTGGCGTTGGCTGGAATCATTTCCGGATCTGAAAACAATCCTGGTTTGTCGAGCAGGTTCATCTAGATTAATCAATAAAGTCGTCTATACTTCATTTCCAAGTCAGGCGGACAAGGTTCGACTGCTTGAAGCTTTCATGAGAGTTAATCTGAAAAATCACAGAGGTTGATTTTGTTTTATTGCCGCTGACTTCAGTCGCTGGTTAATTTGCCGATGGTTCGATAATAACATTTTATTCGTTTTCTGATACGTAAGCTGGCTGGTCAATTCGGCCGCAGAGAAAATCAAGACGCTGACATTGGCAAACTCAAGAATGAAGAACAGGAGATTAGAAGCATCCTGATAATGAATAGTAGGTATGTTTTCATAAATTACAAATACTTATCTTAATGTTGAAGAGTAGCCGCTCAGCTCAGCCTAAGCTCCCGCTTGGGAGCCGGCAGGGTAGTTAGAGAAAATCCATGAAATCGGCAATCCACATTACACTGGCTCCAAACTGATCCAGGTAGCTCGCTTTGACAATCGGATATATACCGCCGCCCCGCTGTACTACCCTGTTCCAGAGCAAGGGGGCCAGGGCTTGATGCAGAGGTTTGCTGAACGGTGGGGGCATCACAAGCAACCAATATTAAACGGCGAATGGCGAGGTCCGTTGGGTATTACAAGCCGACGCCCTGAATAAAATAAAAAAGGGGGCGTCCCGCCGGACCGCAACAAGAAGAGAGGAGGATTCATGTCATCACAACAAAGCACGATTACACGTTACCAGCGGGTTCGGGAGATATTGGATGCCGCTGCATCGGATAGTCCGGTGGATTATGGCGGCATAGGCCGCTTTTGGGATCAGGGTGTTGAATTCCTGATGGAGGCAAGTATTCATGGTGTCCGCATGATTGCCCCGAAAACACCGTCATCTTGCTGCGGACATTCGGCTGACAGCCAAGGCCGTTATTCCCGCGGCGCAATGTCCGGTTTAATTCGAGGCTTGAAGGGCGAAGCACCGTTCGACGGCGGTCAGTTCCCGCGTTTGCCCTGGGGCGGAAAGCCGGTCGCGGCTGAGGACATTGCGTTTATTAGCGAATGGATAGACGACGGCTTGCCGGAAGATGATCATGTGAATATCATCGACGTTTTACCGTTGCAGCGCGAATCTTGCTGTTCGGTGCCAATTACTGTGCGCGATATGGCGGAATTTGGTCTTGCCGCCGATGGCGCACGGCATTCCTCAAGGCCCGGTGAATTGAAGCAGCGCGTCAATCTGGATTGCATGAGTGATGCTGAGCTTAAACGGCTGCGACGGGCTTTCCGGCAGATTTATTCGTTGAATGAATGGCCTGAAGACCGCCGCAGCTACAACAACCAGGCACTGATCCATCAAAATCATTGCCAGCATGGCTGGGAACGATTCCTGCCGTGGCACCGTGCTTATCTGTACGAATTCGAGCAAAATCTCCAGGATTTCGACCCGTCCGTCACCATCCCGTATTGGGATTGGACGATGCCGCAATACCGTCCTGAAGAACCGGAAAAAGGCTGGATTATTCCGAAATCGTTCCAGGCCTTTTTGACCCTGCCTGCCGTTGAGGCTATGTTGGTAAGGTTGAATCCCTGTCCGACCGAGGTGCAAGCCAAAGCATTTTATATGCTGGCTGAAGAGCGCCGCTATTTTGTTTCACAGAACGCATTTTTCGGCTATGTGTTCAATGTTATCGGCTACACTTCGGTGACGCCGTCGCCGGATGATCCCAATCGCCAATGCATGATTGATGCTTTGCTGGCCTCCAATCCCTTATGGTATTCGCTACGCTATCCGGCGGAGTATGAAAACGGCGGCACCATCAACCAAGTCATCCATTACCATTATCCGAGCGCCAACGATATACGCCAGATTATGAGTTTGAACAATTTCCGCGATGTCGGCGGCGGCAGTATTTACGATGCCGCGTTCGGCTTTATCGACCAAAATCCGCACAATACCCTGCACATCTGGACGGGTGGACAGAATCCCCATGTTGACGGTAAAGGCTCATACAAAACACCGGAACCAACACTATCGGCTATGCGGATCGGTTCCGTCAATCGGCTGGGCGAGCGCCGCAATGCGATGGTGCGAGCAGGCGGGCGACGTTTCCACTCGCGCAAGGATATGTACACACAGCCGCAATTCGGCGATATGTTCAGCAATCTTACCGCTTCTTATGATCCGGTATTTTGGCCCATCCATGTCAACGTGGATCGTTTGTGGTGGGAATGGCAGACACAGAACCCCAACGGCACACCGGTCGAGCTGGATGCGATTCTATCGCCGTGGAATTACACACAACGGGACACGCTGAATATTGCCCGCTTTGGTTATGAATATGTGCGCGGCACGTATTTTATGCCGGTAGGCCTGGACGCTCCGGTTGGGCGTTTCTTATCCCAGCCTATCCCCATTAGCGAACCGACCAAAGGTTTCCGCAAAGCGGAAATACGGCTGCATTGGGTGCCGCAATTGGCGCGCTCCTGCTTTGTCCGCGCTTTCTTGAACCTGCCTGGTGCGGATGCTCATACCGACTGGCGCAGCAATCCGCATTTTGCAGGTTATCTGGCGATTTTCGGTCATGGCGCTTGCTACGGCGGCCCCGGTCATTGCGATGCGCCTCCGCCCCGTGCCAGGGACTACGATCACCGCACCCGCAGCCACAACGCTCCGCGCAATCACCGCATCGACGTGACTGATTGCGCCAGAAAACTGCTGGAAACCGCCCAAGAGTTGCAAATTACTCTGGTTGTCATCGGCGCCGATTACGAGGAAGACATCGACCTCCTCAAACTTGAAGGCGTGTCCTTGAATTTCCTCGACTAAATATGGGAGACACTATCGTGGCTACTTACAAAATACATCCAGGTATCGGTATTGCCCGGCTTGGCAACAGCGAAACCGAATTTTACATCGCCCCCGAAATGCCCGCCAATCTGCCGCAAGAATGCGATGCCAACGGCAATCCCTTACTGACGCCGGACTTATCCGGCCCGCTGCTGGTGAAGAATTTCAAGGATAAGCAAGGCCGTATCAAACGGCAGGCGGCCCGCTTCCAGGTGTTCGTCTATGACGAAGATAATCCCCAAGGTAGGCCTTTGAAAAGGGGTGATCCCGTGGAAGGTGGTGGTAACCACGGACGCCTGATCGACATCCAGTGGCGGGTGCATCTGGCCAACAAAAAAGCCTCATGGTATGAATTCAATACCCGTGCCGGCGAACACGGCTATAGCGACAGCCATCCGCGCCGCAATGCCGACATCGCCGATCGTGACCGTTTAATCATTGATCCTGGTCCACGCAGCGTCAATACCACCACACGGAGGAAAGCCCGGTTTGACCGCTCAGGTGACGGCACTTACGCCACCACCTTTCCGTCGTCCGGCTTACAGCCCAATGATATAGATACGCTGGGCGAGATTATGGCTGACGATGAAGGCCGATTGCTGGTGCTGGGTGGATACGGTCATTCCGGGAGCGAAAAATCCGGGCCCGGCGAGCCGCATATCAGCCATTACGCCAATAATGACGGTTGGTATGACGACACCTCAGACGGCCCGGTAATGGCGCGGCTGGTGATGTACTCTGAACAAGTCGGTCAAACCCGTTACGTCGACGTTGAATACCCGGCCTGGGTGGTTGTTGGCTATCCGCGTTTCGTACCGCAAATCCTCGATATGATTACGATGGACGAAGTGGTGTACGATCTTTCCTTACGCCAGTTTGCCGCTGACACCGGTATTTATGGACGCTTGGGCAGCTTCGATTGCCCTGAGACCATCCCTATCCATGATCGGGCGGCACTCAGCCAATGGCAAGCCAGCCGCTTGACGTGGAATAAAAAACACCAGCCCTGGTTTTACCGTGACATCTGGCCATTGCTGTTCAGGCCGAATGAATTTTTGTATCTCAGCGATATTTTGGCGCAATCCAATTTTCCGCACGATCAAGAACAGCGCGGCACGTTCAACCCGTGTTTGCTGGGGCAAACGCCAAAGCGTTTTAAGGATAAAGCCGATTATACAGCTGCCGCCAGTTCGCCAAATCCCATAACGCAGGTCTGCCTGGGCGAGGAAACCGCCAAACTGGCCGATAGCAGCCAGAATACCGATGTGGCGCGGCAGGCCCAGATAGGCGAGGCACGCATCGAAACCCGTCGCAGGCCCCGGCAAGATAATGAGGGTTACTGGGTGTTGGATCCTTACGGACCCATGCGTCGATTCCTGTTCGACTTGTTACGGCGTAGCGGCGAAGAAAATGCCTTCAAGCTGGAAGACAAGGTCGGCAGCCGTGTCCATAATTTGCCCTTGATGCCGTTGCTTTGCGGGGACAACCCGCTCACCAACGAAGCACCGTCAAAATTTCTGCGCCTGACTGATTACCAGTTATTCATTCTCCGACAGTGGGCTGACGGTTGTTTTATCAACGAAATGGAAGAAGGTTGGATAGACCCCGCCACTTACCCGGTGTTCTGGCCATACTCGACTACACCGCCAAAAACCGGCTATGAATTGGACCGTGGCGTGTTGGGTAATGTGCTGGGCGGCGCCTTTTGTCCTGGCGGCGAAATCGGCTGGATTATGCGTAATCCATCCATTTATTGTGAACCCTACCGCATCAAGGCAGACCGGAATTGGTCGGATTTTCTGCAATCGGCAGCCCAGGCCAACGCTACTCACGCCAGTGACCTGGATGATATGACCTTCGCCATTGAAAACCCTCTGAGTCAGGATAGTGATTTCAATGTCGGCCTGCAACCGGGCGATCTGACCAAGTCGATGGCTTTGCCGTGGCAGAGCGATTTTAACGAATGCACCACGAACCCCAACAACATTACTTACGCCGACTGGAATAACATTTATCCCGGCAGCGAAAACGATGTGCGCCTGAAACTGGATGAGAAGATGTGGGAAACCCTTTGGTGGCCTGCTCACCGGCCCTTGCAATCCAACGAACTGGTGGGCTTCGACGCTAAAGGTAATCCGCAAACTCAATGGACGACCTGGAGCCGAGGCATTCAGCAAACCAATGCAGGTGATTTGAAAATGGTCAGCGAATGGTGGAAACTGGGATTCATCATCCGCAATCCGTACCTGTCGGCGGACAGCACCAGGACACCCAGTCAAGGCCCGGATAGCCGTTATTACAGTGTGGAACGGGCTGGTACGGAGTCTCTTGTCTCACCGTCTTCGAACCCATTGCACACTGCCGTCATGAATCCCGCAACCCCTGAAAACGAAGGAGAATAACCATGAGCGATAACCCTTTTGTCGGTAGCTGGAGCTATCGTAGCTTGTTGAACGACCCTGACATCAATCTGGCTTTCAACGATCTTGAGTTTGGTCGAGGCACTATCGAAATATACGAAGATGTCATGCAAAATCTTAGCGGAGTCATCGGCGGCCCCGGCTGGTCGCTAACCTTAAAAGGTTCTCGTGAATACGGCACACCGATGCGGGCGCGTTTCCAAGGCGTCGGTATCGTCAACGGCGAACAATGGATTTACGATTATGAAGGCTATTTGGTCAGCCATTGGCCCAATGGTGTTCAGCAGATACCCGCCATTGTCGGCTCGGTCATCCGTACGATTCCGCATTCCGGCAGTACGCCGGGCAGTGTTTCTCCAGCCGGCGTGGTGGCGTCATTTTACGCAGTCAAAGCCGGTTGAGCCCGTCTTTTGATGTGTTCATCGCCGGTGCGGGGCCTGCGGGCGCCGCGACGGCGATTTCACTTAGTGCGGTGGCGCCAGGGCTGCGTGTCTGTTTGGCCGATATGGGACGGGATGCTTCGTTCCGCGTCGGCGAGTCAGTGCCTCCGCTTATCAAGCGCTTTCTCGATCATCTCGGCGTGTGGCCTCAATTCACAAGCGATCAGCATTGCCCGTCTTTTCGCACCGTAAGCGCCTGGGGCGGACCGGAGCTTATCGGCAACGAGTTTTTTTGGGATGTTCATAACACCGGATGGCGCCTGGATCGCACCTTGTTCGACCGCATGTTGGCGAGGGAGGCGGAAAACCATGGCGCTGTGCCTATGGCCGCCAAAATCCGGGCATTGCGATATGATGAAGGGCTTTGGTCTGTTGATTGCGGGGAGGCAGGAATTCATAGCGCGCGTTGCGTGGTCGATGCAACGGGGCGGTCGGCCTTGCTGTCGCGCTTGGCTGGGCTTAAACCGGTCAATTATGACCGGCTGGTCGCCAGTGTCGTCCTTTTTGAAGAGTCCGGGAACCAGGATGCGCCGGGCGCGGATGCGGCACTGGTGGAATCGTTCATTGACGGCTGGTGGTATACCGCTGCAACGCCGGGCGGACGCAGAATTGCCGCCTTGATGACCGATACCGACATTGTCCGACAACTGGGCGCGGCCCGTCTGGATAGCTGGATGGAAGGTCTTGGCAAAACACGGCACATCGGGCCGGTCATCGGAGCGGCGCGGCCAATCACCCTACCCAAGCTCTGGCCGGCGGGTTCGCGTTTTCTCGAAGGCGCTCTCCCTTCGGGGATGATTGCCGTAGGTGACGCTGCATCCTGTTTCGATCCGCTTTCGTCGCAAGGCATCATCAAAGCCCTAAGATCCGCAATTTTTGCTTCTTATGCCATTGCCGATTGGTTGTCACACTCCGACGAACAAGGCTTCGTTAAGTATGACGCGCTGATGAAGCGTGAATTTGCCGCCTATCAACAAACCCTGCACGACTACTACGGCCAGGAACAACGCTGGCCAGACTCTGCCTTCTGGCATCGACGCCATATCAGAAACGATACATCAACATTTGCCGAGTAATCCGCTCGGGAAGCTGTCAAAGCTTAACACCTATCAATTTCTTAGCTCGTCATTTCGGCAGGGATTGCCGAAATCCAGACGCCACGGATGGCAAGGCTTGGATCACATCCCTGTGACTTGGATACCAGCAGTCCATGCCGGTATGACGCGCTGTTGGAATTAAGTGATAGGTGGTAATGTGTCAAAGGCCCCGGCATTGTCGGCCACTTCTCTATCAACGTTGACTTAAGATTCACTCCAGATTGAGTTGCATACGTTCCGAACTTGCGGAGCGGTGACTGTTTTGCCTAAACTATGCTGGTTTACACTTTATTTTTCAGCGCACATTTATGAAATCAACAGTCAAAATCATTGCCGGCCTCGTCTTGACAGCATTGCTCGGCGGATGCTCGGGGCATAAGCCCGCCACCGTTACCGCCACCGCGGTTAAACCCCAAGCCCGGGTCGATCGGAACAGATATTACATTCCGCCTCCCAAATTACCCGGTCAATGGACTGTCGATGATGTTCTGCAAACATACGGTACAGCGGTTGCGGGCAACCTCAATTATTATTTCGCCAAGGCCAAGGTCTCCTACCCGCCGCGTGCAGTCACCTTTATTGCCTTGAAACAGGAAAAGAAGTTGGAATTATGGGCCAGGGACAACGGTGAATTCCGCTTCATCCGCGACTATTTCATCATGGCCGCCAGCGGCGAGGCAGGCCCCAAATTGCGCCAGGGCGACAGACAGGTGCCGGAAGGCATCTACCGCATCGCGTCGTTGAATCCCAATAGCCATTATCATTTGTCGATGAAAATAAATTACCCCAACGAATTCGACCTCTTACACGCCTGGCAGGAGGGACGCACCGATCCGGGGTCGGATATTTTCATCCACGGCAAAACCGCCTCCATCGGTTGCCTGGCTATGGGCGATAAAGCGATAGAAGAACTTTTCGTGCTCACCGCAAAAGTGGGACCTGAAAATGTGAAAGTCGTGATTGCCCCGCATGATCCCAGGATCTATCCTCTGCTGGCCGTTTCTGATGAACTTCCTGAATGGACGCCGGAGCTTTATTCGAATATCTCCCGCGAAATCAAAGCCCTGTCACCTGTACGCGGGTTTTCCAAACAGCTAAACCCTTCTTGTAAACCGAATCCCAACGGCTGCGTTCCAAAAACATTGGTATCTCATTTTTAAGCATCCTTTTGATCCGCTTGCCCAGCATTTCCATGAAGGCTTTTCAACAACACGCTAATAGCGTAATCGACAATGGTCATGGCTTATTAATAGTGTGCCGAAACACTTGGGGCAATGTGGCCTTTAGCCATTTTGTGTACGCCAAAGGCAAATTTTTTATTGGACATTTAACCATAACGGCAAGCGCCTCGATCCTGATAACCCACACAGGTCACACTGATTATTTCAAGTGCTCCTGTCAATGTTAAGGCTGACAAGCTGCCTTGTGTGGGCAAAGGGTAAATGCCGGGGTAGGCTGTGTCTGCAAAATTGGCTTCATCGGCAAAAATGATATTCAAATTGGCGTTCATGCGTTCGGGTAGCCGATACCAAGGGACTAAACCCGCAGTTTGTCCGGCGAATGCACCGCTGGCGTGGAAATCCAGTTTGCCTTGTTCGTTGCAATATTTCATCAGGGTAAAGGCATTACTGATAAACCGCGCCCGTTTCCAGCCGTTCAGTTTGGCATTCCAGCGTGATTGGTCTTGTCCTCGGTGTTCGAGAAACACCCGATAAGTGCTTTGCGATAACGCCGATTCAACTTCATAGGCAAAGGTTAAGGCTTGGCTAAATGTCCATTCCGCGGGAATGCCCGCATGGACCAGGGTAAAATTGAGTTTGGCATCGTGATGGATGAGCGGTCTGCGGCGCAGCCATTTCAACAACTCGTCACGATCCGGCGCATTAAGGATGGCATCCAGCGTATCGCCCGTTTCCGGTTCGGCAAAGCCTTCGGCGATTGCCAATAACTGCAATTCCTGATTGCCCAAGACGCTAATGGCCTTTTTTCCAAGACTTTTGACAAATCTCAGTACTTCCAGCGATTCCGGGCCTTCGTTGACTAAATTGCCGGTAAACCATAAGCAGTCGTTTTCAGGGTCAAACTGGATTTTTTCCAGCAAATTGATTAGCGGCTGATAATAGCCTTTCACACTGCCGATGGCGTACGTGGTCATAGCGTAGAATCCCTTTGTTTATTTGTAAAAACCGTTAGTTACCGGAACCACTTTACGGAAAGTCAGATTAATCCGTCCATCAAAAAGGTTCGGGGCCGGTGGAACGCGATGCAGCCAATCATGTTGAAAACCCGGCTGCATAACCAGTAAGCTACCGCCAGGCAACAAGACCTGTCCAAGCTCGGCTGTTTGTTTATGCCGAAATTGCAGCGGGCGGTTAGCACCCAGCGTCAAGGAGACAATAAACGGATGTTCGCCCAGTTCAGCTTCATTATCGCAATGCCAGCCGACATAATCCTCGCCGTTGCGGTATAGATTGACCAACACCGAATTGAACGAAAAATGCAAATACGCCTCGACCCTCGCCCGGATTGTTAATAGCAAGGGCGTCCACGGGCGGGTTTCCAGCAAGTTGTTGCTATAGCTGTAACGGATGCCGGGATCGGCGTGCCACGTCTGTAAGCGAGGCAAGATAAATTGCCGTCCGGCGACGACATAACGGTTATCGGGCCAGTCTTGCCCGTGCAACAACTGATAGAGTCGTGCGCTTTCGGCACTATCGTAAAAAGCGTCTATCAGTTCCAACTCGGGACAGTTTGGTAGTTTAGCCATCAAACTTGGGGCTGCTTGTTAAGATGCATAGCCAGCCCGGTATCCATCGTCGTCACATGCAATGCCATTTTGCACCTCATTCATGATTTTGGTTCCTTGGTTAATCAACACGATAGCCTTCTTCCATCAACACCCGTCTGACCACGGGACGTGTCAGCATTAAGCGGTAATGCGCCAAGCATTTTTCCGGCAAAACAATACCCGACTTGTCCGCCCAAAATTCGACATAAAACAAAGCGGCATCGGTGATGCTGAATGCATACAGCGCATAGCCTTGCGGCGGCAACAGGGAATTGACGACGGCAAACGCCTTATTGACAATGTCCAGCCCTTGGGCTTTTACGGCCTCGCTATCGGCGGCGTTGACGGTGAATTTATCGGTGGTGAATATCCTCGCAAAGCCCTGCCCGTGAATGGTGCCGACCACATAAGCCATCAGTTCGATAGCACGCGCCTCGCCGTCCGCATCACCCGGCAACAGCTTGGCGTTGGGATAGCTACGCGCCAACCAATAAGCGATAGCCGGAAATTCAGTTAATGCGCTGCCGTCATTGCGTACCAAAGTTGGAATGGTGGCTTTGGGGTTGATCGCGAGATACTCCGGCGTGGTATGGTCGCCCGCCAGCAGATTGATCAGATGCGCTTCAAAACCTAAGTCCAATTCTTCCAGCAAAATATGGATACCCGTCGAGCAGGAACCGGGGGTCATATAAAATTTCATCAGTCTTCCAAAATATAGGCGTTGGCAGTGACGGCAAAGTTTTGCCATAACTCCGCGATGTCATGCCTCACGGTATTAATGTAAACCGCATCCGGCTTATGTTCATCGGGGAAATTGGATAAGGCGCAAGAGGTGCGATGCTTATCAACGACAAACAGCAAAAACTCATCGACAAAACCGTCGAAAGCCGCCAATAAGGCTTTGGTCAAATCCGACAAACCGCGATTGACTGACGCAGCGCTGACATCAAAAGCCAGCGTTTTGATAAACGCCAACGCCTCATCATAAGCCTCGCCTAAAACCACCAACACATTGCGCCCGAAGCAGCCGTCCCATTGTTGCTGCGACAAGTCTTGAGCTAGCAATTTTTCGTAGCGTTTGGTCAGCAGCGGTTTTTGTCCGGCGATATAGCGATGAAATTGGCCGATGCTGTCGGCATTGTTTATTGGGTGCATTGGGCTATCCTTGATTTATAAATCGATGCGGTGCTTGCCTGTCGATTCAAGTTAATTCAAAGTAGCATTCAATATTGAGGCCAAACTGGCAAAATCTGGTTATGGTTGGCCGCAAAGCCCGGCAGCAAAGGCTTTGTGTGAGTTTTACCAATGCCGTTAAACCGAATAATCGGCACGGGTTGATGTCGCAAACCTGACAAAGGGGTTAAAATTAACTAAAATCAAATAATTGCAGTATTTTTAAGTTTAAGCGGAGCCAACTATGCGGCTAGTGCGTGTACAAATCCCTGAATTCAGGGCGTTAAAAGATGTGGATATTAGCTTTGAGCCGGAATTTAACCCGCAAGTGTTTCCGTTGGGGAGCTTGAACGGCGGAGGGAAAAGTACGTTGTTGCAGTTGGTTTTTGTGTTGCTGCATTGTTCTGTGCAAAGAAACAAGCTTTATCTGATCAAAAATTTACTGGAAAAGTTTGAAATTGAAAGTGGTGAAACACAAAGGACAATTGCAATTATTGACGTTTTAATTGATGGACAAAAAATTCAATTTAAGTTTTTTTGTTGCAATGATTATTTTCTTCAAGCTTTGCCTAGCTACCAAGAACTACATCCAAATCTGGATATAGATCCTATACTCAGAAAAATATCAGAAAGAGTTGTATTTTCATTCAAGTCATTTACTAATAATATTTCTAAACCAGATAAACTACTTAATATTTTCAATGATTTAGTACCTCCTAATTCTGAGGAATTTCTAATAACGGATTATTTACGGAATCATAATATTTTCTATGTTGCCAAAATTTCAGATAGCATGGGAATGTTTTTTGAAGCTTATCATAATGAAGTAAATGTATGGACTGCTTTATCTGACATATCAAAAAAAGTATTTTTAATTTCTCCATCAAATCAAGGTTATTTATTTCTGAATAAAACCGAAAGACGTTCTGTGTTTACATCAGACTCTGATAATACATACGATAAAATTTTGAAAGATTTAAAATACTGCATCCCTAATTTTTTTACCTATGACTTTTTAGATGTACTAACAGAAGTTTTACGTCTTGCCAGAGATAAAGATTTTGATGAAAAACTAAAAACAGGCGTTTACGGCACTCATTACGAACAATTGGAAAACGCGATTAACAACTTGTTTATCGATGGTAAAAAAATTATCCCTTTAACTATCGATCAAAAACGCCATACCAAAGATGCCATCCAAAGCATGGGTTTTAAACTGCCTTCCGGCGAAGAAATTTACCCCGAAGACTTAAGCCACGGCGAACTAAAAAGGTTAGCCATTTTTGTCTTAATCAAATACCACGACATCAATAATTCGATTGTCTTAATGGATGAAATAGAAAACGGCTTCCACCCCGATTGGCAGTATCAAATTGTCCGTGATTTAGTCGAATGGGGCGAAAATAACCAATATATTTTAGCGACCCATTCTTACGAGCTTTGCAATGCGCTGACACCTGCACACGTCAAAGAACTTGATCCAAAACTCGTCAAAAATTAACGATGAGCCTTTCAGCAGACGCTTTGCAACAGCATTGCCACACTATTGTTAACTCGCCACATGCCCAAAACAGAATGGTAATTTTGTGTGAGGGCAATATCCAAGCTGTTCAAGGCCGCGCTTCGCCTTCGTCTTATCGGCAATTGCAAAAACTGCCTGATGCCAATTTTTATAAAGCCTGTGTGCCTGTTTGGTGGCAACAAAAACGTCCTGAGTTTTTCGTCTGTGGCGATAGGCTGGATGTGGTCAACACCTATTTTGAATTGCAGCGGATGGATTGCACTGGTTCGCGTTTTGATAAAACCAAGTTGTTTGCGATTATTGACTTAGATTTGCCGCTCTGTAAATTCGCTGAGGGTTATCCCGTACAAGACAGCGAAACCTTGTTTCATACGCTCTATCAACAAGGTAAAATCAATCGCCAAGCCCTTGTCGAACATACGATTTTTGTCACAGGCTTGATTTACAAAGAAGCGTATTTCCTAATCCCTGATTTACAGGCTGTGTTTGATGCTTATGCCACACCTGTCCATTACAGAAACGGCTTAGTGAATTTACAGGCCATCTATCGGGAAATGCTGGATAATTTGTCTGAGGATAAAAATATCCAAGAGCCTACGCATTTTCCCCGTGCTTGCGAAAGGATAAAGCATTGCGTAGATTCGGTTTTGGGTAGCATCAGTGATTTACAAGACAGTTGGTCACGGACGTTTGATTCGGCTACTGAACCAACACCACAAGAATTAATTCTCGCGCTTTTGAGCATCCATCAGGTAAAAAGCTATTGGCAAGCCCTGTCGCCACCACATAACAGCGGTATTCCTCCAGAACGCTTTGAAGAACAATTAACCTTGGCAATCGCCAATTTTTACGCCAAACAGGCCCGTGACAGCCATCACCATATTCCTTGTTTTTTTGATTCGCTATTAAAACGAGCTGAATTCACTTGATTCCATTACTACCAGCCGATTGAACACCAATTAATCCAAACCTATATATTTTTTAACTGTCCGCCTATCCACCCCTGCAACTCTCGCCACCGCCTCAAACCCACCCAATTCCGCATACAAAAATCGGCAATAGTTTTGCATCAGTTGTGATGCGGATAAATAGCCGCCAGCTTCTGTGCGGTACAAGGCCTTATCATCTTGAATCAATGCCGGCAACGGTTTGGCCTGATAACTTCCGGTCAGGCAGATGCGGCGGATACATTGCTCCAGTTCACGCACGTTGCCGGGCCAGTGGTAATCGGGTGCTACGGTGGCGCGGATTTTACTTTCGATGCGGTTTTGCAAATCCTCGTCGGGCGTTTGGATGACGCGCTGCAATAAGCGGGCGATCAGGCTGTGCAATTCATTGGGGTTTTCGCTGATGCGTTGTCGCAAGCTGGGCAGGGTGATGACATCGGAACACAGGCGGTAGTACAAATCGGCGCGGAATAAGCCTCGTTCGAGCAATTCGGCAATAGGGCGGTTGGTGGCGCTGATGACGCGGCCTTCGAAGCGGTGTTTATCGTGGCTGCCGACCGGGCTGTAGACGCGATCCTGGATGACATTGAGCAATTTCACTTGTATCGGCATGTCCACATCGCCGATTTCATCAATAAACACCGAGCCGTGGCGGCTGCATTTGGAAAACAAGCCCGGATGGTTGTCGATTGCGCCGGTAAACGCGCCTTTTTTATGGCCGAACAATTCCGATTCCAACAAGCCGGTGGAGTATTCGGACAAGTTAATCGCCCGAAACGACCCGGTGAAACTTTCGACAAAGCGCCGTGTGCTCGGATCAAACGGGATGTAGCCGGAGCAACCTACCGCTTTCGCCACCAAACTTTTGCCGGTTCCGGTTTCGCCCAGCAACAGCAGGGAAAAATCTTCCATACGCTCAAACAAATGGTTGAGATACCAGGCCGGATTAAAAGTAAAAATGTTGTTCCACAACCGCATTCGCAGTTCGTAAATCGCCGGGCAATCGCCGGAAACGGCTTCGTCGATAAACGAAAACGCCCGTTGCACCTGAAATAGCAAGGCGATGTAGTGCGCGGTTTCCGGTGGCGTGAAACCGGCTTGTTCAAACCGGCCGGTGATGGCGCGGGCAAAGGCCAGTTCCACGGTTTTATCGCCTGCTTGTTGTTGGGCTTTGATGTGCTCGTTAAACGGTTGGCGGAAGCTGTGGAACACATAAAACAACCACGCCAAGCGCATATTGCCTTGGATTTTGCCTTGGTAATCGCCGATGTTAAAACCACGTTGCCGCTCCAGTTCTTGAAAGTGCGCCTCCAATTTGGCTTCGATTAACGCCAACCTGTCGGCAAAATTCATCGCTTCCGGGGCTAAATCCAGTACCTGCCAATCGGCTTGTTCCCGCTCGACGCTGAACGGGTTGAGAAAGGCCAAATCGGCAATACGGGCAAAAAATCGGTTTTGTTCAGTGCTGAGTTTGTACATATTTCGTTTTATGTGTCGACAATTTTTGTATAAAAATTATAGTCATTCTAAGCAATAACAGCCAACTATCTGTTTTTGCTGCAATCACAATCTGGCCTTTGTTTTGCACTAGTCATTAGGACTTTAACCAAACAGGAGCAAATTATGTACAGCTTAAAACGCTTGTTTATCACCGTAAAAACCCAACTGGACGGCATGGTTGACGATTTTGAAAATCACGAAGCCGTCGCGGGCGTGGCGATTAAAGATTTAGAAGATTGGCGCAGCCAAACCCGCATCCATCAACATCGCTTGCAAAAAATGATGGCGGAATTTGAAAGCCAATTGGCGGCATTGGCGAATGAGGCGGCAACGTGGTCGGCGCGCGCCGTTAAAGTGAGGGAAACCGACGAGCAAAAAGCCTTGGAATGCGTCAAGCGCATGGTGCGGGCGCAGCAACAAAGCAAATTGATCGCCGCGCAATTGCAGGCCACGCAACAACAACACGCAAAATTGGAGACCGATTTAGCTGCCATCCAAAACCAGTTACACACCTTAAGTACCCAAAAAGTCGTGTTTGCCGCGCGGCAAAACCGCATCCAATTGCAATCCGGCTTAAATAACGGGCGCGATAATCCGGTCGAACAGGCTCGGAAAATCTTCAACCGCTGGGAAGAAGCCATCACCGGCGCCGAATTGACCAGCCCGGAACCTGTCAACACCGATCCGTTCGCCGACAGCTTTACCCAACAAGAAGATACTTTGGAACTGAGAATGTTGCTGGATGAATTGACGGCGAAAGCCGGCCCGGCAAAACACAACGCCGATAAAACCGATCCTGAACAGGAGAATTGATATGTCCGTTTATAAACTCGATGCCCAGCCAACAACTTGGCAACCGGATGCGCCCAAAGACGCATCGCCATCCACAGCCCGGCAAATTATCCGTTACCTGCGATGGGCCGGTACCATTTTAATCATCGTTTCCGCGATCGGCTTTATGCTGCAAGGTCATGCAGATTTACTGCCCGCCTACCGCTATTGGCTGGGTTTAGCGTTTACGTTGCTGCTGTGCGCGGGCGGCCTGATTTGCGCTTACGGGCTTAAGGAAACCACCGGCGCGCGACTCTTTTTTGCCTTGGGCGTGGCGTTTTTACCCGTGCAAGTCTCGCAAGTCAGCGCGATGCTTTACAACTTTAGCCAGGGCGATTTGGCCTTGCAACTGCCTTACAGTTGGTTGCAATTTAGTCAGGTCAAGCCCTCGTTAATCGCCATTGATTTTGCCATCACCACCGTATTATTGGTGTTGGTCAGCTACACGGGCTTTTCCATGTTGGCGCGGCGGCAGGTGAAAACGCTGATGACCGTGATGTTACTGGGTAATAGTTTATTGCTGCTACCCGTTCGCGATGGTTTTTGGATGCCGTTGATTATCGCCTGCCAGTTTTTCGCATTACGGGCAGGCGAGCAAGGGCTTCGGCAAGACAGCGCCATGCACTTGTTTGAAGGCATGGCCGCGCGACTGTTAATCGGCTTGCCGTTGCTGATATTGCTGGGTAGAAGCGTGTTGCATCCGGTGTCACCAGCTTTAGTTGTGACTTTGATCAGCCTGATTGCTGTGATCGGTGTTATCGACATCAAGCGCTATACCGATTCGGCATTAGCAATATACATCGGGCAGACCATAGGTTCAGTCGCCGCGTTGGTTGCCTGGCTGATAGTGGTCGATAGCATGAGCGGATTTGGGCGCGGGCATTATGGCATTTTGTTACCGCTTAGTTTGTTATTGTTCATTTTGTCCGCTTATGTCGATTATTACGCCACTGCCTACCGTTTTCTCGGCGCCTTATCGGCGCTTGGCTTGGTGGTCGGTGCATTACTGGACGAACAATATTTATCCCCGGTATTGGCCTTGGCGACAGGTATCGTTTTAAGCTTGGCAGGCTTGCGCTACCGTGAGAAAACGTCTTTCTTCGCCGGGCATTTATGTTTTTTAAGCGGTATCTTGTTTTATTGCCGCTATGCCATTGATGCTTACAACCACGCGCCTTGGTTAAGTTCTATCGGCTTGGGATTGGTCGTGTTGCTGGCGGCTTCTTATCTGGAGAAAAGACAGCAAGTGATACTGAGTAGAGTGGATGCTTATTTGAATGAGTTGAGGAGTTGGGGGTAGCTTTGGATACCAACGGTTATGTTACTGCTCGTTATCTATGACGCGCCATTTTTCGATGGAATCCATTTTGGCTTTCACTAAAATTAGTGGCGCACTTCTTGTATAGAGAATCTGCAAAAAAACCTGAATGAAAGCCGGAGAACACCGTAGAATGACAGGTTCAAAAGTTACTTCCAATTAAGAGTTCATGGGTTCGAAATTAACAACAAGCAATCATAGTTCAGATATTGTCGGTTTAAAATATGTCTATCCGGTGCTGTCCAGGCGGGCCGGTGGATTATCTATCGGTATTAACTTTAATACCAACAATGCCTGTAACTGGCGTTGTATTTATTGCCAGGTACCGCATTTGACCACCGGGGTTGCGCCGGCCCTGGATTTCCGGTTACTGGAACATGAGTTGAGGTCTTTTCTTGACAATGTGCTGCATGGTGATTTTTATGACCGTTTTGAAGTGGATGCGGATAAACGGGTTATCAAGGATATTGCGATTGCCGGAGACGGCGAGCCGACCAGTTTAAAAGAATTTGCCCCCGCAGTGGAACTGATCGGCAAAATTGCAACGGAAGCCGGGGTGTTTCCACAGAGCGATTATGTATTGATTACTAACGGCAGTCTGGTGCATCAAGCCCGAGTCCAGGAAGGTTTGCGGGTATTAAAACGCTATGGCGGCGAGGTCTGGTTCAAACTGGACAGCGCGACAGATGAGGGCAGGGCGCTGTATAACAATTCCGGGCAAAGCGCCAAAGCCGGTGTTGAAAATTTGATTATTTCTGCAAAATTGTGCCCGACCAAACTGCAAACCTGCCTGTTTGATCTGGATAATCAGGGCTTGCCTGAAAAGGAAAGGCTGGCCTATCTGGACTTGCTCAAGTCGATTAAAGCCGATGTCTGTTTGCAGCGCATCATGTTGTATACGCTGGCAAGGCCGTCATTACAGCCGGAAGCCCCCAGACTGGAAAAATTGTCCGCTGAAACCATGAACGCCTTTGCCGATGAAATAAGGCGCTTGGGTTTTGATGTGTCGGTCAGTGTATGAGCCTGATGGATCGCGTAAGGAATGAGCATAAAATACTTGATCATTTGTATCCCCTCTCCCTAACCCACTCCCGGAGGGAGAGGGAACAAGTTGCACAAGTTATTTCATGCTCATTCCTAAATCACGAATCCGATAAATAAAGATTGTTATAATGCGAATTTAAGCACGTTAAATAAACCGCGCTATTTTATACGCCGTGCGCCGGATTTATTTTTGAAATTTTTGGTGTAAAGGAGAAACTGGTTTTGACGAAAATGCAGGATATTACAAGTCCGATGACGGCATCGGAACGATATGCCACATTATCCCTGGCGGGCATTTATGCCTTGCGGATGCTCGGCTTATTTATGATTTTACCGGTATTGTCGTTATTTGCCGCCCAGCTTGAGGGTTCCACACCGGCATTAATCGGTTTGGCGATGAGTGTTTACGGCTTGCCGCAGGTAATTTTGCAAATTCCTTTCGGTTTGATGTCCGATCGATTTGGCCGAAAAAAAATCATCATTATCGGTTTATTGCTGTTTTTTGTCGGCAGCGTCGTTGCGGCGCTTTCAACTACTATTTACGGCGTCCTGGTCGGCAGGGCCTTGCAGGGAGCCGGCGCCATTTCATCGGCAATCATGGCGTTGGTGGCCGATTTGACCCAGGAAGTGCATCGTACCAAAGCGATGGCGACCATCGGTGTCAGCATCGGTCTGTCTTTCGGCGTAGGCATCATTGCCGGGCCCATTGTTTCAGGATTCGGCGGTGTGCAGAGCGTTTTTTGGCTCACGGCCGTACTTACCCTATTGGCTATTGCGACCATCATTTACGTCGTGCCCGACCCGGTTCAATCAAAACTGCATAGAGATGCGGAGTTTGTGCCCGAACAAATGATGAATGCACTGAAGGATCCCGATTTATTGCGTCTGGATTACGGCATTTTTGTTTTGCATATGATTCTAATGGCGATATTTGTCGTTGTTCCTACGTTAATGCGCAATGCCGGATTGGTTGCAGGGCATGAATGGCAGGTTTATTTGCCGGTTTTTGTGGTTTCCATGGCGTGCATTGTGCCGTTTATCATCCTGGCGGAAAAGAAGCGCAAGATGAAACCGGTTTTTATCGGCGCGATCGCAGTATTAATGTTCGCTGAGATTGGCTTGTCTTTCGGCAATCAACATTTAGCTGCGATTGTCGGTTTTTTGTGGCTATTTTTTTGCGGCTTTAACCTGCTTGAAGCGACCTTACCTTCTTTGGTCTCCAAAACCGCGCCAGCCGACTTGAAAGGTACGGCGATGGGCGCTTATTCAAGTTCGCAGTTCATGGGGCTTTTTATCGGCGGACTTGTGGGTGGTTGGTTTAACGGCAAGTTTGGCGCAACGGCGGTATTTTTATTTTGTGCGGCGGCGGCGCTGAGCTGGTTGCTGGTGTCGTTGAGAATGAAACCGCCGCGCTATTGGGCGAACCTCTTAATTTCTCTGGAAAACCTTAATGAACAGGACGCTAACGCATTCGTCGCCAAAATGTTGACCATTATCGGCGTAGAAGAAGTGACACCGCATTACGAAGAAGCCGTCGCTTATCTTAAGGTCGATAATCACTTGTTGGATAAGGAGCAGTTGCAGAACCTGATTACACAGTACGAAAATTTTTCAACAAAAAATGTTTAGCTTCAACGGTCATATCGTTTAGCAAATAGGAGTTGACTTGAAGCCTGTTTTAGGTAAAAAGAGCGGTTTCAAGATGAAAAATCTTTTTACCCATGTCGCTTGAATAAGAACAATAACATAAACCGGAGGAATTCATGTCACAGCAACACCACACCATCCTGATTGTCGGAGGCGGCGCAGCAGGCGTTTCCATAGCAAACACATTACATCGCCAGAAAGCCGACATTGATGTCGCCATTATCGAGCCGTCTGAAAAGCATTATTACCAGCCCGGATTTACCATTATCGGCGGTGGCGCTTATACCTTAAAACAGGCGACTAAAAATGAAGCCGATTTAATCAACAATAAGGTAACCTGGATCAAGGATTACGCGGAAACCTTCCAGCCCGATCAAAATACCGTTACCCTGCGTTCCGGCGATACTGTCAGCTATGATTATCTGGTCGTTTGCCCCGGTTTGCAGCTGGACTGGGATAAAATCAAAGGCCTGAAAGAAACGCTGGGAAAAAACAACGTTTGCAGCAATTATTCCCCAGACACCGTCGAATATACCTGGGAATGTATTCAAAACATCAAATCGGGCACGGCGCTTTTTACCCAACCACCGATGCCGATCAAATGCGCAGGCGCGCCGCAAAAAATCATGTACCTCGCGGCGGACCGGTTCCGTAAACAGGGCATACTGGATAAATTTAATATTGAATTCTGCAATGCAGGCCCCGGCATGTTCGGCGTGCCTTTTTTCGCCAAAGCATTGAGCAAAGTGGTCGCCGATTACGGTATTAAAACCGCATTCAACCATAATCTGGTGGCTATCGATGGCCCGGCTAAAACGGCCACTTTTGAAACAACCGACAGCGAAGGCAACAAGCAACAGGTCGTCAAGCCGTTCGACATGATTCATGTCACACCGCCGCAAAGCGCACCGGATTTTATCAAGAAGAGTCCCCTGGCCAATGCAGCAGGCTGGGTCGATGTCAATGAAAATACCCTGCAACATGCCAGATACAGCAATATTTTCGGATTAGGGGATGCCGGTTCGACACCTAATGCAAAAACAGCTGCCGCCGTGCGCAAGCAGGTGCCGGTGGTGATTGATAATATTCTTAACCTGATGAACGGCAAACAGCTGGAATACAAATATGACGGCTATGGTTCCTGCCCGCTGACCACATCATTGAATACCGTCATGCTGGCCGAATTTTCTTACGGCGGCAAAGTAACGCCTTCTTTCCCGTTTCTGGACCCAAGAAAAAACCGCGGCATTTGGTGGTGGGGTAAAACAACCGGCTTTCCCTGGTTATACTGGCACTTGATGCTGAAAGGTTATCGTATTGATATTCCGCATCTGGAATCTTATGCGAAAAAATTTGTAAACGAAGAATAAAATATTATATTCAATAGGTTAATGAATAATTAGGCCCGGCAGGTTTGAAAAACCTGCCGGGCCTAATTATGTCTGCTTAATTTTTAGGCCGCATGTGCGGGAACAACAAGACATCGCGAATTGACGGCGCATCAGTAAACAACATCACCAAGCGGTCGATACCAATCCCTTCGCCTGCGGTCGGCGGCATCCCGTGTTCCAGTGCGACGATATAATCCGCGTCAAAGTGCATGGCTTCAATATCTCCGGCTTCTTTTTCTTCGACCTGTTTCTGGAAACGTTCCGCCTGGTCTTCGGCATCATTTAACTCTGTGAAACCATTGGCGATTTCGCGTCCGCCGACAAAGAATTCAAAACGATCCGTGACATGGGGATTGTCATCATTTCGCCGCGCCAGTGGTGACACTTCGACCGGATAAGCGGTAATAAAGGTCGGATTCATCAAGCGGCTTTCCACCGTCTTTTCAAAAATTTCAATCTGGATTTTGCCCAGGCCGTATCCGTCTTTAACGGGAATATGCAGCTTTTTCGCCACTTCAACGGCCGCTTCACGTGTGGCGATATCGTCCGCAGTCAGGTCGGGATTAAAATGCAGAATCGAATCAAACACCGTCATACGATCAAACGGCTTGCCAAAATCGTATTGTTCGCCTTGATAGGTAATTAGAGTTTGCCCCAGCACTTCAACCGCAATGCCGCGCAACATGGCTTCGGTCAAATCCATTAAATCCCCGTATTCGGCATAGGCTTGGTAAAATTCCAGCATCGTGAATTCGGGGTTATGGCGTGTCGATAAACCTTCGTTGCGGAAATTGCGGTTGATTTCGAATACCCGCTAAAAACCACCGACGACCAGACGCTTTAGATACAACTCCGGGGCTATGCGCAGATATAACTCCATATCCAGCGCATTATGAAAGGTCGTGAAAGGACGCGCCGTTGCGCCGCCCGGAATCATTTGCATCATCGGTGTTTCGACTTCCAGGAAATCACGCTCGATCAGGAATTGGCGAATATAGGCCACCACTTTGGAGCGAACCAGGAAAGTATTGCGCGACTGCTCGCTCATGATCAAATCCAGGTAGCGCTGGCGGTATTTGATTTCCTGATCGGCAATGCCGTGAAATTTTTCCGGCAGTGGGCGCAAGGCTTTGGTTAGCAAACGGATGTCGTCGACCTTGACGCTGAGTTCGCCGGTCTGAGTTTTAAACAACACGCCTTCCGCGCCGATAATGTCGCCAATATCCCATTTTTTAAACTGCTCGTTGTAAAAGCCTTCGGGCAGCGAATCGCGCGTGACATAAAGCTGGATTTTGCCGGACATATCCTGGATATGGCAGAAGCTGGCCTTACCCATCACCCGCCGGGTCATAATCCGCCCCGCCAGCTTCACCCGCAACGGTTCTACTTCGAGTTCCTCCTTGGATTTTTCCGCGTATTCGGCCAACAATTCGCCCGCCACCACATTGCGGCGGAAGTCGGTAGGAAAAGCAATGCCGCCGTCAGCACGTAATTCGTTTAATTTACTGCGGCGTTGTTTGATTTGTTCTTGTTCGTCTTGTTGTATTTCTGACATGGGTTTTGGTAAAAAATTATAAAATTAAAATGATCATCCAAATAAGTCACTGTGCGAGCCAAGCCTTGCCAACACTAGCCTGTCAGCATCCAGCTTTTCATAGATCAGCAGCAAATCCGGTTTAATATGGCATTCTCGAAATCCAGACCAGTTTCCTGTTAGTGGATGATCGCTGTATCGCTCTGGTAACGGTTCATCCGAAGCAAGCAAAGTTAAAATATCAACGATTATTTTATCGAAATTCTTGTATCGCCCGGACAGTTTTTCCGTTTAAAATCTCGCCGAAAGGCAGATTGTCGGTCAATCCTCCGCATTAAGATCGGCCATCAGGTCTTCAATGGTATTGAAACTAACAATCTCTCCGCGTCGGCACGCTTCCAAAGCGGCCTTGGTTTCTGCATTAGGCATTCGCGCATCAAACGGCAAGGATTTTTCAGCAGCCACCCGAGCCAGCATTATTCGTACAGCATCGGGTACAGAAAGGCCTAGGGTAGCCAATGTCTCTGTGGCTTGTTTTTTTATTTCTTCGTCTACACGAATATGAACTACGGTTGTGGACATGGTTTTTCCCGTGTTATAAAAGCAAAGTATCTCGACTATGCGTGGTCGATATGTCTGTTACTTACCATCATCAAGCGAATTTAAGTAATTGGCTAAAATATCACCGTGACAAGCGGCAGGTTTACAATGACATCCTAAGACTTTGCCGCGCAATGCTAATAATTGATCTTTATTGCTTTTGAGATAACCGCGCTCAAAATCATATTGGTATTTTCTGATGACTTCGTCTCTATCGCCATCAATGCCTATGGCATAAGGGTTTCCCCAGGGCGAGCCTCTGCCGATATATACATCGTATTTTTCAGTTTTAATGTTAACGACCTTTGTTACAGCTTTATCCTGCATCTTTAGTAATTGCTTTTTATTTCATCTATAAATGTTGAGTAGTTGACAGCATATGCCGGTTTTCCTTAAGGACTTAGCGGAAGGGTTGTATCCTTCGATGTTGCATTGTGCCCAGTATCTCCGAGCAGCTTCCAGTCCATTCGATAAAGGTACATGTCTTCAATATAAACCCCCCCTAGAGTATTCCTGCCCAGCCTATTATTTCCAAGTATTGCGTTACCTAAAATACTGCGTTTTATTGCCTTAACAATACGATTATCGGTATTACTTACACTAATATCATGCAATGCAATCACGTCTTCATCGGGTTTTGCAGACTCATTAATATCATTAATACGTCGGTAATAGTTTCTAGGACCTTCACTTTCAACAAGTGGTGAAACTATCGTAAGTTTCCAAGTTTTATCTTCGGCATCCAATAGCCAAAATGCGGCTTGTACTTTTGCGTCAGTTTCATCTAATCGCTTTATTAAAGACTCACCTGCTAAAAGCATTTGGTCAGAAAACCATTGCGTCATAAATATTTCTTTAGCCACGGCAGTATTCCTGATTCATTATCGGTAATTGCAGTAAAAAGATTTTGCGCTGCTTGTTTTGTAATGGCACATTCATAGCGGGACTCCTCTGACCATTCAATAACAATGGCCCAGTTTAATTTAAATTCTTCATTTTGTTTTTCTTGCCCTGATAGTTCTAACTTTAAACCAGCCGTAATAACTAGATTAGCAAGCTTATGCGTGTAACTGTCATTGGCAAGTTTTTTATCCGGAAAATCAAACTCTTTTACTTGCTTCGCGATACAGGCCTTCAATGTGCATTCCAATGCGTAGCCTGCTAAATAGTAGGCGCCCTGATAACAATCCGCAGATAAAAGTATCTCCGCCTCTTTAATTCTGATGGCGGCTAAGTTTTCAAGCTCAGTTTTGTTCACGATGACTACTTACAACCCACTCTTCAAACTAGCCTCAATAAACTGATCCAGATCGCCATCCAATACCGCCTGAGTATTGCCGGTTTCGATGCCGGTACGCAAATCCTTGATGCGCGATTGATCCAAGACATAGGAGCGAATCTGACTGCCCCAGCCTATATCCGATTTGGTGTCTTCCAATGCCTGCGCGCTTTCGCTACGCTTGCGCATTTCCAGTTCATATAACTTGGCTTTCAGTTGCTTCAACGCAGTATCGCGGTTTTTGTGCTGTGAGCGGTCGCTTTGGCATTGCACGACGATGCCGGTCGGGTTATGGGTCATGCGCACGGCGGATTCGGTTTTGTTGATATGCTGACCGCCGGCGCCGCTGGCGCGATAGACATCCACGCGTATGTCGGCGGGATTGAGGTCAATATCGATGTTATCATCAATTTCCGGCGACACAAATACCGAGGCAAACGAGGTATGGCGGCGGTTGCCGGAATCGAAC
>SXGU01016969.1_pt1 | contig 25135 bp, 23 predicted proteins | sample 3174531 | NCBI WGS metagenome assembly SXGU01 (sample SAMN11356863, study PRJNA531348) | freshwater metagenome | isolation source: freshwater sample F1-140 | place: China: Fuxian Lake, Yuxi | collected 2017-12-25
CCAGCCTTCGTCGTGCGCCATCGCAGACGCGATGCGCAACGCGAAACATTTCTTGCCAAGCAATGCATTGCCGCCGTAGCCGGAGCCAAAGCTCCAGATCTCGCGCGTCTCAGGGAAGTGCACAATGTATTTCTCTTTGTTGCACGGCCACGGTACATCCGCCTGGCCTCTGGCAAGCGGCGCACCCACAGAGTGAACGCACGGCACCACTCGCTTAAAGTCCTGATCGATCAGCTCAAACACTTTCCTGCCAACACGCGCCATAATCCGCATGTTGACAACGGCGTAAGGCGAGTCGGTCAGTTGCACGCCAATTTGGCTCATGGGGGACCCGAGCGGACCCATGCTAAAGGGCAGCACATACATCGTGCGGCCTTTCATACAGCCGTTGGTCACTTTGGCAAAAGCAGCGCGGAAATCGGCATCATCGGCCAAAGGCGTGATTTTTTTGATTTGCGTGAGGTCTTTTTTAAACCCGGCGCCTATGGCTTTTTCGATCAAAGCCGTCAAACCTGGGTTGGCTTGATTGAGCCAACGACGCGGGGTAATGCCATTGGTCACGTTGGTCATTTTGCCCGGGTAAATTTTATCGAAATCGGCAAACAAATGCTGCTTCAACAGCTCGCTATGCAAGGCGGCCACACCATTGACAGTATGGCTACCGACCACTGCCAAGTGCGCCATGCGCACCCGTCTACCGTGGCTTTCATCGATGATGGAAACGCGGCTGAGCAAATCGGCGTCCCCTGGGAAATGGTGATTCACCGTATGCAAGAACTCGTGGTTGATTTTGTAAATGATTTCCAAATGGCGCGGTAATAAGCGGCCGAACAAGTCCACCGTCCAAGTCTCCAGCGCTTCTGGCATCAGCGTGTGGTTGGTGTAAGCAAATATTTTCACCACCAAACCCCAAGCCAAATCCCAGGCCAAGCCATGCACGTCAACCAATTGGTACATCATCTCGGCCACGCCTATCGATGGGTGGGTGTCGTTCAATTGAATGGCCACTTTTTCTGGCAGCAACTTCCAATCGGCCGGCTTTTTCATCTCGTGCGCGCTTAAAAAGCGGCGCAAGATATCTTGTATGGAGGCCGACACGAAGAAATACTGTTGTTTCAAGCGCAGTTCTTTGCCCAACACCGAAGTGTCGTTCGGGTACAAGACTTTGGAAATATTCTCGCTGTCGTTGCGCTCTTGCACCGATTTTTCATAATTGCCATCGTTAAAATGGCCTAAATCGAATTCGCGCGCCGCTTTGGCTGACCACAAGCGCAGGTTATTGACGGTGTCACCGCCAAAGCCAGGCACCGGCACGTCGTAGGCCATGGCCACCACGTGCTCGGCATCCACCCAATGCTGAGCCTCTTCACCGGACTCCGCTTCGTATTTCACCACGTGACCGTAAAATTTAATTTGGTAGGTGGCTTCTGGGCGTTGGAATTCCCAGATGTTGCCGTAACGCAACCAATTGTCTGGGTTTTCAACCTGCTGACCGTTTTCTATGGTTTGCTTAAACATGCCGTATTCGTAACGGATGCCGTAACCGGTGGCCGGAATGGCCATGGTGGCCATGGAATCCAAGAAACAAGCAGCTAATCGGCCCAAACCACCGTTACCCAAGGCCGCGTCGTTTTCCATTTCCACGGTATTTTCTAAATCGCGCCCTAAGCTACTCAAGCCGGCTTTTAAATCGTCATTGATGCCCAAATTCAGTGCCGCATTGCTGAGCATGCGCCCGATTAAAAACTCCAAAGACAAATAGTAAACACGTTTAGGATCGTCACGGTAATACGCTTCTGCGGTCTTGACCCAGCGCGCCACCACGTGATCGCGTACCGTGTAACTGGCGGCGTCATACCAATCTCTAGGGGTCGCGGCAGCGCTGGTTTTAAAGCTGGAAAAAATCAGATGGTTCTGCAGCGCCTGATCTATGGGCGAAAGTTTAGGCAATGTCGCGGCTTTGGCTTTGCTGGGAGTCTTACGCTTAGCGGGTGCTTTACTTGGGGTTTTTACTGGCGTGTTTGCCGAGGGTTTTGCTGGGGTTTTCATGGTTGCCTTCAATTGCATTACTTAAATATTGGTCTTGCTCACTGCGTTTCGGGTATTTTAGCAAAAATTATGCCAGCCATAAATGACAGAGATGCTACCAAAATGTAACGGTAAAAATTAGTATTGACCATTTTTCGTTTATAAACGAAAATACTTCATGTATGAAATAGCTCATTATCTAACTCAAGATAACCAAGATCTTTATCTTAATTGGTTATGTAAGGTTCGCGACAACGTCGCAAGGATAGCTATTGATAGACGAATTAACCGCATAGAACTGGGTAACTTTGGCGACCATAAGCCATGTCAAGACGGCGTTTGGGAGTTACGTATTGATGTTGGTGTGGGTTACCGAGTTTCATGCCGTATCCGCTAACAAAATCATCTTGTTGCTATGTGGTGGCGATAAACGCACACAGAGTGCAGACATAAAACGAGCATGCAGCTATTGGCTAGATTGGAAAAAGAGAGACCCTAATGAGAGATAGAAACCACGATGATGCAATGGCAGCCTTATATCAACAAGACCCTGCCTACGCACTGCAATTTTTGAACACCATACTTAAGGATGGCGACCAAGCTGAGCTTTTGATTGCCCTCAGACAAATGGCCAAAGCCTTTGGCGGAGTACCTGCATTAGCAAAAGAAACCAAACTTAATCAAACCCAGTTATACCGAACCCTTTCCCCTGCTGGCAATCCTGCGCTAAGCAACATTTCCGCCATACTTAAAGTAATGGGCATGCGTTTAGCAGTGGAAGCGATTGCCACACCAACCCATTAACTGTAAAGATATGCTTGCACCACAGATGCACTCGCGGCATCTGTGGTCAAGATTTAGGTATTAAACAATCAAACTGTTCATGCGCTTAACGAAACTGGCCGGGTCATTCAGGCTGCCGCCTTCGGCCAGCAAGGCTTGATCAAACAACACCAAGGCCAAGTCTTTAAACACCGCCTCTGCCGTTTCATTTTCCAAACGCTTGACCAATTTATGGCCAGGGTTAATCTCCAAGATGGGCTTGGATTCCGGCGCGGTTTGCCCAGCCGCCTTCAACATACGGGCTAGGTTGCCGGATAAATCGTTGGCATCGCTCACCAAACAAGCCGGCGAATCGGTTAAGCGGTGCGTCACCCGCACGTCTTTGACTTGCTCGCCCAAACTGGTTTTTATTTTTTCCACCAAGGATTTGGCTTCTTCCTCAATTTTCTTTTGGATGTCTTTTTCCGTGTCGGATTCCAACTTACCTAAATCCAAATCGCCTTTGGCGATGGACTGCAGTTTTTTGCCATCAAATTCGGTCAGGCTGCCTAACAACCACTCGTCGACACGATCCGACAAGAGCAACACTTCTATGCCTTTTTTGCGGAAAATTTCCAAGTGCGGGCTGTGCTGCGCCGCGGCAAAGCTCTCGGCGGTAATGTAGTAGATCAACTCCTGCACAGGCTGCATACGTGCGATGTAGTCTTTCAGTGACACCGTTTGCTCTTCGTTGTCGGTCTTGGTTGAGGCAAAGCGTAGCAAGCCGGCAATTTTGTCCTTATTGGCGAAATCTTCACCTGGGCCTTCTTTTAGCACGCGACCAAACTCGCCATAAAATTTAGCGTAATCGTCTGGCTTGTTTTCTGCCATGTCTTCTAGCAAACTCAAGACTTTTTTCACTGATCCGGCTTTGATGGCATCGACGTCGCGACTCGATTGCAAGATCTCGCGCGACACGTTCAAAGGCAAATCGCTGGTATCGATCACGCCACGGACAAAGCGCAAGTATTGTGGCATCAACTTTTCTGCGTCTTCCATGATGAACACGCGTTTGACGTACAATTTAATGCCATGGCGGCGCTCGCGGTCGTACAAGTCAAACGGCGCACGACTGGGGATGTAGAGCAAGGATATGTATTCTTGCTTGCCTTCGACGCGGCTGTGCGTGTAGCTCAGTGGGTTTTCAAAGTCGTGCGAAACGTGCTTGTAGAATTCTTGGTATTCTTCTTCCGTGATGTCGTTCTTGTTGCGCGCCCACAAGGCCGAGGCGGTGTTGACTGTTTCATCTTCGTCGGTCGGCACCTCGGCGCCGTCTTTCCATTCCGATTTCTTCATGACGATGGGCAAGGTGATGTGGTCGGAGTATTTGCGGATGATGGTTTTAAGTTTCCAGTCGCTTAAAAACTCGTCTTCCGCTTCACGCAAATGCAACACCACGTCGGTACCGCGCGTGGCCTTGTCTGCTTCTTCTAAGGTAAAATCGCCTTCGCCGCTGGATTCCCAACGAACGGCTGTGGCTTCACCGGCACGGCGGGTGCTTAAAGTCACTTTATCGGCAATGATAAAAGCCGAATAAAAGCCCACGCCAAATTGGCCGATTAAATTGGCGTCTTTGGCTTGATCGCCGGATAAAGCGTTAAAGAATTCTTTGGTACCGGATTTAGCAATGGTACCGATGTGGCTGATCACCTCATCGCGGCTCATGCCTATGCCGTTATCGCTGATGGTGACGGTGCGCGCGTCTTTATCGAAAGCGATGCGTATTTTTAAATCGCTGTCCCCTTCATACAATCCGCCGTTGGAGATGGCCTCAAAGCGCAATTTATCCGCCGCGTCCGATGCGTTAGAAATGAGTTCGCGCAAAACGATTTCTTTATTGCTGTACAGCGAATGAATCATCAACTGCAAAAGTTGTTTGACCTCCGCCTGAAACGGCATGGATTGTTTGTTACTGGGTTTTGCGCTGCTGTCTTTTGCCACGGCTGTTGCTCCTAAAATTTTTTACAGAAAAAAACACTGAGGTCTAGTTGGAGGTGATGCGGAATATTTCAAGTGAAATTTTCTTTGTCATAAAACTTTCAAACTATAATGACAGAATAAACAATAATACTGTTTATTCTGTTAATGGAATGAACGCATATTTCAACTTAAGACGCCATGACAACAACACCAGCCGCCCTGCCCACAGACAAATCTTTACTCGCCGCCATAGACTTAGGCTCAAACAGCTTTAGGCTGGAGATAGGCCAAGTCAACAGCGGCTTTATACAACGGCTGGAATACCTTAAAGAAGCGGTGCGCCAGGGCGGCGATTTAGACGAAGACCGCAACTTAAGCATGGAGGCCATGGAGCGCGGCGTGCGCTGCTTAGCGCGCTTTGCCGAGCGCATACAAGGCTTTGACCCCAGTCATGTGCGTGCCGTCGCCACGCAAACCTTACGCGAGGCCAACAACCGTGAAGTCTTTATTAAAATGGCCAAAAAAGCCTTGGGCTTTGACGTGGAAGTGATATCGGGAGTAGAAGAAGCGCGCTTAATTTACCAAGGGGTCAGCCGCTTTTTACCGCAATCGGATGAACGGCGCTTGGTCATAGACATCGGTGGGCGTTCCACCGAATTCATTTTAGGGCAAGGTTTTAACGCCCAACACACCGCTTCCTTGCACGTGGGTTCGGTGGCCTGGTCGTTAAAGCATTTTGCCAACGGCGACTACAGTGAAAACGCCTTCACTCGCGCCGAAATTGCCGCCGAATCCATTTTTGATACGCTGGGGGTTAATTTTAACCGCAAACATTGGGACATCGCCTACGGTGCATCCGGTACGGTGGGCGCCATCGCCGATGTATTGGAGCAATACGGCAGGCCGGCCGACACCGTCAGCAAGGAAGGCCTGCTGTGGTTGCGTGAAGAATTATTACGCGCCAAAAACGTGGATAAATTACGCTTAGCTGGCCTAAAAGAAGAGCGCAAGCCGGTCATTGCCGGCGGCCTGTCCATCATGTTGGGCGTGTTTAACTTTTTAAACATAGACACCATGAACGTCGCCAAAGGCGCCCTCAGGCACGGCTTGATGTATGACATGCTGGCGCAAGACACGGCCATGCTGGACATGCGAAATGCCTCGGTTTTGCACCTCATGCGCAAATTTGCCGTGGATGAAACCCATGCCAAAACCGTGGCGCAAGTGGCGGAAAAGTTATTTGAGAAAATAAGTGCAGACACGCAATTTGCTCCGGGCGAACAAGCCGCTCACAGCCGCAAACTGCAATGGGCTGGCTTGCTGCATGAAATTGGCTGCATAGTCTCGCCGATAGACGCGCATTTGCATGGCGCTTACATGCTGGATCACGCCGAACCTGCCGGTTTTTCACAAAATGAATTGCACCGCTTAAGCCTGTTGGTTTTAGGCTACCGCGGCAAACTCAAACGCCTGGAAGCCGATTTTTCTGATCGCATTTTTATCATGCAACTGGTTTGTTTGCGCTTGGCCGTGATTTTATGCCATGCCAGACAAATGCCGAATTTGCGAGGCCTGCAATTAAGTTATAAACAAAACTCAATCGAATTGTGCTTACCGAAAAGCTGGCCAGAAAAATACCCGCAATCGTATTATTTATTAGACGAAGAAAGTCTGGCCTGGCAGAAGACCAATTGGCTGTTTAAGCTAACGCTGGCCTAGTGGTTTTGTCATAAAAAATTCACTTGCCAGCCCGGTGAATCTATATAAACTGTTTATACCGTTTAATGAGGATATAAAAAATGTCAAAAACCACCCCAGCAACCACTACAAAGCCAACTGCGCCTATCGCAAAACCAGCTGCGGCCAGTGCGACTAAAAAACCCAGCGTAGCCAAAGCCCCAGCAAAAAAACCAGTGGCGGCCAAAGCGGCGCCAGCCAAACCCGTCACGCTTAAAACACCGGCGCTTAAAGTCGTCAAGCCAGCCAAACTAAAAATGGAGCGCGACAGCTTCACCATGCCTAAAACCGAGTACGCGCAATTGGCTGTATTGAAAGAGCGCTTAGTCAAATTAGGCCAACCGGCTAAGAAGAGTGAGTTGTTGCGTGCCGGCATCATGCAATTGGCTGCCATGACAGACGCGGCCTTGAAAGCCGCCATGGCCAAAGTGCCGACCATTAAAACCGGCCGTCCTAACAAAAAATAAATCCTTATATTAATTCAAGACATCCACCACAGATGCCGACGGCATCTGTGGTGAATTTTTTGTGGTGAAATGTTTTTCGTAATTAATAGGTGGGCTGTTGCACGGCAAACAAATAGGTTTGCACGGCCAGCCCATTTTCGTTGGTGACGGCGCGCTGACGCAACCACCAAATCGCGCCCTTCTTCACCACGCAAGCATTGGGCATGGCCAACAAATGGCTAATCAATAGGCCTAAATTTGGCTGATGGCCAACCACCAATATCGTTTGCTGTTTATCGTCATTAAGTAAGTGTGGCAGCATGCCGGCCACCGTACTGTCGACGGCTAAAAAATCCACCACCTGCACCGTGCGTTTAATTCTAGCCGTGTCCAACTGGGTCAAGGCGGCGGCCGTCTCTAGGCAACGTTTTGCCGGACTGCATAGTATGCTGGTGTTTTGCGGCAGAAATTGGTCCAACCAATCGGCCATGCGACTGGCATCCTTACGGCCTTGCTTGCTGAGAACACGATCGCTATCCAGACCGCTGGCACTTTCGGCTTCAGCAATCGCATGACGCCACAAGATTAAATTGGCCATGCGACGGCTATTGGGTATACAGCGAAATGAGGTGCTGTTGCACACTGAAAGCCGGCGCTGACGTCACGCCTTTGGTTTTAGCACCGGCCAGCACGTAGCTGCCGTCTGCCGTCAACAGCCATGCGTCTTGGTTGTCGTCCAAACTCATTTGACAGCACTCACGCAAGATACGCGCGCGGTTTGCGGCGTCATCGATAGGCCAAGCAATTTCTATGCGGCGCATCATGTTGCGGTTCATCCAGTCGGCACTGGATAGCCACATGCTGTCCATGCCGTCTATGTTGAAATAGAACACCCTAGAATGCTCCAGCAAGCGGCCTATGATGGAACGTACGCGCACGCGACCTTCCAAGCCCGGCGCATCGACCGGCAACACGCAAGCGCCACGCAATATCAGGTCCACTTCCACCCCAGCGCGGCCGGCTTTAACCAAAGCCAGCACCAAGGCCTCGTCGGTCAAGGCGTTCATCTTCAAAATAATGCGCGCCGGCTTACCGGCTTTGGCGGCCATCTCGGCGCTTTTAATTTTAGCCAGCATTTGCCTATGTAAATTAAACGGCGCCACCAACAGTTTTTTCAAACGCGGTAATTTAATTTGGCTGGCGATGTGCCTAAACAAATGCTCCATATCATGGGTGATTTGCGGATCCGCCGTTAACATGCTGACATCGGTATAAAGGCGCGCCGTTCTGGGGTTGTAGTTACCGGTTGAAACGTGGCCGTAGTATTTTAAACCCTCACCTTCACGGCGCATCACCAGCAACATTTTGGCATGGGTTTTTAAGCCCACCACGCCGTACACCACTTGCGCGCCTATCGACTCCAAGTCTTCTGCCCAGTTAATATTCGCTTCCTCATCAAAGCGGGCCTTGAGCTCAACCACGGCCATCACTTCTTTGCCACGCCGCACCGCTTCTTGCAAGAGTTTGAGCATGCGCGGGTCAGAACCCGTGCTGTAGATGGTTTGCTGTATGGACAACACGTCCGGATCATTGACCGCTTCACGCAGAAAATCGATGACCGATTCAAAACTCTCGTAAGGCTGATGGATAAGCACATCGCCCTGTTTGAGGCGCTCAAAAAACGATGCATTGGCCTGCAATTGCTGACTCAAGGCCGGCTCAAATGGCTTAAATTTAAGCTGATTGCCTTCGGCCAAATCGGCCAATTGCATTAAGCGCGCTAGGTTAACCAAGCCATTGACGCGGTATAAGGACTCCTTAGGCAAATCAAATTGCTGCAAGAGCAATTTAGCCAATTTGTCATCGCAACCGTGCGACACTTCCAAGCGCACCGCTTCACCAAAATTACGATGGGCCAAGCCTTTGCGTAAGGCCGTGCGTAGGTTTTTCACGTCGTCTTCATCGACCGCCAAATCGGAATGGCGGGTGACCCTAAATTGTGAAAAATTGAGCACTTCCCTGCCGGTAAATAAGCTGGGCAAATGCGCGCGTATCACGCTGGACAGCGAAACGAATTTTTGCTGTTTATCGCTAAGGTGCTTGGGCAATTTAATCAAGCGCGGCAATACTCTGGGCACTTTAACGATGGCAATATTATTATTGCGACCAAAAGCGTCGTCACCGCCTAACAGCACAATAAAGTTCAAGGCTTTGTTCGCCACTAGCGGGAACGGGTGCGATGGATCTAACGCCACCGGCACCAATAACGGCCTAACCGACGATTCAAAATAGTGCGACACCCAACGCCGCTGCTCAGCCGTGCGATCGCCGTGCGACACCAGTTGCACGCCTTGGTTAGCCAGTGCTGGCATCAATTCGCTGTTGAAAATTTGATATTGCTGCTCGACTAAGGCGTGCGCCGCCGCCGATATCGCCCGATAACTTTGCACATTGGTCTCACCATGCTGCTCATTGGCGCGCATGGCATCGACGTGGGGTGCCACCCTAACCTCAAAAAATTCGTCCAAATTGGACGACACGATGCACAAAAAGCGCAAACGTTCCAATAAGGGGTAATCGGCATTTTGCGCCAGACTCAAGACACGTTGATTAAACGCCAATATGCTGGCATCACGGTTGAGCAACTTCAAGCTAGGATAAGTGGTACGCATAGGATTCTATAAGGATAATATAGCACCGATATTAAGCGTGAATTATGACGAATTGATGACAATTCCATGACTTTCATTTGCATGCCCCCAGCCAAATGCCGCGGCACAGCCGGCGGTATTAAGCAGCCAGCAACTGCTTAATAAGCAAGCCAGCGGCAATAAAGCCAAATGGCGCGGTGACGCAGACGCTGGAACCGTAGCCTGCGCAGTTTAGGCCGGTCACGGCGGCACGCGGTTCAGCGCTAGGGCAAACCGCATCGGGTTCAATCACGGCCTCGTCGGAATACACGCACAGCACCGCCATTTTTTTTGGCTTAATGTTGGCAGAACTGGCTTTGGCAAACCCGTGGTCGCGCCTTACTAGATTGCGCACTTTAGCCAGCAATTTATCGTGGCTAACCACACTTAAATCCGCCGATTTAATGCAAGTGGCATCCAAACGCCCACCGGCGGCACCGGTCATCACCAGGGGAATGTTGTTGGCCCGGCAATAGGCGGCTAAGGCGGCTTTGGCTTTAGCATCATCGATGCAATCCAGCACGCCGTCTAGCTGGCTTGGCAATAGAGTCGCAAGATTTTCTGGGGTGATGAAATCTTCAATTTCCGTGATGGTGAGCTGCGGATTAATCAAGCGCATGCGCTCGGCCATGGCAGTGATTTTGGCTTTGCCAAAACTGCCGTCCAGCGCCGGCAATTGCCGGTTAACGTTGGATAGCGCGAGGTTATCCAAGTCTATCAAGGTAATGTGGCCAACGGCATTACGCGCCAAGGCCTCAGCCGCCCAAGAGCCGACGCCGCCTAGGCCTATCACGCAGACGTGCGCGGCTTGCAACCGCGCTAGGCCGTCTTCACCATAAAGCCGCGCCACGCCGCCAAAACGCCGTGCCGCATCTTCGCTTTTAGTCTCAGACTGACTTTGTCTCATGTTTCCAACACAACAAAGGCCGCCGCCAAATTACGCTCATCGCTGATGCTGACATGGGTATGGCGTATCTGCTTGGCTTGCACAAACGCTTGCAACTCGGGCGCCAATACCAACAAGGGCTTACCCAAGTCATCGTGAGCCACGGCGATATTTTGAAAGCTAGCCGCCCCGCGCAAACCGGTGCCCAAGGCCTTGGAAAAGGCTTCTTTGGCGGCAAAGCGTTTGGCTAAAAATCGGGCTTTGATGTTTGATGCCTGGTAGCGCTCCATTTCGCTGGTCGCCAAGATGCGCTTAGCAAACTCGTCGCCAAATTGGGCAATGGATGCGGCAATGCGCTCCACTTCGACGATGTCTGTGCCTATGCCAAAGATCATATGGCGCCTAAATTAAGCGCGGATTCTTTCATCAGCGCCTTCATCTCACGCACGGCATTGTCCCAACCAACGAACAAGGCGTGGGCGACGATGGCATGGCCTATATTGAGTTCGTCTATGCCAGGAATGGACGCAATCTCATGCACATTGTGGTAGTGCAAACCGTGGCCGGCATTCACCACCAAGCCCAAATTGAGCGCGTGCTGCACCGCCATTTTGATGCGTTGCAATTCATGCGCTTGTGCCGCCGGACTGTCGGCGTCGGCAAAGGTGCCGGTGTGCAATTCCACCACGGCCGCACCGGTTTTTTTGGCCGCCTCGATTTGAGCTAAATCGGGCGCGATGAATAAAGAAACCCGTATGCCGGCCGCCATCAGCTTTTGCACCGCGTGTTGCACCTTGGCAAACTGCCCTAGCACGTCCAAACCGCCCTCGGTGGTGTGCTCTTCACGACGCTCCGGCACCAAGCACACGTCTTGCGGGGCGACCGTAACGGCAATGTCCAGCATTTCATCGGTAACCGCGCACTCTAAATTCATGTGCGTTTGCAATAAACCACGCAAGGCATGCACGTCAGCATCTTGCATGTGGCGGCGGTCTTCACGCAAATGCAAGGTGATGCTGTCGGCACCAGACTGCTCGGCGCGCAGTGCCGCTTGTACCACGCTGGGGTATTTGGTACCGCGCGCTTGGCGTATGGTGGCGACGTGATCGATATTCACACCTAGTTTAATCATGACTTACTTCCTAAAATTTTAATTACCCACTGCAGCACTCATAGCCCTTGCAGGTCTATCAGCAACTGCCGGGTGTGCAAAGGCTGGTCGCCTAAGTAATGGGCCAATAAATAGCGCATCAATTGCTTACTCTGTTGTTGGGTTTGCGTCTGAGTGTAATCGTCCCCCGCCATGTCCAGCAAGGTTTTGCCTGACAATTGTACGCCATTTTGCCCAGTATGAGCCATGCCAATGGCTTGGGCGCCATGCTCCGCTTGGTATACATAGCCTTGCTCTGCCAGAACGGCACTGCCGGCACTGTCCACTTGCAAGGGGATGGCGTAACCCAATTCTTGCAATAATTTTAATTCGAAGCGACGCAGGGTGGCGGCCAAATCTTGTTCCATCGCCAAGGTTTTTAAGGTGGCGCTGTAATAGACAAACAAAGCCTCGTGCGCGTCCTCGCGCGGCAATAAACGCAGCAACAGCTCGTTTAAATAAAAGCCACACATCAAGGCCTCGCCTTTTAATAACAGCAAGCCGCCTGCCCAATCCAGACTGTGCAAGGTTTTTAGTTCAGCTTTACCTGACCAAGTAGCCAGCAAGGGTTGGAACGATTGCAACATGCCGCGCATGGCCGAACGTGGGCGCCGCGCGCCCTTGGCCGTGGTCGCTACCCGACCGTGCTCATGGCTAAACAACTCAACCACCAAGCTGGTTTCTTTGAATGGGTAAGTGTGCAGCACGAACACTGCTTGGTTGTCGAATCGAAAACTAGGCTGCATAAATTAGAATTAAATCTCACCATAAAAAATCTCACCAAGGATGCCGCAAGGGCATTCCCGTCATTTCTAAGCCTCAAAAATCTCGGCTTGAAATTCGTGAAGGCACAGAGAAAAGACAAGCAAGTACAACAATAGATGTATTTTTTTGTAGGTCGGGATTTATCCCGACACAATACTAATGCAATCTTTTTATATCGGTTTGATTTTCTCTGTGCCTCTGTGTCTCTGTGGTGAGGTGCATTTTGGTGACTATTAATAGCCCAAGCTTTTGAGCGCACGTTCGTCGTCCGCCCAACCGCCTTTCACTTTCACCCAGGTTTCCAAATAGACTTTGCCACCAAACAGTTTTTCCATGTCTTGCCTGGCTTCGGTGGAAATTTGCTTCATTTTTTCACCGTTCTTACCAATCAGCATGGGTTTTTGGCTGTCTTTATCGACGATGATGGCGCAGAAAATACGGCGCAAACTGCCCACCACCTCAAACTTTTCAATTTCCACCGCGACCGAATAAGGAATCTCATCGCCTAACAAGCGGAATATTTTCTCGCGCACCAATTCGGCCGCCAAAAAGCGTTCATTCTTGTCGGTGAGTTCGTCTTCAGAATAAATGGCTGCCTGTTTAGGTAAGTATTTGCGTATGGTGTGCAGCAACTCGTCCAAATGCAGGCTTTTTTTGGCACTAACCGGCACGATGTCGGAAAACGGGAATTCCAAATCAAAGTCTTGAATCAAGGGCAATAAATTGCCTTTGTCGCCCATTAAATCGGCTTTATTCACCACCAAAATGGTCGGCGTTTTTTCGGAGAGCAATTGCAATACTTTGCGATCGGCTTCGCCCAATTTCATCGGTTCTATCACAAACAAGACCACGTCGACTTCGGTTAATACCTGCGTAACGGTTTTATTCAAACCTTTATTCAAGGCATTTAAATGCTTTTGCTGAAAGCCTGGCGTATCGACAAACAAAAATTGTGTGTCCTCTGTCGTGTGTATGCCCAATAAACGATGACGGGTGGTTTGCGCCTTACGCGAAGTAATGGCCAATTTCATGCCCAAGATATGATTGAGCAAGGTCGATTTACCGACGTTGGGGCGGCCCACTATGGCTACCGTGCCGCATTTAAAGGCACTGTCGTCGGCTAAATTTGTGTCATTGTCTGTCATGTTAGGCTGTCCTATGAGGGTTTACGCGGCGTAGCTTTTGCCAAAGCCCAGTTTATCTAAAGCCAATAAAGCCAGCTGTGCCGCTTGCTGTTCGGCGATACGGCGGCTGGTGCCCTCGCCCACGGTGCGTATATCGAGTTTTTGTATGAAGCATTCGACGATGAAGACTTGGGCATGCGCCTCACCGCCGGTGTGCACCACGGCGTATTCTGGCACCGCCACTTTGCGGCCTTGCAAGCGTTCTTGCAATAAGGATTTGGGGTCTTTATCGATGACTTTGGGGTCTATGGTGTTGAGTTTGTTGGCATACAAATGCAGCACCAAGGCTTCAGCGGCGGCAAAGCCACCGTCCAAATAGACCGCGCCTATGATGGCTTCCAGGGCATCGGCCAAGATAGACGGCCTACGCCAACCGGCACTTTTGAGTTCGCCCTCACCCAATTTAAGCGCATCGCCTAAATTAAGCGCCATGGCCAACTCGCTGATGCTGGCCTCTTTGACCAACTGTGCGCGCAAACGGCTTAAATCGCCCTCGTCCAAGCCGGGGAAGCGCTGAAACAACTGATGCGCGATAATAAAATTCAGCGCACCATCGCCCAAATACTCCAGACGCTCATTATTCTGCCCGCTGAAACTGCGGTGCGTTAAGGCTTGCGTCAACAAGCCGTGGTTAACGAATTTGTAGGGTAAGCGTTTAGCTAAATCTTGCACGGCCATCGCTTAATAATTCCTAGCCATGGCCATTTATAGGTCAGCCTCTTGCGTGGAGAAATCCAGCAAAATACTGAGGTTGCCAAACAAGGGCGCGATGACTTGGTATTTCACCGACACCACCGTCAGCCCCGCACTGTTTTTATCTATCAATAAATCTTGGCTTTTAACGGCCGTGACGTAAGCCACATCAGCCCGCCGCTCAAACGCATCTTGAATTTCTTTGTGGCTCATGCTGTTAAGCGCTTCTTTATTCAACCCTGCCAGCACCATTTTGACTGAATAATATTGCTGATACGCTGGCACGGTTTTCGTGGCCACATAAGCCACCAGCGCCAGCGAGGCGCAAACCAACAACATGCCGAGCAAGGTCATGCCGGCTTGTTGTTTGGGCGATATCCACTGATTTTTAATGGGCATAGCGGGCTCCGAATCCATTAACGAATAGCATGGCCTATTCTGGCAGTCTCATCAAAATTCATCCAGATAAAAAATGCCTTGCCGACCAAGTTTTGCTCAGGCACAAAACCCCAGACACGGCTGTCTGAACTGTCATCACGGTTATCACCCATGGCTAAATAATGCCCAGCCGGCACCACAACTTCTTCTTCGTGGGCCAATTTCGCGCCCAGCATATCCGGCGCGTAATTGCCTGCCCAAGGATTGATTAAAATGTCGTGCTGCACGTCACCCAACTGCTCGCGGTATTGCTTGGCGGTCAGCATGTTTAAGCCCGGTTTAATGTAGGTGTAGTCGCCCACCTCGGCCACATCAAGCAACTGGCCATTGATGGTCAAGCGTTTGTCCATATAGCGTATTTTATCGCCAGGCAAGCCCACTACCCGCTTGATGTAATCCACCGATGGCGAGGGCGGGTAATGAAAAACAAACACGTCGCCCCGTTGCGGTTGATTGATATCGAAAAAACGACTGTTTAAAATAGGCACGCGCAAACCGTAGGTGTATTTATTGACCAAAATGTAGTCGCCGGCGAGCAAGGTCGGCATCATGGAACCCGATGGAATTTTGAACGGCTCCACAATAAACGAGCGTACAAAAAACACCAACAAGATGACCGGGAAAAAGCTCTTAGCGTATTCCACCAGCACCGGCTCAACCGCATCGGCCGCACGTCTTTTACGCAACAGCACGCTGTCTAACAACCAGATAAAACCGGTGGCCAGCAATATCGCCAGCATGAACAAAGCAAAATACATTATTTATCCTCTACCCGTAAAATAGCCAAAAACGCTTCTTGCGGAATTTCAACGTTACCCACGTGCTTCATGCGTTTCTTACCTTCTTTTTGCTTATCCAACAATTTACGCTTACGTGACACGTCGCCGCCGTAACATTTGGCAATCACGTTTTTACGCATGGCCTTGACCGTTTCACGGGCAATAATATTGGCGCCTATCGAGGCCTGTATCGCCACATCAAACATTTGCCGCGGTATCAGCTCACGCATCTTAGCCGCCACTTCACGGCCACGGTGCACGCTGTTGGCGCGGTGCACTATCATGCTCAAGGCATCGACTTTTTCGCCATTGACCATGATGTCGAGCTTGACCAGATCGGCGGCACGGAACTCTAAAAATTCGTAATCCATGGAGGCATAGCCACGTGACACGGATTTTAATTTATCAAAGAAATCCAACACCACTTCATTGAGCGGCATTTCGTAACTTAACATGACTTGCCTGCCCATGTATTGCATGTTTTTCTGTATGCCACGCTTGTTGTTACACAAGGTCATGACTGGACCCACGTAATCTTGTGGCATCAATAAATTCACCGTAATGACCGGTTCACGCGTCTCTTCCACACGCGACAACTCAGGCAAGCGCGATGGATTTTCAATTTGCACGACGCTGCCGTCTTTGAGCAAAAGCTCATAAATAACCGTGGGCGCGGTGGTGATTAAATCCATGTCGTACTCACGCTCTAAGCGTTCTTGCACGATTTCCATGTGCAGCAAGCCTAAAAAGCCGCACCTAAAGCCAAAGCCCAAGGCGGTGGAGTTTTCTGGCTCAAACAACAAGGAGGCATCGTTTAAGCTGAGCTTTTCTAAGGCGGTACGCAAGGCCTCGAACTGATTGGATTCGACCGGATAAAGGCCGGCAAACACTTGCGGCTTCACCTCTTTAAAGCCCGCCAAGGCCTCAGGCGCAGGCTTGTTGGCCAGGGTCACGGTGTCGCCCACTTTGGCACTGGCCAATTCTTTAATGCCGGCAATCACAAAACCCACTTCACCGGCAGACAAGGCAGTTTTTTGTAAAGACTTAGGCGTAAACACGCCCACCTGCTCGCATAAAAATTCCGTGTGGGTGGCCATCAGACGTATTTTATCTTTGGGTTTTAATACCCCATCCACCACCCGCACCAACATCACCACGCCAACGTAATTATCAAACCACGCATCAATCACCAAGGCTTTAAGTGGGCCATCCACATTGCCTTTGGGCGCCGGCACTTTGGCGATCACCGCTTCCAAGACATCACGCACACCCAAGCCAGTTTTGGCTGAGCAGCGCACCGCGTCTTGCGCGTCTATGCCTATCACGTCTTCAATTTCTTGTATGACCCGCTCTGGGTCGGCCGAGGGCAGGTCAATTTTATTGAGTACCGCCGTCACTTCCACGCCTAAATCCAGCGCGGTATAACAGTTGGCCACGCTCTGCGCCTCCACCCCTTGGCTGGCGTCCACCACCAACAAGGCCCCTTCACAAGCAGACAAAGAACGCGACACCTCGTAGCTAAAGTCCACGTGACCTGGGGTATCAATCAAATTCAATTGGTAGATTTGGCCATCGTCGGCCTTGTATTGCAAAGCCGCCGTTTGCGCCTTAATGGTGATGCCACGCTCACGCTCTATGTCCATGGAGTCGAGCACTTGCGCTTCCATCTCACGATCGGCCAAGCCACCACACAAATGAATGATGCGGTCGGCTAGAGTCGATTTACCGTGATCGATGTGGGCAATAATGGAAAAATTACGAATGTTTTTCATTTAATCTTCAAGCTTTTATACAAACAAATAAGGCGCCCTAAGCGCCTTTTCACAATAGCCGTGATTTTACAACAAATGCCTGATTAGTTTGTAATTAATTGTGCAAAAAGCTTATCATAGTGATATCCACATTCAGACCAAACGGTTTCTTCTGGCTCATTTTGCACCCTACTTTACGCATCGCTACGTTTAATATTCATAAGGGCTTTACCCATTTTAACGCCCGCTTTTCGCTGCATTTGCAACGCGAGATGTTAAGAAAACTGCAAGCAGACCTTATTTTCTTGCAAGAAGTGCGAGACCTGCACAGCCGACACAGCGAACGCTTGGCAGCCAACCAAGGCCAAATGGAGTTTTTAGCTGACAGCGTATGGCAAGACTACTGTTATGGCAAAAATGCTATTTACCCGGCCGGCCACCATGGCAACGCACTGCTCTCTAAATTTCCGATTATACGCACCCACAATCAAGACATTTCCGCGCACGGCTCAGAGCAGCGTGGCATGCTGCATGCGGAAATTGCTGTGCCCGATTGGGAGCAGCCCTTGCACACCATTTGTGTGCATTTAGGCTTGTTTGCCCGCTGGCGCCGACAACAACTGTCTGCCATTGCCGATTACATCCGGGCACACGTGCCCGCCGACGCGCCCTTGATTATTGCCGGGGATTTTAACGATTGGGGCTTGCGCTCTGGGCGCCACTTTGCGCAAAGCCTGGGCATGCAAGAAGCGTTTGAGCAGCATACCGGTCAATCGGCGCGCAGCTACCCGGCTTGGTTGCCCATGCTAAAACTCGATCGCATCTACCTGCGCGGCTTTAGTATCAAGCACGTGGCCGTGCATGCTGGGCCACAGTTTTTAAAACTGTCTGACCACGCCATACTCAGCGCCGATTTGAGTAAACTGTGATGCGCTTTATTGCTGGCAATCAAATTACCTTATTACGCAGTGGCGGCGAATACTTTCCTGCGTTAAAACTGGCCATCTCGCAAGCACAACAGGAAATCTATTTGCAATCCTATATTTTTCAAGACGACCGCACCGGACGCAGCATAGGCCAGGCGCTGATGCAAGCCGCTTGCTGCGGGGTAAAGGTCAATTTACTGCTAGACGGCTTTGGCTGCCAAGATTTAAACGTGGATTACATCGCCCAGCTCAAAGCGGCCGGCGTAAACCTGTTGTTTTATCGCCAGAAAATATCGCCTTGGTCATTCCAAAAAAACCGTTTACGGCGCTTACACAGCAAAGTCGTGGTGATCGATGGCCAGGTGGGCTTTGTCGGCGGCATCAACATCATAGACGACAACAATGTGCCCAACCCCAACAACGTGCCACCGCGCATCGATTACGCCATTCGACTCGAAGGCGCGCTATTGCCGCGCCTGCACGCCAGCGTAGCGGACCTTTGGCAACGCGTGGCTTGGCTCAACTTGCTCAAGCCGGCCAGCCACAAAAAAACCTTAAGCGGGATCCATGCGCCCGGCATCCCTGCCGCTTTTGTGCAACGCGACAACGTGCTGCATAGGCACGACATTGAAATCGCTTACCTCGAGGCTATCCAGTCGGCTTCCCAGGAAATCATCATCGCCAACGCCTATTTTTTACCCGGCAGAAAATTCCGCAAAGCGCTACTGGATGCCGCCAAGCGTGGGGTGAAGATAACGCTATTGTTGCAAGGGCGCATGGAGTATTTTTTAATGTTTGCCACCCACGCTTTTTACAGCGAGTTCTTGAACAAAGGCATCGCCATTTACGAATACCGTAAAAGTTTTATGCACAGCAAAGTGGCGGTAATAGACAGCGAATGGGCCACCGTCGGCTCATCCAACATCGACCCATTTAGCTTATTGCTGGCGCGCGAAGCCAATGTGTTTATCAAAGACCGGGCTTTTGCGAGTGAATTGCGCGCCGACATACTCGCCTCTATCGACGCCGGTGCCGTGGCGATATCCGCCCAACAATGGCAAACAGAAAACACCTTTAAGCGCGTTTCATCGTGGCTAGCGCTGGGCTTGGTGCGGGTGTTTCTAGGGCTGATAGGGGAAAAAGACGAGTAGGCAAAATCAAACCCATTCACCACAGAGACACAAAAGCACAGATAAAATCAAACCCATACACCACAAAAGCTTCTCACCAATGGTGAGAAGCTTTTGTGGTGAGGTGTTTTTGTACGGCGCTTATTATTTAAGCACCTTAATCGGCACATACAAGGTGCTGTCACCGCGCTGCACCAGCACCGCCACGGTTTTACCCGCTGCCACGGCGTTGATTTGCTTATTAAACTGCTCCACGCTTTGCGATTCGTTGTTATTCAAGCCTAAAACCACGTCGCCACGGCGTATGCCCGCTTGCGCGGCCGCGCCCACGCTCTCCATCACCAACAAGCCATTTTTGCCGTTGAGTTTTTTCTTTTGCTGCACGGTCAGCTCTTTTAACGTTAAGCCTATTTTATTGGCTTCCACCTTGCCATTGGGCTTGTTGTTTGGCGTGGCCGCATCACTGCCGTCACTGGGCATTTCGCCCACCCCGATGTTGAGTGTTTTGGCATTGCCTTTGCGCAAAATATCCACTGCCGCCATTTTGCCTGGCTTAGCCGCCCCTACCGCACGTGGTAAATCGGCCGAAGTTAATATGGTCTTGCCATCAAATTTGGTAATGATGTCGCCAGCCTCCAAGCCGCCTTTATCGGCCGGGCCATTTTTCTCCACCCCGGCCACCAAGGCGCCATTGGTATTCTTCATGGCAAACGATTCGGCCAATTCTTTGGTGATTTCTTGAATGGCGATACCCAGCCAACCACGGGTGATTTTGCCTGTGGCTTTGAGTTGATTTGACACGTCGATGGCAACGTCTATGGGTATGGCGAAAGACAAGCCCATGGAACCGCCACTGCGGCTGTAAATTTGCGAATTGATGCCGACCACTTCCCCGGCCAAATTAAACAAGGGACCGCCCGAGTTGCCTGGATTAATTGCCACGTCAGTTTGGATGAAAGGCACAAAATTTTCTTGTGGCAAGGCACGGCCTTTGGCGCTGACGATGCCGGCGGTCATGGTGTTTTCTAAGCCGAACGGTGAACCGATGGCGGCCACCCACTCACCGACTTTCAATTTAGCCGGATCGCCCACCAGCACCTTAGGCAAACCACTGGCGTCAATTTTCACCAAGGCCACGTCGGTGCGTTTATCCACGCCGACGATTTTCGCTTTGAATTCACGCTTATCGGCCAATTTAACAATGACTTCATCGGCCTCGTTGACCACGTGCGCGTTGGTTAAAATATAACCGTCGCTACTGATAATAAAGCCTGAGCCTAAAGACTGCGATTTGTAATCGGGTTGCGGTACGCCACCCTGGCCTGGCATGCCGGGCGCGAAGGGAATACCAAAACGCTTAAAAAATTCCTGCATTTGCTCATCGCCTTCCATGCCAGGAAAAGGCGACATGGCGGCATTGTTATGCACACTCTGGGTGACACTGATGTTGACCACTTCTGCACCGTGCTTTTCCGCCAAATCGGTAAAATCAGGCAGCGCTTGCGCGTAAACTGACGCACTGACCAAGCCACAAAAAGCCACAACATTAAGCCATTTTTTCAACATTTACCTACCTCAATCCATCAATTGACTATTTAAAAATGACGGCCAGAATCACCCATGGCCAGCCCACTTACTTTCTTAAATTGGGCGAAGAAGCACATTGTTCAAGCCCCTCATCCGCGGGGGCCAAACGCAAAACAAGCGCTTGGTATTTTTGGCTGTACGCCGCCCCTGACTGTTGCGCCCCCATCAAATAGCGCTTCACCGCAAAAAAACCAGCCAGCAACCCTACAACGGCCCCTAACATCACGTAAAACTGATTGGCAAAAAAATGATCGGCTAGCAACGCCCCGACCAACAAGGTCAACAAAGGCACGATATACAAAAAGAACGCGGAATTTAATACCGCTTGCTCGTCTATGCCCACCACCACCGCGTCGCCCACTTTAGCCTGAATGGCGTTGTGCGCAGTAAATTCATGAGGCTGCGACTTCACCATCTTAGACCAAGTGGCATTGCCGCAACCACGCTTTTGCCCGCATAAGCCGCAAGCGTTGCGCCGCTCTAAAATCAAGCTGGCTTGCATGCCGCGGACGGCGGTCACTATTGCGTACTCTTCTATCATGCTGATGCCTTGTTTCTTTTTTATGAAAAAGCGATTATAGCCAGCGCCCGCGCTATTTGACAAACACCACGGCCTGGGCAATTTTAGCCACGGTTAATTCTGGCACCTCGCCCACCACGGTAATTTGCAAGTTGCCAACGACGCTGGCATAAAAACTGGTGTTACCCACTAAGCTGCGGCCGGCTCTGGGCTTGATGCCATGCTCCAAAGGCTCGATGAATAGCGACACCGAGGCCAAGCCATCCGAAAAAATGATGTGGTTTACCGGCACAGACTTACCGCGCACCTTGCGCAGCATTTGATCAACTTTGACATAACCCTCGGGCAATGCGTTTAAGCGCCAATGTGCGCTGTCCTGCTTGTCGGCCACGGTGTTAACGTCTTCCATGACGTAGGCTTTTTTGGCGTCTATTTTTGGCTTAAACCAATCCAAATCGACATTGTTAATCAAACCCAGTTGATTAAACGCCATGCTGTCCAGCATTTCGTTGTGGCTGTTCAGCATCACCGATTTTAATAACAAGCCGTACTCGCTATCCACCCAAAATTGATAGCTGTAGCGTAATTGATCTTTGGCCTCCAAGAACAAGATTTGCGCCTGCCTATCGGCCACCCGCTCGCTACCGCCGGCTCTTAACTCATAATTGGCTTTAATCCCGGTTAAATCCGTGGGCAAAATGGCCGGGAACATGTTTTGCCCACGGCGTTTTTCGATGACGATCTTTTCGTTTTTTGGGTTATATATCACCACCTCGCCACCTTGGCTTAGCACCTCGCGCGGCGAACCGTCTAGCACGACGTTGTGCGCAAATTCATGCTGCCCATCAAACAAATGTTTAATCTCTACCGACTTGGATTGCGACCCCGACTGGCAAATAAAAATGCCTTTGTAACTTAAGGCATGGGCGGCCACGGCGGTTTTCTGCAACACCAGCCACAAATCTTCATTGGCCGCTTGACTGGCCAATGCGCTGCCCAACAGTACACAGCTTAAAAGTAAACGCTTAAACAACATGACTCACCTTGAATGTCGGCATCCGTAGATTACCCATCAGTACGCGTAACTGGCAGATTGAATGTAGTAGGAGCTGGCAGATGGCGCCGAAGACTGGTGCGCCATCAAGTATTCCGCCGGGATGCTCGCGTCCAGCGCGGCCATGCCGGGATTTGAATCCGCATCACCCACTTGCGTTTGCAAGGCCATAAAACTCACCGCCATCACGGCGGCCAGCGAGGCCGCCGTAGCCCAGACCAAAGGGCGCTTAGCCCTGTCCACTGAAGCTGCCGTGCCAGTGGCCGGCTTAAACCAAGCGGCATTGGGCGATAACACGGTAGGCTCCTTGTCAATTTCGGCCATCAACTTGGTTTTAAAATCCGCACTCAATGCCGGCGTGCCACGCATGACGTCACCGATTAAATGGTAGCGGCTCCAGGCTTCAGCTGCCGAGCTGTTTGCTTGCCCACCGCTGAGCAAATGCTCAGCATAGTCTAAGGCAATTTCGTTATCGGCTAAGGCGGATAGTTGTTCTGTCATGGTTTACTCTCAATGCACTTGGGCTCACAAGGTTAAAGCTTACCAGCGCTTATGCTCTGGCGTGTTTTCTAACAAGGGTTTTAATTTCAATGAAATGCTGTCGCGTGCCCTAAAAATACGCGAGCGCACCGTGCCTATCGGGCAATTCATCACGCTGGCAATTTCTTCATAGCTCAAACCTTCAATCTCACGCAAGGTAATGGCGGTGCGCAGTTCTTCTGGCAAGCTGGCCACGGTATCGTTCACGGTTTGGGCAATTTGCTTAGTCATCAAGGACGACTCCGGCGTTTCCATGCTGCGCAAGGCATCGCCTTCTGCAAAATTCTCGGCGTCTTCCAGCTCTATGCCGGTACTGGCGCTAGGGCGGCGTTTACGCGCGCCTAAATAATTTTTTGCGCTGTTAATGCCTATGCGATACAGCCAGGTATAAAACGCACTGTCGCCCCGAAAATTAGGCAAAGCACGGTAGGCTTTAATAAAGGTCTCTTGCACGATGTCTTCAACTTCAGCTTGGTCACGCACCATGCGCGATAGCAAGCGCGCCAACTTGCGCTGGTATTTATCCACCAACATGGAAAAAGCGCGCTTGTCGCCACGCTGGGCGCGTAGCACCAGTTCGTGGTCGATTTCACGGTTTTCTAAAGAGTTATTGGCGACCAAACTTAACTGTCCATGGGTTTGAATCTGTGCTGGGCTTTCGGCATGACTGGGCTCTTCACTTAAATGCTTTGCTGTTTTGCCAGTATAACCTTGTGCAGCCACTTGCACTAAACTTAGTTGGCTTAAATTAATTTCATCCACAATACGCATCGCATCCTCGCCCTTATTTTTAAAGCCAAACACCGGTTTATTTATTCGGCCAGTGGGCCCTGTCTATTGCCTTTTACGCTGACAAAGATACACTCTCAATAGTTCCAGCAAGCACCGGCGAATTTTCCAAGGTTCACACGACACAACAACCCGTATGCAGCAATTTGATGTACTCATTATTGGCAGCGGCCTGGCCGGCTTAAGCACGGCGCTGCGGCTGGCCGAGCATAAAAAAGTCTGTTTAGTCAGCAAACGCAGCATAAACGACACCGCCAGCGATTGGGCGCAAGGCGGCATTGCCGCGGTGCTGACCGCTGAAGACTCAATCGAAAGCCATGTGCAAGACACTTTAACGGCCGGTGGCGGCTTGTGCGATGTGACGGTCACCAAGATGGTCGCCGAACAAGCCAAAGGCGCGGTGGAATGGCTGGTAGACCAAGGCGTGGGCTTTACCCGCACGGCCAACAACCAGGGCTTTCATTTAACCCGCGAAGGCGGCCATAGCCACAGGCGCATCATCCACGCCGCCGACACCACCGGCCATGCCGTACAAACCACCTTGTCTGAGAAAATCAAACAACACCCCAACATCAGCCTGCTGGAAAATCACATCGCGGTGGATTTAATCACCGCCAGAAAAATGTCCAACGCCAGCACCGCCCATCAAGCGCCCGCATCCGACTACCACAGCGATGCCAATGCCTGTTTAGGCGCCTACGTGTTGGATAAAAGCACCGGCAAAGTCATCACCATCGCCGCACAAAATACCCTGCTAGCCACCGGTGGAGCTGGCAAAGTGTATTTATACACCACCAACCCAGACATCAGCACCGGTGATGGCATGGCCATGGCTTGGCGCGCAGGCTGCCGCGTGGCCAACATGGAATTCATCCAATTTCACCCCACTTGTTTATTTCACCCGCATGCCAAATCGTTTTTAATCAGCGAAGTGGTGCGCGGCGAAGGCGGCCTGCTCAAACTACCCGATGGCACGCGCTTTATGCTGGAACACGACGAACGGCTGGAATTGGCGCCACGCGACGTCGTGGCGCGTGCCATCGACTTTGAGATGAAAAAACGCGGCTTGGATTGCGTCTATTTGGACATCAGCGACAAACCCTTAAGCTTTATCGAGACGCATTTCCCCAATATCTACCAACGCTGCTTAAGCTTTGGTATAGACATCAGCAAAACGCCTATCCCGGTGGTGCCGGCCGCGCATTATAGCTGTGGCGGCGTCATGACCGACGACAAAGGCCGCACCGACATCAAGCATTTGTATGCCGTGGGCGAAACCGCTTGCACCGGCTTGCATGGC
>SXGU01495936.1_pt1 | contig 25134 bp, 16 predicted proteins | sample 3174531 | NCBI WGS metagenome assembly SXGU01 (sample SAMN11356863, study PRJNA531348) | freshwater metagenome | isolation source: freshwater sample F1-140 | place: China: Fuxian Lake, Yuxi | collected 2017-12-25
CCCCTGACTTTGAGCCGTCAATCGTTCCAAGAGAGATTTTCTGACCCAACGACCGGCAACACGGATGGCGTCTAACATTCATCCAGCATGCGTAACACTTGGACAAATGTCTAGAGGGGATCTTTAGAGACAAAGATGAGGTGCCCACCGCGACATAGCCCATCGCGAAACATGAAAGCAAAAAGCGCCAAAACAGCAGCCACCGAGTGGTATGAATTTTCTGGGACATGCCAAATCCAGGAATCGAGTTGGTTGAGGGTCAAATGATCGCTAAAGTTGCGGTCCTTGCATCCAAGGGAGGCAGCTGGCAGACCTTTTGACCTAATTAATCGTTCGAACCACAAATCATCATCAATACGCCCTCAACTTTTAAAAAAACCTGACCAGCTTTAAATCGCTCGATAGCCAAAGCCCCGACATCGACCTCGACCGAACTGGCAACGCCAAAAAATTATCTACAAACCATCTGCCCAACTAAGTTCCCGGACCGATACCCGCCGGTGCGAAGCAATCCCCTCAGGAGAGACTTCGTTGATAGGTTCAACCAACATTCCGGCGCATAATCCGGAATCCTATGGCCGGCAACAGGGCGACACAAAAAAGACGCAGCGCGGATCCACCCCCGTCAGCAACGCCCACGGACTGAACGTGCGTCGACCCGGTCCCCGTGAGTTGGAAACCCGTTTGAAGCGAATACAACTCGAAGAGTTGGGACTTCGGACTCCCAGACGCGAGCCAGTCAAACTCCACAACAAATGGAGTCGATACCGAAGGGTTATCCACCAAAGCCAGCGCATCCAGCAACCCGTCCAACGCAATCAGGATCGTCTCCGGCTGGAGGGTAAGGACATCCCAACCTGAAGGCGAGCTCGTGGTATTGAGGTTCGAGTACAGCCCGCTTGAAAAATAGATCGTGAAACCTTGGTTCGAGGAAAACGTCGAACCACCGAGGTCCAAAGTATAGGCGACCTGCCACCGATCGATGCCCGGCACGGTATCCGGAAGATCGGTTGGAAGCGCATGGATCGTTAGCGCCTGCAGCGAGTTGCTAAAGCCGAGCCCACTAATTCCCAACCCGACCAGTAGGGACACCGCTTTGATAAAGGAATTCATGCTTAAATCCTCAATTGCGAACGTTGCCTAATAATCTCCGTTATGCACTCCGCTCATATGGCCGTTTTCACGACGACTGCAGATAGGAAACTGCGTCCCGTCAATCTCGAAGTTGAACAAAAACGTCACACCCACCCTGCCTCAATCATCCAGCGAAGAAACCAGTGAGATATATCGACACGAAAAACCGCCGATCTGGATACCCATCGGAAAGGGTACAAAGCCGAAGACTCAACAGAGGCTCCTTAGAAGAACAACCGCAGCCCCGCATAAAAGGTTCGTTCGCGCGGGTATTCTTCGTGGAGATTGAGCGGATTAAGTCGATAGTCCTGATCGCCAAGATTTAATACACCCACTCGCAGTTCTACCTGCCGTTTAAGAAACCGATGCCCCGCAAACAGGTTGAACTGGCAGAAATCATCACCGGGCAATCCCGGAACCCCGCCCTCAGTCGACTGCTGGGTCCAAAGTGCGTGCAACTCGGCGAAAAACCCACAGTTCAAGAAGAATCGAGCTTGGGTTCCCAACTGATGCATCGTGGCGCGGCTCGTTCCATTCGGATCATTTGTGATGCCGGATACCAGCCCGACATAGCGCGAATCCAGTTCCGCTTCACTCACGCGATATGAAGCACCCAAGGCCCAATGCTCTCCCAACAACTGATTCACAGTGACGCTAACCGTGCGCTCCTCGAAATCCAACTCACGACCCAACATCACGGGGTCCGCAATGAGACGCCCTGAACGAGCCCAATCAAATGCCCCGAACTGCTGGACACTGTCGCTTGTCAATCGTTCCGCGGAGAGACTGAGGTAGGTCCGCGTGGCGAACTTCTGGTCCATACCCAGGCCTATGGTTTCAAAGGCACTGCCCGGGGTCAGTCCGCTCACGCTTTCAGGAACCAACGAGCGCCACGCTTGGTTGAATCCCGCCACCTGAACAGGCTCCAGCCGAAGGCTGGTATCATAAAACAAACCGCCCAAGGAACGAGTCCAAGCCGCTCGAAAATGGGTCTCCTCCCAGGGGGACCACGTCAGCCCGAGCTTTGGCGATACCTGATCCGTCCCGGTCTCTCGAGTGGCCAGCGGCAGAAAATCGATGTTTTGAGGATAATCCAATCGGTCGTAGCTAACACCCGCAGTGACTTGTACCGGTTCCACCACACGCCAAGTATCATAGAAGTATGCCGAGAACCGTTGCAGGCTCGATTCAACGCGTTGACTGATGTCGGGAAAAACATTGGTTCCCGGGAATTGTGTCCGGCCATTATGCAACCGCTGATTTGCAGCGGTGAGGAGATCGCCAGATTGAAACCGTACGCCTCCAACGATGGAGTGAGCCCGCAATGTCGCTAGGTGCTGAACTTCCGCGGTCCACGCCTCCATTTCGCGCCGATAATCCACGTCGAAGACCCGCGTCAAAAACCCCGTCTCCGCGCCGCCGGGCGAGGGACGACTCACCACCGGAATCACACCATTGGTGTCAGACAATTCCAGCGCGGCATCGAGACGCCCCGCCAGGAGTAGGGTGTGCTGACCTGGAGCCCATTCGTGATGCCACCCGAAAAAAGCGTTGGGTTCCTGTCGCTCGGTGGAACGAAATCCCTGACTGGCACCCGTCCGCGTGTTGTAGGGATCATAGTACTGCCGGGTATCTCCACTCTCGTAATCGTTGTGGTTGATCAGTAAAAAGCCGGTGTCCGATGGGGTGAACTGCTGCTGAATCTTCCCGTAAAGACTGAGCTGACGCGTATCGCTATTCGGGTAGAACCCGGCCTCGCTCCGATAATCCACATCCAGCGCATAGCTCATGTTCCCAAACGTGCCGAATTGGGAGGCGATTTCATGCCAAGTACCCACGCTCGTGTATTCGGTAGAGGATCGAAATTGTAGCCGATCGCGCTCAAACAACTTTGAGTATTCATTCTGCGAGACGTACTGGGACAAGGAACCTCCCCCGACCGGGGCCAACAACTGAGCCACGAGGAGTTCGCTCAGCCAAGGAGTCTCGTAGCGGAGATTGAATTTCCTCGGATCTCGCAAGGCAAAATAACTATCGGCGAGGAATCGGTGCGCCGAGGCATTCGCGTAGTCATCCGCCACAGCCCGACTCGCCTCCCGGACGCTTCGCTCCGTCATACCTGCATCGCGGTACACCCCTGCCAAATTCGCGGAACGGGCGGCGCGATCCTGATCTATCAGTAAGCGCGATCGGTACACCGACCGATTCTGGTTCAGTGCCTGGCTCTTTTCCAAATCGTCAATCGCCGGGTTGATTCGGTTGCGCCGCTGTTCCAGAAGCGCTGCGTACAACCAACTCGTCGGATCGCCAGGGTCGAGCTCTATTGCACGCCTCAATTCTTTCCAAACCAGCAAGTCCTGATCCGTCTCACTCCAAGCCTTGGCCAGATAACTCCGCAAGACGGCTCGATTGGGTTCCGTTCCGGCGGCCACTTGCAGGTCTGCACGCCCCGCATCGACCTGGCCTTGGCGAATCCGGCAGAGCCCTCGCCCAAGCCAAGCATTGGCCAGTCCCCCATCCAATGCCATGGCGAGTTCGAAACTCGAAAGCGCTTCTGTTAGTCGGTTTTGACCCGCCTGGATAAAACCGCGCAACACCAGGGCCTGGGCATTCTTAGGGGCCAAGGAAAGCGCCCTATCCAAAGATTCCCTAGCCCGGTCAAGTCGACCGAAACTAAACTCCAATTCGGCTCTTCGGACCCAAGCATAACCCAACCCCGGAACTCGTTGCGTCGCCTGTATCGCTAGCCGAAGCGCGTCCTCTAAATCACCGGTCGCCTGTGACAAATACGAATTCGCGAGCAACACACTCGCTCGAGAACCACCGAGTCCTGCGGGAGCCCGACTACCACGCACGGCGGCAATCAAACCGCGCACAGCCATCGCCGCCTCCAGACTGGATTCCCCGAGCAAGGTTTCAGCCTGGGTCACCTGCCCAACCGCCAAAACCAGCGCAGCTAAATAAATCCGTTCATTCGGGTCGGTCGGCATCTCCCCTTCTGGAAACACTTCAAGCGCTCCCAACAGATCACCTTGCTGATAGCGACTCAGCGATAGCGCCAGCGGTTTTCCCGGATCCACAGCCAAGCCCAGTTCGCCAGGGTCAAGAATCGCGGGATAATACAGGCACCATTGCACGGCCGCGATGCTGTCCAGTCGCGCAGTTTTTTGAGGGGGAGATCCCCTCATCACGTTTCCGGCCTCCCCAGAACCCAGAGTCAAACTGCCTCCCGAATCACTGGTGAGCTCAACCGAACCGTCCAACAACAACACCTGGGTTTCCCCGCTCGGAGCGACTCGAAGGACAAACTCGGTTCCCAGAATCGCCCCAGAGGCCACGGGCGTCCTAAATCGTTGCTCGACCGGTTTCTCACGATTGAAAAAGTACAACCCACCTTCCTTCAGCTCCACTTGGTAACCGGCCGAGGCCTTATCATCGCGCTGAATCTCGATGTTCGACAACTCGTCGATTCGTTGGATGGAGAGGTTGGACAACTGAAGTGTCGCACGGCTGCGAGGGCCCGTCCGCAATCGGTCTTTCAGTTGGAGCATGAGATTCGTCTGAGCCTTTTCCCAGGCAGAAACGCCAGCCCGTTGGATCTCAACGCGGCCCTGAACACTCAGCACAATAGCCGCCGGAACGTCATTCGTCGCCATGTAGGCCCTCAAGACCCAACTCATCAGACCCAGGACTAGCCACCACCTCAGGGAGGAATCAGGCCGCAATACAAAAAGGCGTTTCATTCAGGAACGGACAGGAAAGAGAATATGTCGTGAGCCAAGGGAAACAATGCGAATGATGAATTCCCAGGATTGCGATAGCGTAGACCGTGCCGATTGAACCGATAAATCCCTGGAACGAAAAACTATGTGACTCACTGTCCCAGAGGCCATCCCGTTTAGGCACAAGCTCCGTCACATCAATTTTTTTGTCACAACCACCAGAACGGTCTCCAGCCTGCTGTCACATCCTTGTGTTTGAGCGTTTCCAACGCTTTAATGAGAGTCTCTTGACTGTGAATCTGACACTGTGCCGCTGGTGGATTATCTACTTGGCCATGCTAGCTCTGGGAGTGGTCGCCCAGGCCCAATCCCCCGTCGAGATCACGGTCCAACCCGTTCAACCCACGTTGCCCCTCGCCCTGGGCACGCAAATCAATCTCAGCGTGACCGCCAAGGGCAGCCCGCCTCTCTCCTATCAGTGGCAACGCAATGGGGTCAGCATCCGCGGCGCCACCGAAAGCCGATTTTCCTTGGATCGCCTCACCGCATTCGAAGGCGGCACGTTCTCAGTGCTTGTTGGCAATCCCCTGGGCGCCGTCCGCAGTCGCTCGGTCGTGATTTACCCCAATCTAACCCGGTTGCCATTCAATGACCTCCTGGATCCACGCCAAATCGGCGACCGCGATTATCCAAACCGCATTCGAGGACTCAGCGGCAATGGGCTCGGGGATAATCTGAAAGCGACGGTGCAGCGCCGTGATGGCGAACCACTCCATGCCGATGCCTATGGCGGCGCCTCTGTCTGGGTAGTCTGGCGACCCGAAGCCAATGGCATTGCAAAGCTCTCCACCAAGGGCACCGCTTTTGACACTCTTCTGGCAGTCTATATCCAGAAGGATCCCAAGCAGCCAGTCGGGTACAATAATCTCCTTCCGGTCGCCAGCGACGATGACAGCGAGCCGTACCGAACCAGTCAGATCCAGTTTACCGCGACCAGCGGTGTCGATTACTTCATCGCGGTCGACGGCGACGGATCGGCTTCGCGGACAGATTTTGTCCGCGCTGCCGTGCAGCGAGGGAACATTGTTTTCAGTTGGGATCTTGAGGTAACCAATCAACGAATGCCGTTCTTCACGAACTTTCCTAAGGACTTCAGTTTGACCTTGGGAACCCAGTTGCGATTGACCGCTCAATTGGATTCCACCGGTGCCGACAGCAGGTCTTGGCAATGGTTCTTCAAAGGAGCCCCTTTAGCCGGTGCCGTCGAATCCTTCTTCTCGCTACCCAAGATTAATCGGGAGGATGTCGGACGCTATTACTGTCGTGCCGACTCAAAATTCGGTCTGACGACCCGTTCGGTCTTCAGCAAAGTTGTCGACGTTCAAATCTTTAGGCGCAGCAATAATTCGGACGCTCATGTGCTCGCTCAAGACAAGTTCAGCACGGCGGCAGACTACACGTTCCCGCCACCCAGCAAACTGGCATCACCCTTCGGTCGAGCAGCCAAAGCCTCCCCGAGTTCCGTCCAACCGCTCGGCGTCGCTTTGGGCACCTCCGGCACTCAAATCTTCAGCACCATCGGCACGGGCAAAGACGAGGGTGAACCGGATCACTGCGGCGAAGCCGGGGGAGCTTCGGAATGGTACGCATTCATGGCGGACTCGGACGGGGCCATCATTGCAGATACTTCGGGTAGCGATTTTGATACCGTGTTGGCAGCCTATTACGACAATGGCACAGGCTCTGGAATCTTCGATGGCTTGGTCAACGTCGGCTGCAATAACAACCATCCCGATTTTGGCAACCAAAGCCGAATCGCATTCCATTGCCTTGCTGGCAGGGTCTATTACCTAGCCGTTGACGGCGTCGGAGGTGCCAGTGGTCTCGCTCAGTTGAATTATTCTTTGGTGAACTTGCTCACTATCCTCCAGGCACCCATCAACATTACCACCAACCTCGGCCGCACCGCCACATTTCAAGTTTCTGCCTTGGGTGTGGGCAGTCTGCACTACCAATGGCGCATGAATGGCATCGATATGCCCGGCAAAATCTTCGAATCTCTAACCCTAACGAATCTTCAAGCAACCGATTCCGGCTCGTATTCCGTTGAAGTGAAGGATGACTTGGATACGCGCGTGTCACAGCCAGCCACCCTCTCCATCAACCTGCCGCCCTCGATTACGGTCCCGCCCTCGCCAGCAACTGTCCTTCAGGGAACCGCCACGAACTTCGTCGTCAGTGCCTCCGGCACGGCGCCTCTCGCCTTTCAATGGCTCAGGAATGGCGGGCCGCTCCCGGGAAAAGTGAATCCACTATTGGTCCTGAGCGGCATCCAGGCCGACGATGCCGGTAATTATTCCGTCGTCATCACCAACATCGCCGGGGCCATCACCAGCGCCCCGGTCGCTCTCACAGTTCATACCCCCCCGGTCATCACCTCCCAGCCTCAACCTCTCACCGTCAACCAAGGCGCCGCCGCTTTATTCAGCGTCGCCGCCAATAGTTCGCTCCCGCTCTCATTCCAATGGCGTAAGGGCAACACGGATCTGCCAGGCAAAACTCAAGCCCAACTCGCTCTCGCCAATGTCCAAGCTTCCGATGAGGCTTCCTATTCGGTTGTCGTTCGCAATGACGCCGGATCGGTGACCAGTTCCATCGTCTCTCTCTCCATCAACCTGCCGCCCTCGATTACGGTCCCACCCTCGCCAGCAACGGTCCTTCAGGGAACCGCCACGAACTTCGTCGTCAGCGCTTCCGGCACGGCGCCTCTCGCCTTTCAATGGCTCAGGAATGGCGGGCCGCTCCCGGGAAAAGTGAATCCACTATTGGTCTTGAGTGGCATCCAGGCCGACGACGCCGGTAACTATTCCGTCGTTATCTCCAACATCGCGGGGGGCATCACCAGCGCCCCAGTCGCTCTCACAGTTCATACTCCTCCCGTCATCACCACCCAGCCTCAACCCCTCACCGTCAACCAAGGCGCCGCCGCTTTATTCAGCGTCGCCGCCAATAGTTCGCTCCCGCTCTCATTCCAATGGTTTTTGGGTACGGACCCCATCATTGGGGCCAACCAGTCGAGCTATCGGATCGAATCGGTCTTACCCGAAGCACAGGGGTTGTATTGGGTTGTACTTTCAAATGCAGCCGGCACCGTGGCGAGCCGGGTGGCACAATTGACAGTTCAGTTGGCCCCGCAGCCTTCGATCTCGGCCAACAGAAACCAAAATGGGTCCCTCCAGATTCTGGTGATTGGTGGCGTTGGCGGCACATACGTACTCGAGCAGTCGACGGACTCCAAAACGTGGACACCGATCCGAACAAACATTCATTCTGGCTTCGAACACAACGTGGTTCCGAGTTCACCGACGGATCTGAAATTTTTCCGATCACTACGGCGTTGAGATGTTCCACTCGGCACGCACCATGGCACATCGTGCCGGCCAACAAAAAATGGTATCGCGATTACGTGGTCGCCAAGACCGTTTGCGAGGAACTCGAGGAGCTTGAACTCCGTTGGCCCAAACCCGAACCAGGTCTCAATAAGATCCGAATCAAATGATGCGTGCTCCGCCCTCGTTCAGCCAAATAGCTAATCCTTGTTTTTTCCGAAAAACAGACATCGACGCTACCCATTGAACTGCGTGTCCTTCGAGCGATTCACCCTGTTATCCGAGCAACTCGCCCCGATAAAAGTCGCCATGATCCCCCAATATTGTCATTCCCCAGGCAAGATCTGGCTTGATGGAGGGGTACACCATGCTTGCCTCACACAGATTCCCATGTCCCAGCGCCACGCGTTGGATCACCGTTGTAGCCAGTCTCTCTGTATTCGGCGACTTCAGTTCCGCTCACGCACAAGGCTGCGTGGCTGTCCGCGGTGGCATGTGCTCTCTAGGCGCCCATGATTCGGACCACGGATTTCAATCCGGGGACTGGCAGGTCGCCCTCTCGTACCGGTGGCTAAAATCCTTCCGCCATTTCGCGGGCGACGTCGAACAAACGCAGCGGCTCCAGATCGCCAACCAGGTGATCAACGATTCGCATTTCTTTGACCTGAACGTCACGTACGCCATCAATCCTCGTTTCACGGTCAGCGCGGTTCTGCCCTTCGTCTACTCAGATCGATCCTCTTTCTACGAACACAGCGGGGGCAATCCGTCGACTGGCGCCACTCGTTACCATACCCAAGCCGGAGGCATCGCGGACGGGCGCCTCACGGCATATGCCTGGATCTTTGATCCCACCAAGATGCCCAAGGGTAATATCCAAGTGGGGCTAGGCCTCAAGGTTCCTTCTGGCGAGTACGATGCCTCTGACACCTTCATCACCACCAGCGGCCCCAAGGAATTTGCGGTAGACCAGTCCATTCAGCCGGGAGACGGGGGTTGGGGTTTCACAACAGAGTTCTACGCATGGCGCGAGATTGCCACGCGCACAACCGTGTATGCCCAGGGTTACTACCTCTTCAATCCAGAGAACGTGAATGATGTTTCGACTCAGACTGGCTTAATTCGCCCTAAATCAATCACCGCATTGCGCAATGGCGCCGCCGCAGGAAACGCTACAGCTGCAACCCGTCTCGCCAGCGCGCAAGCACTCGGTTACGACAACACCAACGCACTCGAGGACGTGATGTCCATCGGCGACCAATACTTGGCTCGTACAGGCGCATCGTTCGTCCTGTGGCCAGCTTGGGGATTGTCCGTAAGCCTAGGCGGCCGCCTGGAAGGGGTTCCGGTGGATGATCTATTGGGAGAGACCGATGGCTTCCGACGCCCAGGTTATACGGTATCCATTGAACCCGGCATCTCCCTGATGAAGGGACGCTTCTCTGCTGGCGTTTTCGCGCCAGTCGCTCTCTATCGCAATCGTCAATCCAGTGTCGCCGACGAACGTTGGGGTCAGATCACCGGCCTGGGAACCGTGCCCGGCGATGCCGCCTTCGCCGATTTCGTTATCACAATCAGCCTAGGCTACCGCTTCTAAGCGCTCTGGAGACACAAGGTTGGGACTCTTCTGTATACCGTCAGAAGCCGATCCCTTTTTAATGAAGGCTCCACATAATAAAAACAGAGCACCCGTTCGGTCAACGCCAAGCGCGGTTTCGACGGAACACGTTTCCCATCGCCTTTCGTCTTCACTTCCAAAACCACCGCGCCATGATCCTCGCATGTCACAACCCGATCAGTTGCGAGAGCTCTTCCGGATGCAGAAATCGCTCAATGAGCGCATCGGCGTGTTCACTGATGGCATGAACGACGAGGAAAAGACCAAGTGGATTTTGAATTACACCCGGGCTATGACACAGGAATTGGCGGAATTGACGGACAGTGTGCCTTGGAAATGGTGGGCCAAGTACCAGAAATTCGATGAGCAGAACGCTCGGGTCGAAGTCGTCGACCTTCTGCATTTCCTGATCAGCATGGCACAGGTACTTGGAATGTCCGCCGACGACATCTACCAAGCGTACCTCAAGAAGAATGACGTCAACCTCAAACGACAGGATACCGGCTACACTCAGAAAGACGCGGCGGATTCTAAACACATTTAGCAACTGTTCGGATGATACCTACCCGGATGCCAAGGCCGCCGCGACCGTCCCTCATTGTCCGGCAGCGCGTGACCTTATTGGTCCTTCTTGCCAGCACGGACCTGGGATTCGCCCAACTCTCCCTGTCACTTTCTCCCGAACGACTCTGGGAACTCGAGCAGTCGGTGTCCGCCCGGGCCGGTCCCGACGCCAGCCAGACCAACGCGTTGCTCCAGTTGGCGGAACATTACCATGAGGCCGCGACACGGGGGCAAAAGGATACCGCAGAAAAGGCCGAGGGATTCCTCCGACGCCTGCTTGCCCTAGAACCACGCCATGCCACCGCCCGGGCCTTGCTCGGAAGTACGTTGACCCTAAAAGCTCGAGACGCACACTTTCCCACGACCAAACTGCGGCTCGCCCGAGAAGGATTTCGAGAGCTCGACGCCGCCATCCTCCAGGCACCTGACGACTACCGACCGCGTTTGGTTCGGGGACTCAATAGCGCGGCGGTTCCTAGAATGTTCGATCGACAAAAACTGGCAGAAGAAGACCTGGGTTGGGTGCACGCCCGCCCGATTTCGGAGGCCGATTTCGGAGGCCGCCAGATGCGCCAGCGCGTGGCTTGGGAATACGGGCAACTATTGTTTCGAGTGAAAAACACGGACAAAGCTCGAGAAGTCTGGCAGGCTGGCATCACGTTTGACCCCGGATCTACTTTGGCCGCATCCATCCGGTCTGAACTCAACAAGATAGGTAAGCCATGAACCGATCGTCTGTGCCTCGGATTGAACACGGCAAGGGCCACGTGCCCCCCGCCCATCGCCATGAACTCTCCGAAATCTTGATCGATCCGGAAACCATAAAAAAACGCGTCTGCCAACTGGCAGCTGCCATCCAGAAAGATTTCGCAAAACGCGAGCTCGTGGTTGTCGCCCTGCTCAATGGCACCGTGATCTTTCTTGCCGACTTGATCCGCGAACTGACCATTCCCGTTCGACTCGATTTCATCGGCGTTTCCAGCTATCGCGGCGGGACATCCCCACGCGAACTCATTTTCACCAAGGAACTCCGCCTTGATGTCAAAGGCCGCGATGTGCTGATAGTCGACGACATCTTGGACACTGGACGCACGCTCCACGCGGTGTCTGATAAGATTCGAACCATGGAACCGCGACGCCTCCGGATGTGCACCCTTCTCGACAAACCCGCCCGACGCGTCATAAAGATCAAAGCCGATTACTCCGGGTTTCGAATTCCTGATGTCTTCGCTGTTGGTTACGGACTGGATTACGCTGAAAAATTCCGAAACCTCCCGTTCATCGGTGTGTTGAAGCCCGAAATCTACGAGGCGAAGTTGCCGGATTCCGCGAAAGCACCCGGCGGTCATTAGCCATCGGCGGTCCCCAGCCCCATCTCGACTTCACCGTGATCGTCAACGTACAGTTCTGGTCCTTTTTTAAGGAACTCGCCGGGTGCGACCGATCGAGTTTCAATGTCTCCCCTGGCACCACCGTGGGTCAACTCCAAGATCTTATCGCCGCGAGATTTCCAAAACTCAGCGGACTCCGCGGTTCTACGTTAGTCGCTGTCGGAGTGGATTACCAACCCGCCCATCACGTGCTTTCCGAAAACGATCTAATCTCCATCTTCCCACCAGTCCAGGGCGGCTAAATCACCATCACCCCGACCATTCCCGTGCGCCGCCAACTATCCATCGGCTCCGAACTCATCGATGAAGCCGTACTGATCGCGCGACGCGACGCCTCCCACGGGATTGGTGCCGCGCTCTGCTTCAGTGGCCTCGTTCGTGGCTCCGAAGATTCGGTCCAGATTGGCGGAATCGAGTACGAGGCGTTTTCGGAGATGGCGACCCACCAGTTCCATCGACTGTTCGATGAATTGGAACGGCGTTGGCCGATGATTGAATCGGTTCGATTGGTTCATCGGGTAGGTTGGGTACCCGTCGGCGAATCATCCCTGTGGCTGGAGGTGCTCAGCCCTCATCGCGCCGAATCCTTCGCCGCCGGACAATGGCTTATCGATGAAATGAAGCGCGTCGTACCTATCTGGAAGCGCATTCAAAAGGGCTAAGGAGGAACTCCTGGCCCCAGCCAGCAACTACATTGACTGCCGCCCCGAAGCCTGCCGGTATCGCCACGACCTCAAAATGACGCTTCCCCTGCACCTGAGAAATCCAGACACTGCCCTTAACCCGAATCACATGGCCTAGGACTCACTTGGGATGGTCCCTCCGACATCCGAAAGCCTGTAGGGAAGTATTGTGACGCTGCCGATGAGTATTCTGGTGAATTTTGAAAGAGCCATCACGGTCGGAAAGACTGTGTCTTGTTCACTTCGCTTTTGGATAGCCTGGATCCCCTGGGCGGCTGGTTTTTCTGCCTCCCAGGCCCAGTCGCCAGCTATGGCTCGATTAACCTTGATCCAACCTGTCGGCGCCCGCATCGGCAGCACTATCGAAGCCGTCGCGCAAGGCACAGACTTGGAGGAAAGCTCTGGCCTGGTGTTCTCAGTCCCCGGGATCACCGCCACACCCAAAGAAGGCAATCGTTTCGCCATCAAAGTCGCTTCCAATGCACCCCTTGGCGTCTGCGATGTCCGATTCGTCGGACGATTCGGGGTTTCCAACCCCAGAGCCATCGAAATCACGACCAACCCCTCCTGGAGCATTCCCGCCACCAACATCTCCCCTACCGCCGTCGTCAGTCTACCGCTCGACACCATCGCCGACGCCCATGTGACCGCTAATGCCGTGGATCATTATGGGGTGGAGCTCAAACAGGGCCAACGCGTCATCGCCAGAATCGTCTCGCGCGAGTTGGACTCGAAACTCGAACCTATCTTAGTGTTCTTCAACGCCGAAGGACGCGAACTAATGCGCGCCCGACACTCCCTCCTGGATTTCACGGCCCCGAGCGATGGGAATTACATCCTAAAAGTCCACGACGCTCTCTATCGAGGTGGTGATGACTATTTTTATCGCCTCAGCTTCCTCACGAGTCCCTATGTCGATTTTGCCATCCCCAATGTCCTTCGGACCGGCGAAACCAATCGCGTTGTGCTCGTTGGTCGAAATCTTCCAGGCGGCACGCTAGGCTCCCGTACCGGCGTCGATCGTCGTCGACTTGAAGAACGGACCGTGGAGATCGTCGCTCCCACATCAGCGGACTCCCGGGAAGTCCTGGTGAGGCGGAATGGTGCATTTATCGATGGTTTTAATTGGTCACTCCGTGACACCAACGGCCAATCGAATCCCATCAGATTCTCCTTAACCGAGTTACCCATCATCACAGCGCCAACATCGGCCTCGCTGACACCGATTTCAATACCTACCGAATACTGCGGCCAGTTCCAGGCCCGCGGCGGACTCAGCGGAGTCCAATTCACCGCCAAAAAGGGTGAGGTTGCCTGGATCGAAGTGTTTTCAAATCGACTCGGCTGGCCCACGGATCCCTCAGCCGTGGTCCAACGTCTCGCCGAAGCCAAAGACCCCCAAGCCGCTGTCTCGTGGTCCGATGTGCTGGAACTTCCCGAGCTGGACTCCAATGTGGGCGATCGCGATTTCAACACCGCATCCCTCGATTGCGGCGGACGCTTTGAATCGCCCGCCGACGCCACCTATCGAGTAGTGGTTCGCGACCTTTATAACCTCGGGACCCCAAACCCAAGATACTTGTATCGCTTGAGCGTCCGCCGCGAGACTCCCGATTACAGGCTGGTGGCCGTCCCCGCCCAACCGCCACGACCCAAAGATGACAATCGCGAGATTCATCCTGTCAGTCCCGTAGTACGCCGCGGTGGAACCCAGGCGATTCGCGTGATGGCCTTTCGCCGCGATGGATTCGGCGGAGAGATCGAGCTGAGCGCCACCGGATTGCCCAAAGGAGTCAGAAGCCCTTCCAGCCGCATCCTGGCCGGCCAGAACACCGGATTACTATTCCTCACTGCTGATGAAACCGCCGCAGGATGGTCCGGGTTCATTGAGATCTCCGGCAAATCGCGCATTGGGAATCAGACGGTCGAGCGAAAATCCCGCGCTGGATCCGTGGTCTGGCATTTGCCGGATTGGAATCAAGCTTCCGTCGAATCCCGTCTCACTACCGGCCTCCCACTCTCCGTCCTCGATACCGAACCCACTCCGGTTCAGGTCCTGGTGGCGATGGAAAAACCCCTGGAAGCTCCAGCCGACGGGAAACTCGCCATTCCCGTCCGCGTGCGGCGAAACAGCGATTACAACGCCGCATTCAATTTGAAGGCGCTTGGCCGTCCCGAACTCGACAAATCAAAAGATGCGCCAGTGGCCGAAAAAGGCACTAATGCCACCGTGGAGCTGAACCTCGCCGAACTGAAACTGCCCGAGGGCACTCACTGGATCTGGTTGCAAGGACAGTGCGCCGGCAAATATCGCAAGCTACCGGAAGCTGCCGAGGCCGCCACCCTGGCCGCCAAGGAAGCAGATAAAGTCGCCACCGAGGCTGCCGCAGCCGCCAAGAAGGCCACCGACGAGCTCGCGGCCCTCAAAAATCCAACGCCCGAAGTTAAAGTCGCAGCCGAAAAACGCGCTGCGGAACTCGACACCAAAGCCAAAGCCGCCGAAGACAAGAAGAAATCCACCGCCCAAATCGCGAAGGACTCCGAGGAACGTGCCAAGCCACGCGACGTCGTCGTCCCCGTCTGGAGCACCCCGTTCCCAATCAAAATTATCGCCGCCGCGAAACCACCCGAAAAGAAATGAACTACGTTCCCATGGTCCCTTCTGATTCTGCCTCGTCTCGCTCAGTCCGGAGTTCTACCTGGGTGTCTGCGGTGATCCTGGCGGCGGCCGCCACTTTCGGGCTCCGTCTCCAAGGAGCGGAAGAGGCCCCCGCCAAAATCACCATTCCAGTGGTACGCCCCTCCAGTAACCATCCAGTGGATTTCGATCGACAGATCCTCCCCATCCTCAAGGCCAATTGCCTCGCGTGCCACAATCGCACCACCTCCAAGGGGGATTTGCTCTTGGAGACTCCCGCGGACATTCTAAAAGGCGGCGAATCCGGCCCCGCAGCAATTGCCGGTAAAGCGGCTGAATCCTTGGCGTTTAAGATGGCATCTCATGAAACCAAGCCTCGGATGCCTCCACGGGAGAATAAGGTCAATGCGCGCGATATGACGCCCGAAGAATTGGGGTTGATCGCCACCTGGATCGACCAGGGAGCCCGAGCCTCGGAACGGCGCACTGAAAAAATCGAGTGGCAATCACTGGCCCCGCAATTCAATCCCATTTACGCCGTCGCCATTTCAGCCGACGGCAACTACGCTGCTTGCGGTCGCGCTAATCGGGTGGATGTCTACCACGTGTCCTCCGGACGTCTGCTCGGACGACTCGCCGACCCGGAGCTTTCCGGTGTGTCGCATCGCGATGTGGTCAATTCAATCGCCTTCAATGGCGATGGTACCCGTCTCGCCTCGGGTGGCTATCGCGAGGCAAAAATCTGGCGCCGCCCAGTATCCGTGGTAGTTGGCACCAATGGTATCACCGTCGGCAGCCCAGCTCCTCAGAAACTCTTGAATGAGGTAACCAAACGTCAACTGATCCTCACCAACGAGGTCGCCACCTTGCAGCAAAGCGACGACCTGAAGCCCATCGCCACACTCAAAGGAGAACAGTCCGCCAGCCTTAGGTCCAAAGCCGCTGCTCGCAGCCTGGCAATAGCTACGAATTCTGCGGAATTTCGCCGGACCACTCTAGACGCCGCCATGAAGGAACAGCAGGCATCCCATGAACGGCTCAAGAAGGCCATCGAAGCCGATGCCGCCGCTCTGAAAGTGCAAACGGAAAAGGAAGCCGCCGCCTTGAAACCGCGCCGCGCCAAATTCGAAGCGGAGATGGAAATCGCCCGGGCGGATCGACAGGCCGGCACCTCCACCAATACGACCCCGACAGAACTACAGAAGAAGGCCAAAGAACGCTTGGACGCAGCCGTCAAAGCCCTGGAGGCTCCGGAAAACGAAGCGCGGTCCGCTCGCCTGAAGGCGTCAACCGCACGCAATGAGTTGGAGCTCTCCCGACAAGCCATCCACCGGGGCGAGACTCAAATCCTCGCCGCACGTGCGGCCTTGCGCGACGCAAAATCCGCCGTCGCCCAGTCCGAAGCGGAAACGGAGGCTGCCAAGAAAGCCCTCGCCTCGACCGAAAATCCCATCAAAGCCATTGCGCTCTCGCCCAATGGCAAACTCGCCGCCACCGTAGATGGTACGTCGCTCATCCAGCTTTGGGAGACCGGCACTGGCACCGCCCTTGAGAGCCTTAAGGCACCTGGAAATCCAGTCGACTTCCTCACGTTCGCCGGCGATCGGCATTTGATCTTCGGAGGGGGATCCGAACAACGCGCTTGGGATCTCTACCCCGACTGGACACTCGAGCGAACTCTCGGAACCGGCGATCCCAATTCACCCATCGTCGACCGCGTCAATGTTCTCACGTTTCGTGCCGATGGAGCACGCCTCGCCGGTGGCAGTGGCGAACCAAGTCGCGGCAGCGAAATTCGTGTCTGGGACACCGCAACCGGCACCCAGCTTTACGCCGTCACGAACCTTCACAGCGATTCAGTTCTCGCCCTCGCGTTTTCCCCCGACGGTGCTTGGCTTGCCTCCGGCGGAGCTGACCGGTTTGCTCGAGTCCTTGATCTCGGTACTGCCAAACCCGTGCGCGCCTTCGAAGGGCACACCGGCCATGTCCTGGGAGTCGCTTGGGCTCCCCATGGGCGCACTCTCGCCACAGCAGGCGCCGATAATATCGTCAAATTTTGGAACGTCACCACCGGCGAACGACGCAAACAAGGCGGCGGATTTACCAAAGAAGTCGGTGCCGTGGCCTATGTCTCGAATGATCAAGTGCTGGCGGTCAGTGGCGATCCAACCGTCCGCGTCCTCAACGAAAACGCCGACAAAGTTCGCGATCTCGAAGGAGCCCGCGATTTTCAAGCCTCAGCAGCGGTCTCAACCGATGGCAGCATCATTGTGTCCGGCGGTCTCGACGGCGTCCTTCGCGTCTGGCGGGGCGTCGAAAACAAACTCTCCATAGAATTCGCCCCTCCGCAAGAAGGTTGGAACTCGAGCGCTGCTTCCAAACCCTGAGGAGCCGACTGCGGGTTCCTTTCAGCCACCGTTACCGGAAAAATTGGCATGAACGCGACATTCCGTGATTCTGTGCTTGGCGTGAGCTTCGTCGGACGCTTGATTCTTTTTCAATGCAATGCGTCGTCCCTCAAGGGATACACCAATGTATTGAGACATCACGTCGAAGAGCGGCCAAATGACACCCAACAAAGGGGCTCCAGAAAGCTGTAAAAAGATGGTGGTGGTGGGTGTCGGGAATATGCTCACCAGCAGTGACCCCCATACCATCCTGGTCACACATTCGCTTGGCTCCTGCATCGGAGTCGTGGCCTATGATCCCGTCGCTCACGTTGGCGGCATGTTGCACGCCATGCTTCCCAGCTCCGCCGCCAATCATGATCGCGCAGTCGCGCGCCCCTTCGTGTTCGTCGATACCGGTCTCCCCGCCCTTTTCAACGCAATCTATGGGCTCGGTGGAAACAAGGATCGACTCCTCGTGACCATCACCGGCGGCGCACAGTTCCTCACTCGAAGCCCGATTTTCAATATTGGACCACGCAACGTAGCTTCCGTAACGGACCTCCTGCTCAGCAACGGAATCATCGCTCATCTCGTGGAATGCGGAGGCCAATATAGCCGAACCTTGCGCTTAGATCTCGCAAGCGGTGGCCTCATCCTCGATGCTCCCGGTTGCCAACCTAGACATTTGTGACTTCCAAGGAACTCATTAGTCGTGTCCGCAACCTGAAGGCACCATCCCCTTCGGTGACCAAACTCATCACCGCGGTCACGGACCCTGAAGCGGACAACGAAAAGATCCTCGAAATCATCCGCCGGGACGCCGCCCTTTGCGCCAAATTGCTGTCCTTGTGCAATCGAGCCACGGTCGGTGTTTCGTCCGTGGCATCCATCGATCGAGCCGTGATGTACCTTGGTCACCGCGCGGTACATCGACTGGCCCTTTCCATTGGATTCGGAGCCGCCCTCGCACCTGCCGTCCCAGGTTACGCCATGAATCAGACCGAACTCTGGCGACATTCCTTGCACACGGCGTTCATCAGCCAACTGGTCCTCGAAAAATCCAATTTCCCAGACCAAGACGCCTCAGTGTCTTATACCGCCGGTCTGGTCCACGACATCGGCAAGTTAGTCATCGGTCAATTCATCGACCCATCCCAACAGCAAACTATTCTGGAGTTGCTCAACCGCGATCAATGCGAACTCCTCGAGGCCGAACGTCGGATCATCGGTGTGGATCACGCCGAGGTTGGAGCTCTTTTACTGGAAAAATGGGGCCTCCCAAAAATCATCATCGAAGCGGTAGCCAACCATCATAACCCGGCAATCTCACCAAGCCCGCAACTTTCCACCATCGTCCACACCGCAGACCTGATTGCCCACCAGACCGGTTCCTGCCCGGGTATTGCGAGCTTCGCCGTGCGCGCCAATGAAGAGGCGGTGAACGCCCTGGGTATTCACGAGTCCGAATTCGAAGCTCTGATCATTTCAGCCCTCGATGCCCACCAGTTGGTCGAGGAAATGGCCGCCGCTGCGTAGCCACCAGCTCCCCTGACGAAAGGCTTGCTCAACCATGTTGTCTCGGTAGGGTCGTGAGACACATGATTCCTCCCCTCAATCGCCGCAATTTCTTGCACTGGGGCGTTCTCGCTGGCACCGCTTCAACCTCAGCCATTGGACTTAAGACCCGCGTTGCCGCTGTCGAACCTCCCACGCGGCCGGGCAGCCCGAAACTTCGATTGGCCCTTGCCGCCTATTCGTTTCGCGACCAATTCAAGGCTCCTAAAGGTGCTCCAGAAGCCACCAAGCCCGAGATGGACATGTTCCGATTCATCGACTATTGCGCGGAACACGGCTGCGATGGCGCCGAGCTTACCAGTTACTATTTTACCGATCCGCTCCCCGAAAAATATCTGACGGAGGTTCGCCGTCACGCCCACCTCCGAGGCATCTCCATAAGCGGAAGCGCCGTCGGCAATACGTTCACACACCCGCCCGGCCCCCAACGCGAGAAGGAAATCGCCCATGTCAAAAACTGGATCGATCGCGCCAGCCTCTTTGGCGCCCCGCACATCCGAGTTTTCGCCGGCAATACACAGAAAAATCAATCCCGTGCCGAGGCTGTCGCGCAATGTGTCGCTGCATTGGACGAGTGTGCGGAATATGCTGGGCAAAAAGGCATTTTCCTCGGAATCGAAAACCACGGAGGCATCGTCAGTAAGGCCGATGAATTGCTCGAAGTGGTGCGAGCCTCCAAATCACGTTGGGTGGGCATCAATCTGGACATCGGAAATTTCCACAGCGCGGATCCCTACGATGAACTCGCTCGCTGCGCACCATATGCGGTCAATGTCCAATACAAGGGAGAGATCCGACGAAAAGGCGCCGCTGCAAGCGAACCAACCGACGTCTCACGGGTCGCAAAACTCCTTCGCAACGCCAACTATCAAGGTTGGGTCGCACTGGAGTACGAGATGAAGGAGTCCCCCTGGACCGGGGTGCCGACCCAACTCGCCCTTCTCAACGCCGCGTTGCGCGGCTAACCCTGGGCATGCCAAGACCCGGCCCCCATTGGAGAAAGGGAACTAACGTTTCCAGGTTTTAAGTCTCGTCGCCGCACGCCCGCTCCGTTTTCTTAGTGCGCGTGTCGCGTGCCATTCTGTTCCCGTTTTCATCAGCCTCATCGTCGCTTGGCTCCATTCCCAGTTGGCTCGGGTTCCTCGCGTTCCTGGCCGTCCGCTGGAACGTTCACGCCGCCCAACAACTGCCACGGCGCCCTGAACCCTTAGCCGATACCGTGTTTCTACAGGAGGTCGGCCGCAAAATCCCCTCCCGCGAACCGATCACGTCCGTAATCGCCGTCGCGGGCAATGTTTTCGCTGGAAGCTCCAAAGGCATCGCCTATCTCGCCGGTAATGGACTCGCTTCGGTCACCGGGATGTCTATGCCCATACAGCGCTTGGTATCCGAGGGGACCAACGCCTGGGCTCTTTCCAGTTCTGGATTGTTCAAATTCGACGGTACCCTATGGCAAAAGGTGTCCGCCCAATCACTCGTCGATCTGACCCAGCACCAAGGGGAAACCATCGTCGCGTCCAAACGGAAACTGTGGCGGCTGAAAAACGGCGTCCTCGACCCGCTCGCTACCAACGAGGCCCCATTCGAAATCCAACGCCTGTTTTCCCATTGCGAAACCCTCACCGTGGTCGGCCCTGGCCGGGTGTCCTTCTTCGAGAGAGGCCGATTCGGCGGACGCGATCTTTACAATTTCCCAGCGGATTTGGGTTGGGATTGGGGGGACCTCCCGTCGCCCGTTACCCGCGATGCCGCAAGCCTTGGAAGCACTCTCTACGTGGCAACCGACCGCGGGTTGGGGGTGCTCCGAGGCATGGTCCTCACCACACTCAATGGCAACCGCGGACTGCCTTTCGAAGATACCACCTGCGTCGCCACAGGATTCACCAACGACCTTTGGATCGGCACCACCCGAGGGGCCATCCGGATGGTCGGAGAGTCGTTCCACTATTTCTCCGGCGACCGATGGCTCCCGAATGAACGCGTGCACGCCATCGCGGCCGGCCCGCAATCGGTTTACATCGCGACCGAGAATGGCCTGGGAATTATTGATTACGAACCCTTCACGCTCGCCAAAAAGGCCGCTTACTATGAACGACACCTGGATGAATGGGGACAAAAACGCCTGGGACTGACTCACAAGCTGGAGTGGGACGACACCCTCAAAGAATTCGTCCGGGAGATCAGCGACAATGACGGCGGGTACACCGGCGACTATCTGGCCGCGCAATGCTATCGATTCGCCGTCACTCAAGATCCTGAAGCTCGCCGGGAAGCCGTGTCGACGTTTCATGCCATACGCTGGCTCGAAGCCATGACCGGCATCCCAGGCCTTCCGGCGCGCTCTGTATGGGCCAAAGGAGAGCGCGGCCACAAAGCCATGCATGGTTCCGGCGGGTTCGCCGCCGAATGGCATGACACTGCCGATGGCAAATTCGAATGGAAGGGCGACACCTCCAGCGACGAACTCTGTTCTCATTTTTACTCAGTCGGCCTCTTTTTTGAACATGTCGCTCAAGGCGAGGAAATCGAACAGGCCAAATCATTGCTCGCCCGCATCGCGACTCACCTCATCGATCATCAATGGAAACTAGTCGATCTCGACGGCAAACCCACCCGCTGGGGACGATGGGATCCGGAATACTTCCTGACCGACGAGGGCCGTTTCGATCGAGGACTGCAAAGCCTCGAAATCCTCTCGTTCATGAAGATGGCCTTTGCCATGACCGCAGACTCCAAATTTGCCGACGCCTACAAACAACTCGTCGACCTCGGCTACGCCGAGTACACCCTGCGCCAACGTCAGGTGTTCCCGCCCGACAGCATTCTTCACTTCGAAGATCAACTCGCATTCTGGTGCTGGTGGAATCTCCTCCGCCATGAACAAGACCCTGAGCTTCGTTCACTCTACCGACGAGGCTTCGAACGTAGCTACGAAGTCGTCCGCGTTGAGAAAAACCCCTGGTACAACTTCCTCTATGGCACGCTCACCGGCAATGAATGCGACGCGCATGCCGCCGTTGCGCACCTTCGCGATTGGCCGCTCGACCTCACCGTCTGGTCCTATCAAAACGCCCATCGCACCGATCTGAAAACCCCGGCGGGTTATGTCGCCCTCAAAGGAGGCACTCGAGCATTTCCCGCCCGCGAACAGGAACCGCTGCGTTGGGACGCTTGGACCATGAAGGCCAACGGCGGATCCGCCGGTCGCGATATCATCGAACCCGGTGGATGGCTCCTCGCCTATTGGATGGGCCGTTTTCATGGCTTCATCCAGGCTCCCGCGGTCAAGGAACCTGCACTCCTCAACGTCATCCATACGTATGGCCGCGAACGAGGGGCACGCCCCTACGATGGACCTCCACGCCCAGACGGCTTTTGAACCACCGCCCGCCGCCGGAACCACGCACCTCAGATCTTACTCGCGATAAACAAATTCGTTGGAATTGAGCAATGCATGGCAGAAATCCACCAACGCGGCCCCTTGATCCGGATCTATCCGATCCAATCCAACCGAGGGGAGCGCAATGGGTTCTCCGTTCCGCCGCCGTTCCGCAATAATTCCCCGGTGGTCATTCAGAAATTTTCTCGAACTCTCCAGTTCATCTGAAGTAGCGCTACGTCCATAGGCTAAACGCCAAGCAGCTTCAATCTGTCGATCGTCATTTGCCCCGACTGCCTCCAACACACGCCCCGCAAACCCCTGAGCCCACTCATGTGTCACCCGGCTATTGAGCAAGGTCAATGCCTGCACGGGACTGGTCGTGATGTTCCGCCGAGAACAAGTTTCATGGGTGTCGGGCATGTCGAATGTCTCGAACATCGGATAACGCGTGTTGCGTCGGACGAACACGTACACACTTCGCCGATCCGGCGCTCCCGGCTCGGAACTTACCTTCCACCCACCCCGTGTCTCCATACCCGGCGGCAGTTCTGGAAACACACTGGGTCCACCCATTTCAACATTGAGCCTCCCGGAGACTGCCAACGCCGCATCCCGAATGACTTCCCCCTCCAATCGAACCCTGGGAAATACCGCGAGATAGCGATTATCGGGATCCAGTTTAGCAAACGATACCGGGGACGCGCCGCCAGACTCCATCCCTGAATCCGGCGTCATCGTCGACTGCCGCTGATACACCGCAGAGCGCACAATCAGTCGATGCAATTGCTTGAGACTCCAACCGGTCCGCATGAACTCACCCGCCAACCAATCCAGCAACTCGGGGTGCGAGGGTGTCTCGCCTTTGAATCCAAAATCGCCAGCCGTCCGAACCAAGCCCAGTCCGAAATGATGCTGCCAAACCCGATTGACCAAGACCCGGCTCGCCAGGGGATTCGATGAATCCGTCAACCACCGAGCCAACGCCGAACGGCGCCCTGAACTGCGCCGGGAGTGCATGAACGCCAAGTCGGAGCCCACGCCGTTGGCGCTAGCCTGAGGTGTTCCCAACAATACTGGCAGGATTTCAGGATCAGGCAATCCCAACACCGACGGAAACCCAGGCATCACTTCGTCGCGCGGAGAATTCCAATTGCCGCGTCCAAGAATATGCGTCGGCGGAACTTGATCGGCGACGTCCGTCACCGCAGCTGCCCGGGGCAGTCTTCCAGGGTGTTCCCCAGCAAACCGATCAAGCTGCTTCTTCAACTCCTGCCAGCGCGCTTTTTCCTCCTTCTTCATGCGACTCGAACAGGCGCTCGGAGGGGCTAGGTATTGGTGGGAATCTGGATCCAAATAGAGTCGAGCCTTTGCCACCATCTGATGTTCAAAGGCCGTCCGATCGACCGCCGGTTTGCGCAAGGCCACCTGGATGTTCTCCGGATATTTCTCCACATAATCCTGAAGGATGGCGGTGCGGTGCGGCGATTCTAATCGCTCCATCTCTTCCCGGATCCCCTGGGTCTTGCTTTCCCAAACCGTCAACCGTTTGTGGTATTCCCTTCGTTCGGCATCCGACACCAAGGGCGTGTGGTCATTGGCCGCGCTGTTCGCGAAAAAAGCCTGGAGTTTGAAATAGTCCGCCTGGGAAATCGGATCAAACTTGTGGTCGTGACACCGCGCGCACGCCACCGTTATTCCAATGAACACCGAACCTACCGTATCGGTGATATCATTTAGTATTTCCTGACGCCGCTGCATGAGATTGCGGGCATTCGATTCATCCGGGTAATGACGATTGAACCCGGTGGCAATCAGTGCTTCCGAGTTTCCCGGCCACAACTCATCACCAGCGATCTGCTCCTGAACAAATCGATCATACGGTTTGTCCGCATTGAGAGATCGGACGACATAATCCCGGTAACGCCACGCATTGGGTCGAGTTTCGTCCGCCTTGAAACCCTCACTCTCGGCATAACGCGCCAAGTCGAGCCAGTGCCGCGCCCACCGCTCGCCATAACGAGGGGACGACAACAATCGATCAACGACCCGGTCCCAAGCGGCCGCGGATAGATCCTGCTCAAATGCTGTCACCTCGTCCGGGGTGGGCGGAATGCCGACCAAATCCAGGCTGAGTCGACGGATCAGCGTGGCTCGAGAAGCTTGAGGTGCGGCCTTTAAACCATGCTGCTTCAGTCCTGCCTCGACGAATGCATCGATCGGTGTTTGAACCATGGCACTGGCCGACACTTCTGGAACCGGAACCGTCGGAATTGGCCGAAACGACCACAAGGGCGGTGGCGACTCCGCCTTGGATTCCACCGCCAACGCACACCAAAAATGTGGCTCTGCAAAAGCCCAAGCCAACCACGTAGTTAGCCAAACAACCCGGCGACACGCCCCGCGACTGCGATGTAATAAGTTCGGCATTTGCAATTCGGTGACGACCGCATCATGCCAAATCAGCGCCATGTGTAAACCGTTCAAATAAGCCAGATACAAGGCTTATTAAAGTGCGCATCTCAGTTTTTTTCGAGGTTGTAGCGATGCGGGCTGCGATTGTGGTTAGTTATTGGCGAGGGAGGGAGGTTTGGCGTGTGGGAAGAGATCGTGCCAGCGGTGGTTGCGCCAGAAGGTTTCCAGGCACAAGA
>SXGU01011414.1_pt1 | contig 25101 bp, 23 predicted proteins | sample 3174531 | NCBI WGS metagenome assembly SXGU01 (sample SAMN11356863, study PRJNA531348) | freshwater metagenome | isolation source: freshwater sample F1-140 | place: China: Fuxian Lake, Yuxi | collected 2017-12-25
AAATGCGGCAAATTGATCGGCATCACTTCGCTGATTCTATCGCGTTCGGGCGGTTCGGTCGGCGTCGGTTTTGCGTTTCCGGTTAACACGGCGAAACGCGTCGTGCCGCAATTATTTCAATTCGGCGCGGTCAATCGTCCGAAATTGGGCGCCACTCTTCCGGAAGTGGCAAATTTAGCCGAACGCGGTTATCGTCTGCCGGTCGAATACGGTTTGGTCGTTTATCAGGCGATTCCGAATGGATCTTTGCAGCGAGCCGGAATTCGCGGAATTTCGCCGGAAGGAAACATCGGCGACATTATTCTGTCGGTTGACGGTCAGAAAATGAACGATCTCGACGCGCTTTACCGTCTGCTCGACAAAAAGCAAATCGGTGACACTGTTCAGGTCGAAGTCTACCGCGACGGAAAAAGTTTGACTGTTCCGGTCAAGCTGCTGCCGACGCCGCAAATCAATTCACCGATGCGCCGAACGCAGGAATAAACGCGCGGTTTTCGTAAAATATTACGGCGAGTAAATTGAAAAATTCGTTATTTTCGGACTACCGCGCAGCAGAGCTGACGCGGCATTCGCCCGAAAATTTTGCGCTCAAAGCAGCGCAAACCACGAATTTTTGATAATCGGAATTCCGTAGCAGAACTAGGGGGCATTAAACCCATAAGGAACGATTAAACAAGAGCGATGAATTCACGCGAATTCATCGCTCTTGTTTTTGATAGAATTAATAAAATGAATGAGCTGAACGACTTTTATAACGACGGTTTCGGTTGGATTTGCCGCCAGTGCGAGCGCGAACTGAAACAAGAAAATGCGACCGGATCAGCGCAGTCGCGCTTGATGCACGAAGGCGAAGCGGAAAGCAAAAATCCGCGCTTTTCCAATCTCGCGCTGGCAAAATGGGCGGACGCGGCGCAGCAAACGCTCGTTTGCCCGCGCTGCGGAATCACCGAACGCGCGGAAAAATTTTGATTTTTTTTCGGCACCGCAATTTCTGCAAGCGTTTTGAAAACGCGCTTTTCTCAATTTTTCGCCGTGTGCTAAATTTGAAGTAATGATGGAAAAAGAAATCGAAATCGCCACTGCGCTCGCGCGAACGGCGGGCGCGCGTATTCTGGAATTTTACGCGCTGGAAATAATCGCCGAGGAAAAATTAGGCGCCGACAATATGACCGAACCGGTGACGATTGCCGATAAAACGGCGAGCCGCATTATCGTCGAAGGATTGGCGCAAGCGTTTCCCGACGATGCGATTTTGTCCGAAGAAGAATCGGACGACGCGGAAAATCGTCTGCTTGGCAAGCGCGTCTGGATAATTGACCCGATTGACGGAACCTGGGGATTTATCAAAAAAGACGGCGATTTCGGCGTGCAGATCGGTTTGACGGAAAACGGCGTGCCGGTTTTGGGCGTGGTTTACCTGCCGGTCGAAGACATTTTATTTTACGCCGCTAAAAACCAGGGAACATTTCGTATTGTCGGCGGCGCGGCGGCAGAACGTTTGCAAACGTCTGTCAAAACCGAATTTACGGATATGAATCTCGCTTCGAGCCGCAATCACCGCAGCCCGAAAATGCACCGCATTATTGAAGATTTCGGTTTTCGGCGAGAAGTGCAGCGCGGTTCGGTCGGTCTGAAAATCGGTTTGATCGTTCAGCAGATTTGCGATTTATACGTTCATCTTTCACCGCGCACAAAATTTTGGGACACGTGCGCGCCGCAAATTATTCTCGAAGAAGCGGGCGGAAAAATGACGGATTTGTTCGGCTTTCCGCTGCGCTACGATATTTTGGACGTGCAGAATCACAACGGAATCGTCGCTTCAAACGGCGCGGCGCACGGAGAAATTCTGCTCAAGCTAAAACCGTTGCTCAACGAATTCGGTCGCCTGCGAATCGCGCCGAAAGCCGCTTCTCAATAACAAAATGACTTACCTTTTATTTCGCGCTCTTTCGCGTTTTTTCGCGAGAAATCCGCATTACCTAAAAATCTCTAATTGCTAATCCAAACTTGAGATTAATTCGGCAAACCGGCGGTTTCTTCAAATAATTTAAGCGAAATAAAATCCGCGATTTTCTCCGGTTCTTCGTCGCTCAAAACCATTCTTTTCGCCCCGATGACGGCTTCCGCCATTTCTTCGGCGCGCAGTTTGAAACGATTGTCGCGCACGATCAAATCTTCGATCACGCGTCGTTCGAGTTTTTCACGCGACGCGTCTTCTTCCAAATCGGCGGCGACGGCGTATTCAACCGGCGCCGAATGATTTTTGATGCGAACGTGCAGCGCATTCGTCATTTTTTGCGCTTCGTCGCGAATTTTACCGAGTTCGAGCAGCGAATTGGGAAATCCGAGATGTCCGCGCAGAGTTATTTCGATGATCGGCTGCGGCTGGTTCGCGTCTTCGTGCCCGCGCGCCTGAGTTTTCACTAAATGCAAAACTTCTTCGGTGATTTGATTGGCGTCAACTCTGCCGGAAACATCATAAGGAATTCGTTGAAACGGACGCTGGCGGTAATCGGTGATATGCCGCGCGATTACTTCGTTGTTTTCGCCGACTTCGACTAAAAACGCGCCGCGCGTTTCGCGGTAATCGTCAATGCTCGTGATTTCGAGCGAGCCGGGATTAAAAGCCCAATTATCAATTTCGTAAGCCTTGTGCGTGTGTCCGAGCGCGACGTAGTTAGTAACGCTTTTTAATTCTTTTAGATTCGCGATGGAAAGCGCCGGAATCGGATGCGTTTGATGACCTTCAACGTCGGTGTGCAGCAGCAAAATTTGAAAAGCGCCTTCGCGTCCGTTTTCTTTGATCGCTTCGGTCAACATCGGAATCGCCCAATTCGCCGCTGCGCCGTACCAATCGGAACCGAAAATTCGCGCGTTTTTAATGTCAATAAATCCGCCGCGCGCGTCGTCGGCGTTCCATGGTTCGTAAATCATTCTGCCTTCGACGTTTTTCGGCTCGAGCAAATACAAAAGATTCCAGTTCGCCAAAGAACGAAGCCAGCTGTAATCGCTGTCGTTATGTTTTTGATCGTGATTTCCTTCAATCGTGACAACGGGAATTCCGGCATCTTTTAGAAGGCTCAAACCGGCAAAAGCGTAATTCATCGTTTCGGGCGGAACGTTTCGTTTATGAAAAAAATCGCCCGCCATAATGACGAAATCAACATTTTCGCCGATGGCGTATTTTTGCAAAACATCAATCCAAGCGTCGAAAAAATCGCGCGGCGATTCGTTGAGCTGATAGCGAGTGCAGCCGAGATGAATATCGGAAATGTGAAGAAATTTCATAATTTTATTAAACGCGTATTTTTCTTGATTGATGTTTTATTGACAGCTTTTTTTCTGTCTGTTTTACAAGTACTTTACTGACCGGACGATAATCTTCGTAAAAATTTCTCTTTGCGGTCAATCGCTTTATTATAATCGTTGCAATTATTTGTTTTCGAGCAATTTATCTGATGTATTTTCGCGGTTTGCCGTTCGATTGAAAATTTCAAAATCGGCTTTTGTAAATTATGCGCAAAACGTTGGCGAAATTGCTCTTTTCCTCGAAGCGAAAGTAAATTTACCGGCGATAATTTTGCAGGCATCCTCTCGTTTTTTATCACCATCATAAAGCGTCAATAACACATTTTAGCAATTAATAATTAAAATTGAACGCGCGTCAAACGCATCTTTTTAACGGCATTAAAACTGCTTTGATCAGCGAAAACATTAAGCGCAAATTACTGTTTAATATGATTTGTTTTGTGAAACATTGTTTTTCAGATTGTTGTTGATTTTGCCGTATTTTTATGTTTTAATATTTCGAGCGGCGCTTTATAGAACGGCTCGCTTGATTCAATATAATATCTGATCACAGATATTTCCATTCAAACCCAACCCCGTAAATAAAAGTTTAAAACTAATTTTAGTAATTCATTTTGGAGAAATTTAATGAAATTCCGTAATTTTCTAGTTTTTTGTATAGCTGCGCTTCTCGTTCAGACCAGCGGCGTTTTTGCGCAAATTGACAGCGCATCAACTCACAATTCGTATAATGCAAAAAATTATTCCCGGATATTTAAGGATAGATTTCAATCAATTTTAGGAAAAAGTCTGCTGGCATCAGCGGAAGCGAACAACATCAAATTTTCCGCGCCCGGCGCATTTGACGATGACGATCAAACGTCGGTTAAATTCGACAAAAGAGTTCAGAGTTTAATGAATTCGCCGGTTTTCGCCCGTTTTGAGGAATGGCTGCGAGAAGGCGCTGAAAACAGCAATGTCGCCGATCAAAGCGAATACGTCGCGCGCGGCGAAGCGATTGCGGCGGAACGACGCACAGTTCTCGATCAATTGATCAAACTCAATCCGCAGGCGGCGCTCGAAAAAGCGATTGCGGCGGACAAATTCAAAAATCTTCCTGCTTCAGTAAAAGAAAACTCCGAAAAAAGAATTAGCGCCGTCGGTGATTTTTTCGTTTACGCAATTGACGAAATGGATCACTCGAACGGCAAAATCGGCGATTCGCACATCGAACGCGAAGTCGTAATCGGCGAAACGCGTTACAAAGCATTGGTTTACGGCAGACGCGAGCTGATGACGACGAAAATGGCGATTCCGCTTCAGGGAATTGTTGTCGGCGACACGATGGTCGTTGATGAAAATCCGGCGCGCATTGTTGACGCGGCGGAAATCGGCGAAAAGGCGGCGGCGAACGATGCGAGCGTGACAGCTGAAGTCGGCGGCAAATTGAAAAAATTCGCCGATCGTCAGCAGTTGGAAACCTACGTCAACGAACAGATCGAATGGGAATCGAAAATCGGACCGACACGCGACGGCGAAAACGGCGAAAAATCGCTGACTTCTGCCTGGACTGAAGGACAGAAATCAGTTTTGGTAATTCGCGTAGACTTTCCGGATCGCGTCGGCGAGCCGATTTCATCGGCGGAAGGATTAAGATTGATGAACAACGAAGTCAATCCTTTTTACCTCAACAGTTCTTATAACAAAACTTCTTTGGTGACAACGGTAACGCCGCTGCTCAGAATGCCGCAGCCGCAGTCGAGCTATTCGGCAAACGCTTTGCTTTCAGACGCTTACGCCGTTGCTCGCGCTGCCGGATACGATGTCAACAACTACAATTTAGATGTGACGATGTTCGCTTACACATCGCGGTTCGGCTGGGCTGGACTGGCATCGGTCGGCGGTCGAGGAAACTTGATTAACGGCGCGTGGCAAATCGAAGTCGTCGCTCACGAACTGGGACATAATTACGGTTTGCTGCACGCCAATCAATGGCGTTCGAGCGATACTACATCGCCAATCGGTTCGGGCAGCAACGTCGAATACGGCGATTGCTACGATTTAATGGGCGCTTGCTATAACATGAGTCCGTTCTCGTATTTCAACACGCACTATAAACGCTTGTTAAATTGGCTTTCAGATTCGGAAGTGCAGACGGTAACGAGTACCGGAACTTACCGAATCTACGCGCAAGACGCCAACACGAGTGCCGGAATTCGCACGCTCAAAATCAACAAAGACGCTTCAAAAAATTACTGGGTCGAATTTCGTCAGCGACTCGGCGGAAATTCAGCCAACGGCGCACTGCTGCGTTGGGATTACTCAAGCCAGAATTATCGGGAAACGCAGCTGCTCGATATGAATCCGAGCACGACGAGCGTTGCCGATGCGCCGCTTTTAGTCGGGCAGAGTTTTTACGACAGCGCGAGCCGAATCAGAATTACAGTGGTTGGAAAAGGCGGCACGTCGCCCGAAAGTTTGGACGTTCGTGTCGAATTAAACTCAAACAACACGACGACACCGACGCCAACACCGAATACAACGCCGACTCCGACGACGCCGACGCCAACTCCGGCTTGTACTTACACGCTTTCACCAACGCTCGTCAATGTCAGCGCGGCGGGCGGAAGCGGGACTTTTACCGTTTCGACACAAACCGGCTGCGCTTGGAACGCGGTCAGCAATCAGAGTTTTGTGAGCGTCACGTCAGGAAACGTCGGCAACGGCAACGGAACCGTTTTTTACTCGGTGGCGGCTAATTCGAGCACCGCTCGAACCGGCACGATTTCCGCAGGCGGAAAAACTTTTACCATTTCGCAGGCTGGCACGACGACCGGTAGTTATTCGCTGTCGGCATCTCCGACGAGCGTTGCGCCTGGCGGAAAATGGGTAGTTAACTTTACGGCTCCTGCCGGAGCTTCTTATTACGATTGGGTCGGACTCTTTAAGGTCGGCACGCCAAACTCCGCTTACCTGAACTACGGTTACACAACCGGAGCGCCCGCAGGCAGTTTCGATGTTGTCGCGCCAACCGAGCCCGGACAATATGAGTTTCGGTATTTGCTCAATAACAGCACGGCAACCAGCGTCGTCACCAGCAACGTCGTAACCGTGACCGGCGGAGTAAATCCGACGCCGACGCCGGCAACTCCAACACCGACTCCGGCGACGCCGACGCCGACTCCTGCAACGCCGACACCAACTCCGGCAACGCCGACTCCGACGCCTAATGCCACGCCGACGCCGACCACGCAGCGCGTTAATGTGGCGCTGGCATCAAGCGGCGCAACGGCGACGGCATCGAGCGATTCGGGCGCGGCTTACGCTCCGGTCGGCGCAATCAACGGCAGCCGCACGTGGGCAAACGGCGCCGGTTGGCGCGACGGTTCGCCGAGTTCTTTCCCTGATTGGCTGCAAATCAACTTCGCGGGAACGAAAACGATCAATCAGATTGATGTCTACTCGGTTCGCGACGACTTCTCAAACGCATCCGATCCGGTTGATGGCGAAACATTCTCGGTTTACGGAATCACGGATTTTGAGGTGCAGTTTTGGACTGGTTCAAACTGGGCGAATGTTCAGAACGGTGTCGTTTCGGGCAACAATCAAGTTGTCAGAAAAGTGACATTCAACGCGGTCAGCACGGCAAATATCAGAATTGTCGTTAATCAAGGTTTGGCAAGTTACAGTCGCATCGTTGAAGTCGAAGCGTGGAGCGGCGGAACAGTAACCGCGACGCCGACGCCGACACCGACGGCAACACCGGCAACGCCGACTCCGACGCCTAATGCCACGCCGACACCGGCGACGCCGACTCCGACGCCGGCGGTTCGCGCAAACGTCGCATTGGCATCAAGCGGCGCAACGGCGACGGCATCGAGCGATTCGGGCGCGGCTTACGCTCCGGTCGGCGCAATCAACGGCAGCCGCACGTGGGCAAACGGTGCCGGTTGGCGCGACGGTTCGCCGAGTTCTTTCCCTGATTGGTTACAGATTGACTTTGCGGGAACGAAAACGATTAACGAGATTGACCTTTATTTCGTTCGCGATGACTTCGGCAACGCGTCCGATCCGACTGACGGCGAAATGTTTTCGCTTTATGGCGTAACGGATTTTGAGGTGCAGTATTGGACTGGTTCAAACTGGGCGAATGTTCCGAATGGCGCAATCTACGGAAATAATCAATTGGTCAGAAAAGTGACGTTCGCGCCCATCAGCACTTCGCGTGTGCGCGTCGTGGTCAACGGCGCTCAAAACTCTTACAGCCGCGTCGTCGAACTCGAAGCGTGGACTGGCGGAAGCGCTTACGTGCTCGAAAGCGGTCAACAAAATTCCGCTGTCGAGCAAACATTCGGCGAAAAAGTCACCGATTGGTTAAATTACGCGTATGATTCAGTCAGCAACAGCGAGAAAGCCGTTGAAGCTGTTCCGATGCCGTAAATTAAAATAGCAAAAATGTAAATTAACAAACGCGCGTTTGTTAATTTACAAATCAAACAAAAAGGCTAAAGAATAATTGATTATTCTTTAGCCTTTTTACTTGTCTGTTTTTTACTTTGACCTAAACCGAATCAGGAATTTTTACGCGTGAAATCAAACCGAAAAACGTTTTTTCGACATTAAAACAATTGAACTTGCAATATCCGGCTGACGCTCGGTTTTGCCTTTTCCCGCTTACCTTTCTACAATATTCAAATGTCAGACGCTTTAGAAAAAGTTTTGGGAATCAAACACTTATCGCTGTTCCCGCTTCCGCTCGTTTTGCTGCCGAATGAAGTTTTGCCGCTTCATATTTTCGAGCCGCGCTACCGCAAACTGTTCAAAGATATTGAGTTGGAGAAAAATATTTTCGGCGTAACGCTGTTTGATCCGCAGGAAAATTTCGCGGAAAAACCGTCAATCGGTTCAATCGGCTGTGCGGCGGAAGTGCGCGAATCGCAGACAATGGACGATGGACGCTCTAACATTTTAACAATCGGGTTGACGCGCTATCGCCTGCTCGAATACGTTGACGCAGGCGAACCGTATTTAATCGGAGATGTGGAATTTTTTGAAGACGACGCGGAAGAGTCGGTGATTTTAGAGCCGCTCGTGCAGGAAGTCGGAGATTTGTTTGAAAGAGTCGCTAAAGCCGCTCACCAGTTAAGCGGACAACGCAGCAGTTTTCCCGAAATTCCGCGCGGCAATGCCGAACTGCTTTCTTTTCTCGTGACGGCGGCGTTTAATCTCGAAAACGATTTGAAGTACGAATTGCTCGAAACGCGCTCGACCGTTACGAGATTGGAGAAACTGCGCGGAATTCTGCTGCAATCGGTCGAAAAAGTAGAAGAAAACGCCGCCATTCAAAAAGTCGCGCAAAGCAACGGGCATTCAAAAAAGAAAATAGACATTTGAAGCAATTCAAACGTCTATTTTCTACCGTTTTAGTGATCAAGTTTAACCGACAAATTTGATTGATTTCGCCGATTACTGCCCGCCCAAACTTTGTTTAAAAAACTCGATAACTCTCTGGTCATACGCTTCGGATTGTTCCATCGAAGCGTTAATAATACTGAAACCGGACGGGCTGAGATCGGTTTTGCTACTCACTTTAGTCGTCGCCGGAAAACATTTTCCGAGCTTGGCGGTCGAATCCTGAAAACGCGCCGTGTCGTTTCCGGCGAGCAGTAAAACTTGGCGGTCATTCAGATTTTTTGCCGTTTCACACGCCGATTCGCGCCGGTAACAGCCGTCAAAATAGTAAAAATAAGTTCCCGTCTGCGCCAATTTTCCGGTAATCGAGCTGGCAAAAGGAAATCGCTGTTCGACTGCCGAAGCGAGCAGATCATCCGAATTACTCGGCACCGAATCGAGCACGAGAGCTTTCACCGTTTCCACTTTTGCCGCTGCCGAAAGCGCCGTCAGCGCGCCCATTTCGACGCCGTAAATTCCAATGTTTTGTCCGATTAACGGCTTACTCGAAGCCGATTTAACCGCGCGCAGAAACTCAATCGCGTTCAGCATATCGTCCGATTCGCATCCGGCAAACGAAGTGTTTTTAACCGACGGATTTTCGCCGTGACCGCGCGCGTCCGGCATTAAAACCGTATAATTGGAAGATTCACTGAGTTTAACGCCCAAATTGAGCAAATGCGAACGGTCGGTGCCGTAACGATGCAGCAAAATCACCGCCGGAGCGTTTTCCGCGCCCTTTAGAAGCCAGCCGCGCGCGCTGCTGCCGTCGTGATTCGTCCAGGTTTCTTCGGTAACCTGCGCGCCGCGCGCGCTCAATTGTCCGTATTTTTGCGGCGTCACTAAATAAGCGGCTTTTTTCGGATGTGCCGATTCATGATCGAGCCAGACGGAAGAAGCGACGATTGCCGCCGGGACAAGCAGCAAAACGGGCAGTATAAGTCCCGAAAAACTCTTGAAAAGACGTGTTATTCTTGCCATAAATTTGATAAAGAAAAGTGATACAACTTCGGAATGATTTTGCGAGTCTTATGATGACAGCCCTTGGAAAATTAGGCTTTCGGTATGCTGTCATAAATGTTACCATAAACGGCGTCAGGAAAGGAAGATGTTTTTATTATTATGAAAAAAGCAAGATTGTTTGCCGCATTTCTGCTCTGTTCGGTTTTCTGCTTCGGCGCTTCGGCGCAAATGCAAGCTCAAAACACCGTTAAAATCAATTCAAAAGAAAATTCCAAAACCCAGTTTTTCCCGCTTTCCGAATTAAAAGAAGGAATGAAAGGAACGGCGCGCACGGTTTTTCGCGGCTCGGAGCCGGAAGAATTTCAGGTTGAAATTTTAGGCGTCGTTCCGGGCGCAATCGGTCCGCATCAGGATATGATCGTCGGTCGGATTTCCGGCGGCGGCGCAGACCGAACGAGCGTTTTTGCCGGAATGAGCGGTTCGCCCGTTTATATTAACGGCAAGCTCGTCGGCGCGATTTCATACAGTTTTCCGTTTTCCAAAGAACCGATCTGCGGCATCACGCCGATTGATCAGATGCTGACGATTTTCGAGCAGAATCAAAAGTCGAAATCAAAAGCGACCGAACCGCGCGCCGTTTCATTTGCCGAACTCGCGGCGGCGACCTGGAAACCCGATTTTCCGAAAAACGCGGCGGTTTCAAGCGCGCTTTTAGCGGGCAGTTCGGCAAATTCGGCGCTCGCATCGGTTGCCGGACAAACATTTCAGCCGATTGCGACGCCGCTCAGCTTCAACGGATTTTCGCAAGAAACGCTCAATCTTTTCGCGCCGCAGCTTTTGCAAGCCGGTTTATTTCCCGTTTCGGCGGTCGGCGGCGCGGCGAAAATGACCGCGCTCAAAAAAGCCGATGAAACAACATTGGTCGGCGGCGATTCGGTTTCGATGCAACTGACGCGCGGCGATTATTCGATGGCGGCTGCCGGAACGGTCACTTTCCGCGACGGCGATAAAATCTACGCATTCGGTCATCCGTTTTTAAGTCTCGGCACGTCTGATTTGCCGATGTCGGAATCAAGCGTCGTCACCGTTATTCCGAATATTAATAATTCATTCAAAATGGCGGTTCCCGAAGCGATGGTCGGCAGTATGACGCAGGATCGCGCGACCGGCGTTTTCGGCAAACTCGGACAAGCGCCGAAAATGATTCCGGTGCGCATCAATCTCGAAACGAGTCGCGGACAACAGGAAACGCTTAATTTTGAGGTAGCGAAAGACGATTTTCTGACACCGCTTCTTTTGAATATTTCGATTTACAACGCTATCGTCGCCAACGAACGCGGACTCGGCGATTCGATGATTACGTTGAAAGGCGAAATCAAAGTAAAAAATCAACAGCCGATCAAACTCGACAATCGTTTTGCCGGGGCGCAGGCGTCGCAGTTCGCCGGAATTTCCGTCGCCGCGCCGGTTAATACATTAATGCGCAGCCGCTTCGACGATTTGGAAATCAGCGAAATCACGCTTGATTTGTCTTCGTCCGACGATAGCAAAACCGCCACGCTCGAAAGACTTTCGCTCGACCGCACGCAAATTCGCGCCGGCGAAACTTTTGAGGTGCAGGCTTTCGTTCGCACCGATTCGGGCAAAATTTTCGTCCAGAAAATTCCCGTGCGCATTCCGGCTGATACGCCGACCGGCAAACTTTCGGTTTCCGTCGGCGACGGAATGGCGATTCAGCAAAATTCAGCGCTGCTGCAATTCGTGCCGAAGGATTTGAGCGAACTCGTTTCCGTTATCAACAAAGTGAAAAAAGCCGATTTGCTTTACGTGCAAACTTACCGCACGACAAACGGCGCGGTGATCGGAGCCAACGAACTGCCGAATTTGCCGCCGTCAATGATGGCGACGCTGAACAACGACCGCACCGCCGGTGCTTTCAAACCGACCGTGCAAACCGTCGTCACCGAACAATCTGTCGCGCCCGCCGACTTTATCGTTTCGGGACAGCAGACGCTTTCTATCGAAATCATTAAATAAATTTCAGATTAAAAATTCATCGAAAAAGGTCAGAGAAAAACTTTGACCTTTTTTTTATTTTCGCTACACTGAAATATGAACAACCTAAACAACTTACTGAAAGCCGCCAGTTTTGCGGCGAAAAAACACACCGGACAAACGCGCAAAGGTAACGACGCCGCGCCGTATATTAATCATCCTTTAGAAGTCGCTGTTATTCTGTCGAACGTCGGAAAAGTCGAAGACGCCGACGTTTTAATCGCCGCTATTCTGCACGATACAATCGAAGACACGGAAACCGGCGCCGACGAAATCCGCGAGCTTTTCGGCGAAACCGTCTGCGGTTATGTGCTCGAATTAACCGACGATAAATCTTTGCCGAAACAGATGCGCAAAGATTTGCAAGTCGAACACGCGCCGCACTTATCAACCGGCGCAAAGCTCGTCAAACTCGGCGACAAAATCAGCAATATCACCGACGTAACCAACAATCCGCCGGATGGCTGGTCGCTTGAGCGCCGTTTGGAATACATCGAATGGGGCGAAAAAGTCGTCGCCGGAATGCGCGGCACCAATGAACACTTGGAACATTTTTTCGACGAGTTAATCGCTCAATCACGGGAAAAACTAAGCAATTCGGAAGCGTAAAAATTTTTAGCAAATAATAAAGAGCGGCGCGCGTAAATGTTAGTTTTACGCGCGCCGCTTTTTATTTACAGAATGGATTTTCGTTTAGAAATCGAATCTGATTCCGAGCTGAAGTTCGCGGTTATAACTCGAGTTAAACGTAAATGACGGCGAACCGGAAACGAATGTGCGCGGCGTCGCGAAATTTGTCGCTGCCGCTGACAAGCGATTCGGCAGCGTCGCATTAGCGGCGCTGAACGTATAAAGCGTGTTGTTAACCGCCTGCACGTTGGCGCGATTGAAAATATTAAAACCTTCGGCGAACAGCGATAAACGATAGCGTTCGCCGAAACGAATGACACGCCCGACGCGCAAATCAACTTGATAAATCGCCGGCGTCGAAAACTCGTTGCGCAAAGTTCCGGGAACGCGGTCGGTCGAAGTAATGCCGTCGTTGTTCGGATCGCCCGCAACAAGCGCCGAATATGCGATGCCCGATTGCGCCGTGAAAATTCCGGTGAAAACGTAATCGCTCAACAAAGCGCGCACGAATTTATTTTCGCTGTAACGAAAAGTTCCCGTTTCGTAAACCGGGCTGAAAACAAAGCGATGACGCACATCTAAATCCGAACGTCCGTATTCGCCCGTCAGATCGAATTGATTTTCAGCGATTTTCGCATCGTCGCCGCCGCCCGGCACGACCGAAGTTTGATCGGGTTTATCATCCTTGGCTTTCGACAAAGTGTAATTCGTGTTGAACTGCCAGCGATTGGCAAAACGGCGGTTAAATTCAAACGTCAAGCCTTGATAAAAAGATTTCGCCGTGCTTTCAAACAAAGAAATGCGCTGAAACGACTGAATCGGACGCGCGGCGGGAAATCGCTGAAACGTAAAAGTTTCGCCGCTCGGCGTCGCGGCGGTCGTCGTCACTGGCGCGCTTAAATTCGCATTGCGCGTGCGCGTCAAATCGCTGCCTTTAAACATCGTGTACTGCACGGAAAAAGTCGTGTTCGCGAAAACTTCGCGCTCAAACTGCAAGCGCGCTTGTTGCGTGTACGGCTGTTCGTAATCGCTGTCAAACAAATAAAGATTCGGCGTGACGGCGGCGACATTAGTCGGAACGCTTGTAAACACGTTCGGGTAAGTCGGGCATAAAGTCGGATTCGTCACGCAATTGATGTCAATTGCGACGACCTGAATGCCGTTTTGCGAATGCGCCGTGCCGGTCAGAATCGCGGGCGTGCGTCCGTAAAAAATTCCGTAGCCGCCGCGCAAAACGGTTTTTTCGTCGAATCCGTAAGCGATACCGAAACGCGGCGCGATGTTATTTTTGTCTTTCGGCTGAAATCCAGTGTCGAATCCGGCAGCAAGCAGCGCGGCGTTCGGATTGGTAATCGGCGGTTTTGCAATCGTTTGATAATCGTAGCGCAAACCGAGATTGAGCGTTAACTTCGGTCGCACGCGCCAATCGTCCTGCACGAAAAAGCCGTATTCCGAATTGTTCGGCTCGGTCGTTCCGCCGGTCGTTCCCGCGCCCGCGAAACTCTGGCGATAACGCGAAGGACGATTGGCGGCTAAAGCCTCGTAACCGGTCAAAGTAACGGTTGCGTTCGGATTTGTCGGCGTTGGAGCCGGAACGCTGATCGGGGAAAACGTATATGAACCGCCGAAAAGCCCGGGGAAAAAGTTGAACACGCGGTCGAAAAGCAAATCCGCTCCGTATTTGATCGCGTGATTACCTGTCAAAAACGTTTGATTGTTAATAAATTGGTAACGATTAACCGTCGTTTCGCGCGGGCTGAAATTGTTGCGTCCGAAATTAAAAGTGCCGTCGTTAATGCCGCCCGCACTTGCCGCAACAGCGACTTCCGGCTGATCGGAATTCGCCAAACCCGGTTCGCGGTCGCGCGAATACTGAAAGCGAAATTCGTTGAAATACGACGGCGTAATCGTATGCGTCCACTGCGTCGTCAGCGCCGACGTTTTGACGTTGCTGTTACCCGTGTGTTCTTCGGCGCTCAATGTTCCCGAATTTTCGAGATTCGTTCCGGTAAAATTCTGCTGGTTGAAACGCACCCAAACTTGATTACGGTCGTTGATGTTGAAATCAACTTTGCCGAGAAAAACGTCTTGCTGGCGATTGATGTTGTAAGAATTAACGCGCGGCGTGAGCAAAGTCTGGATGCTCGCCGGAGCGAATCGCAACGAATTGAGCACGACCGGATTCGGCAAATCCGAACGCTGCCCTTCGTAAGCGGCGAAGAAAAATATTTTATCCCGGCGAATCGGTCCGCCGAACGTGCCGCCGAATTGATTGATTTGTCCGGCGGGTCGCGGGCGATTCGCCGCAACGAGATTCGGGTTGCGCGCGTTCAATGATTCGTCGCGGAAATATTCAAACGCGCTGCCGGTAAAACGATTCGTGCCGGATTTCGTCACGACGTTGATCACCGCGCCAGCCGCGCGTCCGAATTCCGCCGAAAATCCGTTTTGGTTGACTTGAAATTCTTTGACCGTATCAATCGAAAACTGCGACGGCGCGCGTCCCGAACCGATTCTGCCCGAACTTTGTCCGAAAAATGTATTGTCCGAACTCGTGCCGTCAATTTGCAGACTGTTCAAAGTTCCTTTTTGCCCGCCGACCGCCAAATCTCCGGCGCGCGTCGGATCGCGGACGATTCCCGGCGTCAAAGTCGCAAAATCTAAAAAGTTGCGTCCGTTCGTCGGCAGATTAATCACGCGGCGTTCGTCAACCGTCGAAGCGATTGACGTGCGTGTTGTTTCGACGCCCTGACCTTCGGCGTTGACGTCCACGACGTTGACCGAACCGCCGACCGAAAGCGTGATTTCGAGCGTTGTTTTCGCGCCGACCGTCACTTTGATATTTTCATAAGTCGAAACGGCAAAGCCGGACGCGGCGGCGGTTTCGACTTTGTAATTTCCCGGCGGCAAAAGCACGAACACGAAATTTCCGTCTTCGGTCGTCGTCACGGTTTTGCCGAATCCGTTGTCCTGATTGGTTGCCGACACCGAAACATTCGGCACGACCGCGCCTTGCGGGTCAACGACACGACCTTCGATATTGCCGGTCGTTGACTGCGACTGCGCCAGTAAATTACCGGCTAACAATAAAATTGCAATAAAAAACGGTATGATTTTCCGCATTATATAAAAGTTCCTTTTAGTATTTTTGATTGATTAAACCCTGGCTCGACGAGTAGTTTTTAAATGTAAAAATTTAAAAACTGAATGGTATGACAATTAAGAAATCCGGGCAAGCAATCGGATGTAAAATAGTTGTTACGAAATTTTATATCGCCCGTTGCAGAGTGTTGTTTAACTTTTGGTGGTTTGAATATTGCGGATCGAGTTTTTTTTCAGTTAATTTTTGGCGTTTTCGCCTTCAACCCAGACTTCGCCGTCGGCGTAAACCTCTTTTTTCCAGATTGGAACCGTGCGTTTTAATTCTTTAATCAGCCATTCGCATGCGGCGAATGCGTGGCGGCGATGCGGCGCGGCGACGGAAATGACGACGCTCGTTTCGCCGATTTCTAGTTTTCCGAGACGATGAACGATGCCGACGTTTTCGATTTCAAACTCGGTTTTCACCTGCGCGACGAGTTTTTCCATCTCTTTGAGCGCCATCGGCTCGTAACCTTCGTATTCGAGATAAAGCGTTTCGCGCCCTTTGGTTATTTGCCGCACGAAACCGTCGAGCGTCACAATCGCGCCGCAATTTGCCGGAACAACGCGCCGCGCAATCGCGCCGACATCAAGCGTTTCAGTTGTAATTTCGCAAAAATCCATAAAAATCAGCCGCCCGAAACCGCCGTAAAAATCGCGAGTTCGTCGCCGTCTTTAACAATTTCGTCGCCGCTCGCATATTCCTGATTGATGGCGAAAAGCAGTTTGTGACTTTTCAAACGCGGATATTTGCCGACGATTTCAGCAAACGCTTCGTTCGCCTGAATGTTTTCAGCCAGCGAAACTTCGATTTCCCTTTCGCCGGTTTCTTCCGCCGTCGCGCCGAAAAATAAAACTTGTACTTTCATAAAATCAGCTTTATTTTACCGCGACTGTCTCAACGCGACAACGCCGCCAACATTGAAATTAGCGGCGTTACCGTTTTTGAGATTTTTGATTTTTCCGGCGCGGCGATGGAATTACGCTTTCGGTGCTCTTGAAATTTCGCCTTTCGTGACGCTTTGCAGAAATTCGGTCATCCATTGTTCGCCGGTTTTTTCGGGAAAATCGTTCGGCTTCGTTTCCGCGAATTTCAGCGACGCGATCAGCGGAACGACGTTTAATCCGTTAATCGGTTTTTGCTGTCCGAGCGCGAGAATATTTCCCATCGGACGCACCGGAAGTCTAACCAAATCAATATTTTCCCTGGTTGGCGCGGCGCAGTTTTCCGCCGGACTCGTCACCAGATATTCGCGGCACGTCAGCGGGCGTTCTTCGTGGATCGAGCACGATTCTTCGACGAGAAAAGGACATGGAACGCCTTCTTTGAAATAATCCGACAGCACTTTTAATGTTTCCGCGTTTTCGTATTCGGCGCAGTTTTCAAATTTTTCCAGCCAGCCGTTTTCAACGAAATGCGCGAGCGCTTTTCTGAATCGTTCGCGAATCGCGCCGCGTTGCGGTTCGGGCATTCGCTCGACGATAGCGGCGATGTCATACGCTTCGATTTCGGAAACCGCGACGAAATGACGGCAGCACGCGCCGCAGCCTTTTTTGCAGGAAATTTCCCTGCCTTCCCGGCGCGCCGCCGCCGTTCCAAATTCGACGTAAAGATCGGTAATCTGCTGAAAAATCGGCAGCATTCTCTGCGGTTTCACCGGATTCGCCTGCACGGTCAGCTGCATCTCAAAAACCGCACCGTCAACCGCCAACTGCATTTGTCCCGTCACCCATTCATCTTTTTCCATATCTAAAAATATTTAAATACAAATTTTTTGATTGCGCGAGTTTGACGAAATTCACAATAAAAATTGCCGTTTTTAAGTGTAAAAAGTTGAGCCTTTATATTTGGGCAAATTACATTTCTGACAATTTTCAACAAAAATAATATTTGCCGACCATTCAAAAAATTTACGCCCGCATTTCGGGCAATTCCAATGATAAATGTATTGGTGCGCTGAAAATAGACAAATCACAAAAAATGCAAAAATCAGAACCTCGATTCCGAAATTTTCCTCAAATCTATATCCAAAAAAGTTCAGAAAAAGCGTGGGTAAAGTTATAACCAGTAAAGGCGCGGCAAAAACCCAAAATAAAATATTGCGTCTGCGGCGATATTCTTCCCATTGTTTTTGGTAAGGATATTTTTCCTCCATTCGTTAAATTCGTTCTATTTTATCGCGCCTTCAATCGGACTCGATGCGCTGGCGTAGAGGCGTTTCGGCATTCTGCCTGACAGGTATGAAAGTCGTCCGGCTTTGACGGCGTAATTCATCGCGGTCGCCATTTGCGCGGCGTCTTTGGCTTCGGCGATTGCCGTGTTCATCAAAATCGCGTCCGCGCCGAGCTCCATCGCGATTGCCGCGTCCGACGGAACGCCGACGCCGGCGTCAACGATAATCGTCGCGTCGGGCAGTTGTTCGCGCATGATTTTCAAATTCGACGGATTTTGCACGCCCATTCCCGAACCGATCGGCGCGGCGAGCGGCATCACGCACGGACAGCCGATGTCGAGCAGTTTTTTCGCCATAATCAAATCGTCGGTGAAATACGGCATCACGATAAACCCTTCTTTAACAAGCACTTTCGCTGCTTCGAGCGTTTGCTCGTTGTCGGGCAGAAGTGTAACCTTATCGCCGATCACTTCGAGTTTGATCCAATCGGTTTCAAGCGCTTCGCGGGCTAATCGTGCGGTTCTGATTGCGTGTTCGGCGTCGTAACAGCCCGCCGTGTTCGGCAAAATCTGCATTTCCGGCGCGAGGTAATCGAGAAAAGATTCGGTCGCTCTATCTAAAGGAACGCGATTAACCGCGACCGTCACCATTTCCGCGCCCGACGCTTTGTGCGCGCGCTGCATTTCCTCGTGCGAGCGGTATTTTCCCGTGCCGATAATCAGGCGCGAGTTAAAAGTTTTTCCGGCTAAAACAAAAGAGTCAGTCATAAACAATTACGAATTACGAATTACGAATTACAAATTTTGTAATTTAATCTTAACAAAAAATCAAACAAAAGAAATGCGGATTGAAATTTACAATTTCAATCCGCATTATTCGTAATTCGTAATTTTTAATTCGTAATTGACTTTCACCCGCCGCCGACGAAATGGATGATTTCGATTTTGTCGGCATCGCGAATCGTAATCGAGTTCCAATCTTTTTTGCGCACGACTTCTTTGTTGAGTTCGACGGCAACGCGCGCCGCTGACAGCGAAAATCGTTCGAGCAATTCGGCTAAATTTATTTCTTCGGCGATTTCCTTTGTTTCGCCGTTAATCAAAACTTTCATAAAAAGATTTTCTCTTATGGCGAAAAACTTTGTCCAATCGTTTAATCAATGCGCGTGATTTCAGTTGTGCATAATCACTCGGCGCAGTTCGACTTGTTCGCCGTCGTTCATCGCGCGAACAAGCAGCGCGGCGCGTCCGGTGCGAAAATGCGGCAATTGCAGATGAACGGTTGCCACGCCGCTCTGGTCGGTTTTGGCGTGAAAAATCAGCGGGCGAAAACTCGAACCGAGCACTTTGATCATTACCTGCGCGCTGCCGATTCCGTTTTCCGCCGTGCCTCGGCAAACCAGAAAACTAATCGTTTTTCGGTCGCCGCCTTTGAAAGTTAAATCGGCGGGAAAGTCAATTTTCAAACGGCTCGATTGCGGCGGTTCAAATTTGACGACTTCCGAAACAATTTCGACCGCTTCCGCCGGCAAAATTATTTCATCCTCAATGATTTCGATTCCCTCGATAATCAAGTCTTCACTGATATTTTCCGCAAACGGAAAATCGGGTTTCAGCGCGATTTTTGAATTGTCCCGAGTTTCAACGACGGGCGTGATTTTTTCCGCTGGTTTCAGCGGCTCGCTCGGCAACAAACTCTGCATTTGCTGCGGCGTCGCGGTAGTATTCGGAATCGTTTTTTCAGCAGCCGGTCGAATTTGTTCGATTTTTTTCTGAACTTCTTTCGCCTGATCGGTGACTGATTCGCGCGGCGTTTGAGAAATCAATTCCGCGTTACTTTTCGCTGCCGGTTTTGCCGGTAATTTCTCTGCCGGTTTGACAACCGGAATTTTCACTTCGGCAAAATTTGAATCGGCAATTTCGTGAAATACTTCTTTTCGGGCGAGAACCTGTTTGGCAGCGGAATTTCGCTCCGTCATCCGCTTTAAATCTTCGATACGACCGGAGCTGATCGCCGCGCACATTAACTTGTGCTGTTTCTGTAGTCGTTCGGCAAGCGTTTTTTCATCAAATTTACCGTTTAATAAATCATCGTAAGGCGAACGCTTGCTCGCCAAAATCGTCCCGCGATTGTACACGAGCGACAGGATAAGCGGCGTTTCGACACCTTTATCTTCGGTCTGAACGTGATAAGTCACGCCCTGATATTCGACATCTGTATTAAATCCGGTAATCACAAACGCTTTTGATTAATATTATGAATCGGCGAGAATTTTAACGACCGCGGTTTTCAAGCGTAATTGCCGAAAACCGTTACATACGAAATTAACATAAGCGGTAAATGACGGTCAATAAATAAAAACCGGCACGCCGATTGAACGAGACTAAAAATTGCCAATCAACACTTGGCTTTTGTTTCTTGACACTAATTCGGGGTTAACTTACGATTGAATTTGTACCAAAATTCTCAATCTTTTATCGAATCCGTTTTCAGCACAGGAATTATAGAATTTTGAGCGAACTTCAAACAAGGAAACTTTATCTAAACTAATGTCTGAATTCAGTCTGTTAGATTATGCGCCGATTGGCGTGATGTTTTTGGTAGCAATCGGATTTGCGGCGAGTCAAATTTTGGTAACCCAATTAATCGGACCGCGCAAAAGAACAGCTACCAAACTGATGCCTTATGAATCGGGAAAAGATCCGGTCGGGTCGGCACGCGACCGCTTTTCCATTAAATTTTACACAGTCGCCGTTATTTTTCTGCTGTTTGATATCGAAGTTTTGTTTATGATTCCCTTCGCCGTCGCATTCAAATATTTGCTGGCGCAGGAAAAAATCAGCCCGATCGCATTTGGAACAATCGCCTTTTTAGAAATTTTGGTTTTTATCGGAACGCTGATCGTCGGTTACATTTACGTTTGGAAAAAAGGAACATTCGATTGGGGCGTGCAGGCGCGTGCTGAAGCGCGGACGGAAGCCAAACAAATGGCGAAAGAAAATAAACAGCAACGAATCAAAGAAATACAGCGCGCGGCTTAGTCAAGAAATTGGAGACAAACAATGGGTTTAGAAAATACACTTTTTGAATCGCTGCCGGACGTGATTACCGTCAAGCTCGATGCGGTCGTTAACTGGGCGAGAAAGTCATCATTGTGGCCGGCTACATTCGGACTCGCTTGCTGCGCGATTGAGATGATGAACACGGTCAGTTCGCGTCACGATCTTTCGCGATTTGGCGCGGAAACTTTTCGCGCGTCGCCTCGCCAAGCCGATGTGATGATTGTTTCGGGTCGTGTTTCGCGTAAGATGGCGCCGGTTTTGCGCCGTATTTACGATCAAATGCCGGAGCCGAAATGGGTGATTTCGATGGGCGCGTGCGCGACGAGCGGCGGCGTTTTCGATAATTACGCGATTGTCCAGGGCGTTGATAAAATCGTGCCGGTTGACGTTTATGTTCCCGGCTGTCCGCCGCGACCGGAAATGCTTGTTCACGCGATTATGATGTTGCAGGACAAGATTATGAACGAATCGGTGAAAGATCGCCGCGACACTTTTGAAGAAGAATCACGTCGTTCAATCGTGCCCGGAACTTTGCCGGTTACTGAAGGAACGGCGCTTGAGCTAGAAACGGAATTGGAAGTTGCGAACAATCAGGTTTCGCGTCCTTATACGATTCCGTCGCGTCACGAAAGACGTAAATCATCATAAAATTTGAGCGGCGAGAGTCAAAGAACAAAGCGCCGCTCTTTTCCGATTAAAATATGGCTGACACAGCAATTTTGCTTGAAACAATCGAAAGACTGAAAGCTGAAAATCCAGCTTGGATTACGGATTTCAAAGATGCCCGCGGCGAAATTACGGCGATGGTTTCACGCGAACACATCGCCGATGTTTGTTATTTTTTGAAAACAAATTACGGCTTCGATATGCTTGCCGATTTATGCGGAGCCGACAACGGACCCGAGGAAGATCCGCGATTTGAAGTTAATTACCATTTGTTTTCGACAAAGACTTTTCAACGCCTGCGTCTGAAAGTTTCTTTGAGCGAGGATGAAGCGAGCGTTGAATCAGTTGTCGGCGTTTGGCGCACGGCGGATTGGCACGAGCGCGAAACTTTCGATTTGTTCGGCATCAACTTTGACGGTCATCCGGATTTGCGTCGAATTCTTTTGCCGTCTGATTTTGACGGTCACGCACTGCGCAAAGATTTTCCGTTGCGCGGATATGAACCGTATAGTTTAAGTTAAATTTGAGATTTTCGATGTGCGATTTATGAACAGGAGGCTTTTCATAAATCCAAAATCCAAAATCAAAGATCCAAAATTGATATGAGCGTTGCAGTAGAAAACATTCCCGGTCAGCTTGACGTTTTAGACCAGTCTCTCGAATCGCAAATGACGCTTTCGATGGGTCCGCAGCATCCTTCGACGCACGGCGTTCTGCGGCTTGAGTTGAAACTCGACGGCGAACTCGTTGTTAAAGCCATTCCCGACATCGGTTATCTGCACACGGGAATGGAAAAGCTGTTTGAGTATAAGAAATATCAGCAAGGAATTGTCATCACCGACCGAATGGATTATCTCAATCCGCTCGGCAATAATTTGGTTTACGTGATGGCAGCGGAAAAACTGCTCGGATTGGAAATTCCGCAGCGCGCGCAAATTATCCGCGTTCTGATGTGCGAACTGCAAAGAATCGCGTCGCATATGGTTTGGCTCGGCACGTCCGCGCTCGATCTCGGCGCGATGAGCGTGTTCTTTTTCTGTTTCCGCCAGCGCGAAAAAATTCTCAATATGATCGAATCGGCTTCAGGCGGACGAATGACGCCGAGCTATTTTCGCATCGGCGGTTTGATGATGGATTTGCCCGCCGGTTTTGAAAATCGCTGCCGCCAGTTTCTCGAAGGTTTCATCGAAGCGCTCGACACGTTTGAAACGCTCGTCACCGGCAACACGATTTGGCAAAGCCGCACGCAAGGCATCGGCGTTATTTCACGTGAAGATGCGATTGATTGGGGTTTGACCGGACCTTGTTTGCGCGGCAGCGGCGTCGAACTCGATTTGCGCCGCCACAATCCGTATTCCGGTTACGAAACTTACGATTTTGAAATTCCCGTCGAAAACGACGGCGATGTCTGGTCGCGTTTCAAAGTGAGAATGCGCGAGCTTTACGAATCGCACAAAATCGTTCGCCAGGCGCTCGACAGATTAACGCCCGGACCGATTAAAGCCGACGCGCCGAAAGTTGTTTTGCCCGACCGCGACGATATGCGCAAACATATGGATTCGCTGATTCACCACTTTTTAATCGTCGCCGAAGGGTTTTCGATTCCTGAAGGCGAAGTTTACCACGCGGTCGAAGGATCAAAAGGCGAACTCGGCTGTTATATGAAATCGAACGGCGGACCGAAACCCGACCGCGTGCATTTTCGCGGACCGAGCTTTATCAATTTATCGGCATTGCCCGTGATGAGCGAAGGCGAAATGATCGCTGACGTGGTGGCGATCATCGGCTCGCTCGATATTGTTTTGGGCGAAATTGACAGATAATTGACAGCTAAAAGATCATGGCAGACGAACAATTAAACTATCGGCTCGATGAAATCTTGAGAATTACTACCAACTTGATTACTGCCGTCAACGAGGTCAGAAAAGTTCAAGAAAATCATACTCAAAAACTCGAAACAATCGAGGCTGACGTTTCCGTTCTGAAAACCGATGTTGCTGTTTTGAAAACCGATGTTTCAACTCTTAAAAATGAGGTTCGGATCAATTCAGGAAAACTCGATGACTCGATAAACAGAATCCTCGAAATGCATAATCGCATTTTCGAGATTGAAAAACATCTCAAATCTTTAGACGAAAGACAATTGAATCTTGAAATCGAAATGAAGCAGATTTTTTCGGAACTGCAAAAATTAGCTGATAAGATTGAAGATAACGCCGACGCGAAAGCAAAAATTGACGAGTTAGATTTGCGCGTCGAAAAATTAGAAGAAAAGGTATTCGGATAAATATGGCATCAGCAGTTGCAACGGATTTTACCAATCAAATTGTTTACACGGATGAAGTGGCGGATTTTCCGCCCGCTGTCGTCGAAGAAATGCGTTCACATTTAACGAAATATCCGGCGGACAGAAAACGTTCGGCGCTGATTCCGCTTCTTTTCGTCGTTCAGCGCGAGCGCGGCTGGATTGATAATCCGGGCGTTAATTTCTTGGCGAAGTTTTTGGAATTGGAAGTCACCGACGTGTGGGAAACAGCGACGTTTTATTCGATGTTCAACTTGCGTCCCGTCGGTCGGCATCACATCCAAATTTGCAAAACGCTGTCGTGCAAAATTATGGGCGAGCCGGAAATTACCGATCATATTTGCCACAAACTCGGCATTCACGCCGGAGAGACGACCGCCGACGGCAAATTTACGGTTTCACTCGTCGAATGTCTCGGAAGCTGCGGAACTGCGCCGATGATGCAGATCGGATTTGATTATCACGAAGATTTAACGACGGAAAAGGTTGATAAAATTTTAGATTCGTTGAAATAGATGGAAGTCAGATTTGAAGTTTTCCGCGGAATGTTCTCAAGCTGGAATGATTTATTTCAGCAGGCGGCGGAATTTGCCAGCCAAATCGGAAAAGACAGACTGATCGGAATCTCGCATTCCTCCGATGGAAGCGAAGGCGTAGTAACAGTTTGGTATTGGTTTTAAACCTTTAGTTTTATGGAAATCAAAGCAATCGGATGTGAGCCGTTACAACTCAAGCGAATGCACGTTAAAGACGGGCACACGCTCAAAGTTTTTCAGGAAACGGGCGGTTACGCGAGTTTGAAGAAAGCGCTCGGAATGACGCCGGACGAAATTATTAACGAAGTCAAAGCGTCGGCACTACGCGGACGCGGCGGCGCAGGATTTCCGACCGGAATGAAATGGTCGTTCGTGCCGAAAGATTCGCCGAAAAATAAATACGTCGTCTGCAACGCCGATGAATCCGAGCCGGGAACGTTTAAGGATCGCTATCTGCTCGAACGCGATCCGCACGCGTTGATTGAAGGAATGCTGATCGCGGCGTTCGCGCTGAAAGCGTCGGCTTGCTACGTTTATTTTCGCGGCGAATATCGTTATCTGATTGATATTTTAGACCGCGCGATTGAAGAAGCGCGCGCCGCCGGAATCGTTGGCAAAAACATTTTAGGTTCGGATTTCTCGTGCGAATTTTACTCGCACACCGGCGCGGGCGCGTATATCTGCGGCGAAGAAACCGCTCTGCTTTCATCGCTCGAAGGCTATCGCGGGCACCCGCGAATGAAACCGCCCTTTCCGGCGGTCGAAGGTTTATACGCTTCTCCGACCGTGGTCAACAATGTCGAAACTCTGACGAGCGTCCCGCAAATCAT